>LQAJ01000024.1_pt1 | contig 153499 bp, 175 predicted proteins | sample 1535811 | NCBI WGS metagenome assembly LQAJ01 (sample SAMN04331587, study PRJNA305678) | bioreactor metagenome | isolation source: bioreactor_6 inoculated with Wadden Sea sediment 2nd replicate of a... | place: Germany: Wadden Sea, Janssand Flat | reverse complement strand
GAATCTAGTCTTTAGTTTTCAAAAGTGATTTTAAGAAAATCATGATTGTCAAAAAGGGGGAAGTGTTTAATCACGATCTTATGAAAGTAAAAGTTAATAACATCGAGTTGAATTTGGATACAGTAGGCGAAGTTGAAGAAATTTGTGAAAGTATCATAAAAGTGTATGATCACAAGAAATACCGTATTACCATTAACGGTGTAAATGTGGATGAATATGATAATTATGAAAGAGATAATGAGAGTGGATACAAAATTTATGTTAAAAGTGATGGACAATTGGTCAACATAATAGATGGATATATATTATTGCTGAAAAAGTTAATTGGATTAACAAAGGATTTTGCTGATGCTTTTTACTTAAATTCAAACCCTAAGATATGGACTGAAATTGTTAAGTATATAAAATTAAATGGAAAACTACTTTTTATTATATAAAATAGTAGTAAAAATGGATTTTATAACTGAGGAGAGCACAGGATTGATTTCGGACGCTAATGTAAAAATTGAATCTTTAAATAAATCATTAGCTATGCTCATGCAAAGTTTATCAGTAAAAAATACAGTGAAAATAGCTGATATTTTGATGTGGGAGATAAAGACAAATTTTGAATCAACTCTAAAATTGATGGAAAAGCTTGGAGGTCATAATGCAAATCAATAATGTTACTTTTTTGAAAAAGAACTTCCCAAAGTATTATGATTTATTAAAATCGAATGAACATCACGAGGAAATCACTTTGTTCCAAGAAGAGACTTTAAGAGTAAAAAGAGATGATGTTATGTTTGACGTCACTAGCAGATACTCGAAGGAATATGAAGCAGAAGTAATATTGAGTAAACTTGGTGAAATTGATAAAAAGAGTCTAATACTTTTTGTTGGCGTAGCAGATGGTTTTTTTATTGGATTATGTATCAAAAAGACACCCAAAATCTGAAATAAGAATATTTGAGCCAAGTTTTAAAATATTTAGTTCTTATATTGAAAAACATGACCTTCCATCAAAACAGGTACGTGATATTTGCATTGGTATAAATAAGAAGGATCAAGATAATTTTTGAAACGACTATTTGCTAATACTGAGAAGCGTCTGGTTATTATTGAGATACCTTCGTATAAAAATTTTCTTAATGAAGAGCTTTCAACGTTTGTTAATGAGCTAAGAAAAAAAAGTTAGGTTTGTCAGGAGTGGCGTGAGTACAAACTATTCATTTCAAAAAAAAGTGGGTTATAAATAGTTTGTCTAATTTTTTCAATATATTGAGTTCGCCAAATATATTAGGTCATGGAAAAGAAAGTTTAGAGAATAAACCTGTTATTATTGCAGCATCAGGGCCGTCATTAACCGATGAGATTGAAAATCTTAAAAAAATACGTAAGGAAAATAGTGCTTATATATTTGCGGTAGGTTCAGCAATAAATATTTTAATTAAGAACGATGTCTATCCTCATGCTACTTTATCTTACGATCCGGGTAATACACAGCATTTAAATCATGATATTTTAAGAGAGAGAGACATCAAAACGGTTCCCTTGATATATGGTACAACTGTAAGTGAGAAAACTGTTAATACATATCCAGGGAAAAAACTGCATTTAATTACTTCACAAGATACAACTGCAAAGTATTATATTGAACCAGATCCAACTCAGGTTATTCATGATGCACCTTCGATTGCAGTTATAGCTCTTCAACTTATATTGAAACTGGGAATGGGGCCAGTCATTTTTGTAGGACAGAATCTTGCCTATAGAGACAACAAATGGTATGCGGAAGGTCAAAGAAAAGGATATGAAAAGTTAAATCAGAATCATCAGAAAAAAACAGATATTATCTATGTCGACGATGTATATGGAAATAAAGTTAGTTCCACAACAAAATTGCTTAATTTTAAGCTATCCATTGAGCAAATCATGCGAACTTCTTCTTCAACTCAATTCATAAATTCTACCAAATATGGGGCACAAATAGAAGGAAGCGAGTTCATGGAGCTTGAGAAAGTCATGGATGTTTTTCTTGAGAAAGATATTGTGCCAGAAAATTGGTATTCAAAATATGAGAGACAGAAGCATGACTATATCTCAATCAACAAAAAAATGTAGAATTTTACAAGTCATTCATGAGTTTCTCAGAAGGGATTAATTCTGTGGAAGATGTCCTTGAAAATTTAAAAAATTGGTTGACAACAATAATGTGAAACAGGTGGAACGAAGTTATAAAAAACTTGACGAAACATATAATAATTTTGCGAACACGCCTTATTATAAATTTGTTATAGCTCCGATGAATAGAGTACATTATGAAAAACTGTCGCAAGAAATAAAAAAACGCTAAGCTAGCAAAGAATCTTAGAAATAAAGCTATAGGAATCATTAGTGCATATGAAAGATATCTGAATACTTGCAAAGCAGAACATTTACGTCAACGTGATTTAATGCTGAAATTCATAAAAATATGTAGACCTATACTGTAAATCTGAAGCTAAAAAAGGCACTAAAAAGAAAAAGAGGCATAATATGAGCCAACTTAGAAAGCATCTAAAAAAAAACCATATTTCACAGAATGAGATATCAGTTTAATAAATATAGAGGTGTTCATCTAGGCGAGAATGTCTTTATTGAAGAAAATACGAAATTCATGAGGTATCCTCATAACATCACAATAGGTGATGATGTTGTGGTAAAAGAAGGGGTACGAATTTGCTCATGTAATGAAACGTCAAAAATTTCAATTGGTGCAAGGACAACAATAGGATACCATAATTTTATGTTCGCTTCGAAAGGTATAACCATCGGGAGTGATTGTCTAATAGCGCCTTTTGTTTATATTGTCGACAGCAATCATAAGGCACTAAGAGGAATGAATATCAATCAACAAGGGAATGTTGCTGAAGAAATTTCTATCGGAAATGATGTGTGGATTGCTAGTAATGTCACTATACTCAAAGGGGTTCATATTGCTGATGGATGCATTATTGCAGCAAATTCGGTTGTGAACAAGGATACTGAAGAAAATGGAATATACGGTGGAACACCAGCGAAAAAGATAGGTGAGAGAAATGAGTGATATTGCAGTTGTGATACTAGCAAGACTATCATCAAAACGGCTACCTGGTAAAGCCTTGATGGAAATCGAAGGGAAGTTGGTTCTAGAGATCATTGTTGAGAGACTGTGCAAAGTTTTTGACAAGGAAAAAATCATACTTGCGACATCAGATCATAGTGATGATGATAAGCTAGAGGCATTTTCTGAAAGTATAGGTATCGGCTGTTATAGAGGAAGTCTTGATGATGTGGCTTCGAGATTTTATAATGCTGCTCATAGCTTAAACGGTCGATATGCCATTCGCATTAACGGTGATAATGTGTTTGTTGATACAGATACATTACTGGAAATGTCCAATTTGGCACTTGAAGGCCAATACGATTTTATATCAAATGTAGATAAAAGAACATTTCCAACTGGAATGAGTATTGAAATACTCAACATGGAGTTTTACAATGATTACCTTCCGGTGATATCGGCAGATGACTATTATAAAGAACATGTAACTAAGTATCTGTATGATCATCCAGAGTGTGGAAAATATTTATATGTGTACAATGAAGAAGTACCAGAAGCATCTGGAGTCAAGCTAGCGCTTGATACCCCAGATGACTATAAAAAAGATCACTTCAATTATAAAAATTCTTGGAGATGATCATATAAACGCAAATTTGTCTAAAGTTATAAATGCATGGAAGCAGGTGTAGACATTGTTTAAATTTTCAGGTAAGAATGGACCACTTCTGATAGCAGAGATTGGTGGAAATCACGAAGGTGATTTTGAGTATGCGAAAAAGCTAGTGAATTTAGCCATTGAGTCAAATGCAGATTGTATAAAGTTACAAATATACAGAGGTGATAGTTTGGTCTCAGAAGTGGAGAATCCTACTCGCAACAAACACTTCAAGAAATTTGAGTTTTCAATTGACCAATACATAGAACTGATAGGGATGGTTAAAGAGGCCAATAAACTCTTTACAGCATCTATATGGGATACAAAGTTGATAGACCAGCTGGATGAGCATATTGATTTCTACAAGGTTGGAAGCGGGGACTTGACAGCCTATCCCCTGTTAAAGCACATTGCAACAAAAAATAAGCCTATTGTTATATCAGCAGGACTTTCCAATGAGAATGAAGTTGTGGATTCAGTTGAATTTATACAAAATGCCAATGGTGTGTATAAAAGTCCTGAAATGCTAGCTGTGTTGCAGTGTACGAGTATGTATCCAATTCATGATGAGGATGCGAACTTAGCTGTTATGGATCGATTTGCCAATATTATGGATGTTAGTATTGGTTATTCGGACCATACTATTGGATCAAAAGCGATTTTCTATGCTGCAGTGAAAGGCGCTGAAATTATTGAGTTTCATTTCACTGATATAAAAGAAAATAGGTCTTTTAGAGACCATCAAGTGTCATTAACGAAAAAGGATGTTCTTGAGTTTATTGATAAGCTAAGTGAGTTCCAAGTTTTTAATGGAATATCAGAAAAGAAGCCACTACCTATTGAAATTGAAAATAATCATGTTGAAACATTTAGGCGGGCGGTTTATCCTTCAAGGGACATTGAACCCGGTGAGATCATAACAGAAAGTGACTTAGTTGTTCTTAGACCCAATCATGGTATTGATGCAAGAGAGTTTTATAACATAATTGGGATGCAGGTTGTTAATAAAATATATAAGCATAGGGCCTTTAAAATGGAAGACCTTCGTGGAGAGGTGATTTAATGAAATGGTTTAGAATGAACGAAATGAGTGGTTCGGGAGAACGTCAGGTTGAAAAGTGGTTAAGAGAAGATAATGGCACGATTCAAGAGTTTGATATAGATTTGTACTTGGGTAAAAAAACTGACCTAAGTACTTTTAAGAAAAATAGTGAAGAAAAAATCAAGAAAAACCTTAGCTATTATAAAGAGTCACGAGAAAAATTATATCATCAGGATAAATCAGATATGGAATATGTTGATAAGTGTCCAGTTTCAGGTGTTCCTACAGAAGACTGTGAATCTCTTGTGAATATATACGGAGCTGAATACATGCGCAGTCCTGAAACAGGGCACATTTTTTTAAAGTATAGGGCTAAAGAGAAAGCCATTAATGATTTTTATATTAATGATGTTACATATTCAACGACTTATACCAATAAAGAAACTGTTGAAACGAGACTTGCTAATATCGCTGTGCCTTGGGTCAAATGGATGATTGAGGTCTATACAAAAGAGTATGGTCATCCTCCGAAGAAAATCCTTGATGTTGGATCAGGGGCTGGTTATTTTGTGGAGGCTTGTAGACGAGAAGGACTGGTCGCAGAAGGCATTGAGTTAAGCCAGTCAAGTCGACAATTTGCAATAGATAATTGGAATCTTGAAATGGATGGCCGTGATTTCAACAAAGTTTATGAAGAATATGAAGGTTACGATGTAGTGACGTTCTGGGGACTTTTAGAACATACGACGAACCCTTCTCTCATAGTTGAAAATGCTTATAAAGTTGTTTCAAAAAGTGAACTTGGAGGCATGGTGCTTTCTAAAGTGCCTCGAATAGAGTCATTGAGTTCAGCAGCACAAATAATTAATAATGAAACAATTTTAAGACACATGGACCCACTGGGACACATAATGATATTTTCAGATGCTTCAGCTGCAGAGGTTTATTACAAGAACGGATTTAAACCAACAGCTGCTTGGTACTATGGGATGGATGTATACGAGACATTAATGCAACTGGGGAACAGAACGGGGCATTATGAAGCTTTTCTAGAAACGAGTCAATTCCAATTAGAGCTTCAACAATATGTGGATGAAAATAGGTTTAGTGATGGACTGGTTCTTGTAGGGGTACCAGAAAGCAGGTGAATCATAAATGGGATCAGGTAAAGTAACCGTATATATTACCAACTATAATTATGGTGAGTATATAGAACAATCTATACAAAGCATTCTAGATCAAACATATAAGAATTTTGAACTCTTGATTATTGATGATGGTTCGACAGATGACAGTAAGAATGTTATCGAAAAGTTTAGAGATATAAACAATGTCAGGATCATTTATCAAAAAAACAAAGGTCTCAATATTACTAACAATATTGCCATGCGTCTTGCAAAGGGCGATTATCTGGTGAGATTGGATGCAGATGATTATGTCATTCCAGAATTTCTAGAAATTATGGTTGATAAAATAGAGGCTGATCCCAACATTGGCTTGGTGTTTCCAGACTATTATTATGTGAATGCTATTGGTGAGGTTACAGGTGTTGAACGCCGATTTAACTTTGAAGAAGAGGTATCATTATATGATTTGCCTGCTCATGGTGCTTGCACACTAATACGATTGGAATTTCTAAAAGATTTAGGTGGCTATAATGAAAGCTTTGCTTGTCAAGATGGATATGACCTTTGGCTGAAGTTTATCAATAGTTTTGATGTTGTAAATGTCAATAAACCACTATTTTATTACAGACGTCATGGTAGCAATTTGACCAACAACGAAGATAGAATCCTCAATACTAGAAAAGCTATTAAGAAGACCTATCTACAAAATCAAATGAAGCAAGTGCCAAAAAACTATAGCAATTATACCGGTGAGGAGTCAGTTTATTCAAGGTCATAACTGGCCTTTTTATCAAACGAATGGACACTGTGTCATTGAAGATAAAATCAAAATTCTTAAAGAAAGCAATCATATATTTGAAATTATTATTACAACATCTGAAGATACGGTTCTTGAGAAGTTAGAAAATATGTTTAGAGATGAATCAAAAGTGAGAGTTATTAGAAGACCGGAGAGCTACTCTCAGTTTAATGAATCACTCGTTAAAACACATAAGCATATACTAGGGGAACTGGCAAAAGTGGGCACGCATGTTGAAAATATTCTCACAGTCTCACTGGAGTATCCATTTATTGATGCAAGTAATGTAGATGATTTGTTGCATACAATGGTTATTTTTAATACTGATAGTGTTATTTCAGTTAGACCAAATAACCTAACTCACTACAAGCATACTGGTAGCGGACTTGAATCAATACTTAACCAAGATAAGTTTACAAAATTCGAACGTGACGCACTCTACACTGGTGCTGGTGGACTCATTTTGACAAAAAAAAGAACTGCTCGATGCCTCTGATGAGTTGATTGCAGGTCGTATCGGTCACACTGTGGTCAATAAAAAGGCAGCCCTTAGAATAGACAGTAACTTCAATTTTGAACTGTATACCTTGCTTGCTGCAAAGTAAGTCATTGTGCGAGAAGAGCAGCATCTCTAATAAGGATGCTGCTTGCTGTCGTTATTTCAAAGTATAAATGGAGTGATTTTATGAGTTTGTACGAGAAGATACAAGATAAGTCAGAAAAAATCTCGGTTATCGGTCTAGGCTATGTAGGTCTACCTATAGCTATAGCATTTGCAAAAAAAAACAGACGTCATTGGATTTGATATAAGCGAAAGTAAAATTGACACTTATAAAAGAGGCATTGATCCAACAAAAGAAGCGGGTGATGAGGCTGTACGAAAGTCCACTATGACGTTTACAAGTGATCCTTCAGAACTGGAAAACGCGAAATTTCATATTGTAGCGGTCCCAACACCTGTGAATGAAGATCATACACCTGATCTGACCCCTCTAATCTCAGCAAGTAGAACCATCGGAAGACATTTAACGACTGGTTCTATTGTTGTGTATGAATCAACAGTTTTTCCAGGAGCAACCGAGGACGTCTGTGTTCCAATTTTGGAAAGCGAGTCTGGACTCAAATGTGGTATTGATTTTAAAGTGGGCTACTCCCCGGAACGTATCAATCCCGGGGACAAGGTTCATAGACTGGAGACCATAGTAAAAGTTGTATCAGGCATGGACGATGAGTGTCTAGATACGATTTCTAAAGTTTATGAAATGGTTGTAGATGCAGGTGTTTATAAAGCAGAATCAATTAAAGTCGCAGAAGCGGCAAAAGTTATTGAAAACTCTCAAAGAGATATAAATATTGCCTTTATGAATGAGTTGTCAATTATCTTCAACAAACTTGGAATCGATACAAAGTCTGTTTTAAAAGCTGCAGGAACAAAGTGGAACTTTCTTAACTTTTCACCAGGACTTGTTGGAGGCCATTGTATTGGTGTTGATCCCTATTATTTAACATATAGAGCCGAGCAAATTGGCTACCACTCTCAGATCATTTTAGCGGGTAGACAGATTAATGATGATATGGGGAAATACGTCGTAGAAAATGTTATAAAAAAGCTTTTTAAAGCGGGGGTTTCAGTTTCGGATGCCAAGATTGCTATTTTAGGATTTACTTTTAAGGAAAACTGCCCAGATACAAGAAATACTAGGGTCATTGATATTGTTACTGAACTTGCAGAGTATGACTTGAGACCAATTATTGTCGATCCTCAAGCCGATAAAGAGGAAGCTTCCAAGAGTATGGCATTCGATTTAATACTATGGAAGATGTTAAGAATATGGATGCGGTCATTCTAGCTGTTGGACATAATGAGTTTATTAATTTAAAGCCAAATGAAATAAAGTCAATGTTTAAGGAAGACGATAATGGATCTCCAGTATTGTTTGACCTAAAAGGAATTCTAGATAGAAAGCAATATGAAGGGCTAGGTTATAATTACTGGAGATTATAGATAGGTGAGATGAATGGGATATAATGATTTAAAATTTGATAAGAGTTCAGTATTTCTTGTAACTGGTGGCGCAGGCTTTATTGGCTCTAATTTATGTGAGGCAATACTAGAACTGGGTTACTCTGTAAAATGTCTAGATGATTTATCTACAGGAAATATAGATAATATTTCTCATTTAATGCATAATGATGCTTTTGAGTTTGTTCAAGGGGACATACGTAATCTTGAAACATGTCTCAAAGCATGTTCAGGCGTTGATTATGTTCTTCATCAAGCTGCTTGGGGCAGTGTGCCTCGGAGTATTGAAATGCCGGTGTTTTATGAAGAAGTTAACATCAAAGGTACACTAAATATGCTTGACGCCGCTCGAGAAAATAGAGTGAAAAAGTTTGTTTATGCATCAAGCTCTTCGGTTTATGGAGATGAACCTAATTTGCCAAAGATAGAAGGGAGAGAAGGACAGATACTTTCACCATATGCATTAACAAAAAAGGTTAATGAAGAATATGCTAGACTATACAAAACTTTGTATGGACTTGATACATACGGGTTAAGATATTTTAATGTCTTTGGAAGAAGACAAAATCCTGAAGGTGCATACGCAGCTGTTATACCTAAGTTTATTAAGATGTTGTTAGAAGGTAAGCAACCTAAAATCAACGGTGATGGCAAGCAGAGTAGAGACTTCACATATATTGAGAATGTTATTGAAGCAAATTTGAAAGCTTGCAAGGCGGATTCAAGCTGTGCAGGGCAAGCTTATAATATTGCCTTTGGTGGGCGAGAGTATTTAATTGACTTATATGACACGCTATGTAAACTTCTAGAGGTTGATATTCGGCCTGTGTATGGACCTGATCGTCCAGGAGATATAAAACACAGTAATGCGGATATATCTAAAGCTGAGGCAAACTTAGATTATAAACCAGACTGGTCCTTTGAAAAGGGGATAAAAGAAGCAATTCACTGGTATAAAGACAACCTTTAAGCAATGTCAAGGAAAAAATGTAACGCTGATTAAAGAATTTGACAATCATGCCGATAATATAAATAGAACGATTGTGAGGAGGGAGAACATGAGAATTTCGGAGTTGAATGCAATTAGTAATGTTGGAAATATTAAAGGATCAAGTGGTGTGAACGAACAGGGGACTATATCAGAATCCGCAGAGGCTCAAGTTGATGCGACAATACAAATGCACGAAGATCAGGGGAAAAATGATCAAGTTGTCATTGATGATGAAATGCTTGATAAAGCTGTTGAACAGGCAAATAAGTCTCTTGAAAACTATAACAGATATATCGAAAGATCCGTTCATGAAAAGACAAAGGCAATTATGTACGTCATGAAAGACACAAAGACTAATGAAGTGATCCGAGAGTTTCCTCCAAAAAAAATCCAAGATATGATTGCAAAAATGTGGGAGTTAGCTGGATTGTTCGTTGATGAAAAGGCTTAATTTTCAATTTAAAAAGGCGGTGTTACTGTGTCTATTAATAGAATTACAGGCTTAGCAAGTGGTATTGATACTGAATCTATGATTAAAGATTTGATGAAACTTGAAAAGTCTAAAATTGATAATACTGAAAGAGATAAAATTTTATACGAATGGGAACAAGAGGCCTATAGAGATGTAACAAAAAGCATACAAGCTTTCCAAAGCGAGTATTTTGATTTATTGAACCCAGAAACAAACTTTAGATCTAAGTCGGCATTTAGTGAGTACACGGAAAGTGTTCAAGTGGCAGGCGAAGATGTTTCTTACGTGAGTGTTCAAGGACAAGCTGGCATTCAAAATTACAATCATACAATAGGAAGCATAACGCAATTGGCCACTAAAGATAAATGGACTTCAGATTCAGTTGGGATTGGAAATTTATCAGGTGATGATTTTAACCTACTTTCCTTACCATCTTCACTTGAATTCAGTTTAACAATTGATGGAAACACAGAAAGCATTTCTATAGCGGACACATCAGGTGTTGCAGATAAAGATGATTTAGTTGCTCTCATTGACGCTGAAATTCAAAGTGAATTCGGTGCAGATTATGCTGGCATTGTTGGTGCAGATGCAACTGAAGACGCTATATATTTTAGACTTAATGGTAGTGAAATTACAATCATGGAGACAAGTGGAAATGAAAATGATTTGTCTTGGCTAGGCTTTGAAAGCGGAGATTCATCCACTGACTATAGCGATAAAAGTTTATTTGGTCTTCTTGGCATTACAAATTCAGAACTTGAAACAATGAGTATAAATGATGTGTCATTAACCGACCTTGGAATAACTCAAGGTAGTACAATCTCAGAATTAACAACGGCTATTAATTCTAGTAGCGATGTGAATGTTTCGTTTTATTATAATAGTACAAGCGATAGTTTCTCATTGACTGCCAATGATTATGGATCTGCCAATGAAATTGAAATGAGCGCAGATTTTATGACTGAGTTCGGTTTTGTAGATGATGCAAGCCACCATGATGTTGGCCAAAATGCAATGTTAGAACTTAATGGAACATCCATAGTAAAGTCTTCAAATACATTTAGTATCGAGGGCGTACAGTTTTCATTAAATAATACCTATGATGGTGTTGATGGTGATATTAATGTGGCTGTCGATACGGATACTGATGCAATAAAAGAGAAAATCGAAAGCTTTGTTGAAACTTATAACGGACTTGTCGGATCAATTTCCGGTAAACTCTCTGAAAAGAAAAATTACGATTATGAACCGCTAACCACTGAAGAAAAGGAAGCTTTGTCTGAAGAAGAAATCGAAAGATGGGAAGATAAAGCGAAAAGTGGTTTGTTGAGAAATGATTCGGTTCTCAGTAAGATGTTAACAGATATGCGAATATCATTGTATGAATCTGTCGAGGGTGTTGGGTTAACACTTGCTGATATTGGTATCCAAACCACTGATAATTACAAAGAAGGCGGCAAACTTGTAATAGATGACGAAAAGCTAACAGAAGCTTTAGAAAATAGCTATGATGATGTTGTAAGCTTATTCACAAACGAATCTGATAAAGAGTATTTAGATACTGATAATCTATCAGAACGATACCAAGAAAATGGACTTGCTTACAGACTGTATGACATAATGCAGAACAATGTTAGAATTACTCGTGATTCATCAGGCTCAAAAGGTACTCTTTTAGAAAAGGCTGGTATTGATGGAGACACATCAAATACCAACAACCTGTTATCTGAGCAAATTGTTGACCTAGAACTTAGGATTGATGACTTATGGGATAACTACTATGATCAAGAGGAGCGTTACTATATTATGTTTGGTAACATGGAAGCAGCCCTATCAGAAATGCAGTCTCAAAGTAGTTCGCTGATGGCACAATTAGGTTAAATTGGTGATAATTAATGACAAATATTGAAATTCTTAAAGAGTATATAAGATTAAGTGATGTTATGTATCAAGCCTTAAAGGCCGAGAAGTATAATATTTTTGAGAATGCTCTTGAAAAACGAGGGGTCATAGTTAAAGATAACGAGAAAAAAGATGGCTTGTTTAGAGACTTGAGTGATAATGAAAAAGCCCATTGGCGCAAGAAAATATTAGAAATTGATAATAAAACTGAAAAAGCAATGGGACAGTACCGTAAGGTTCTCGAAAGAGAACTTGCTCAAATACATTCATCACAAGCGAAGCTCAGAAAACAATCAAAAGTAAAAAGTTACTATTCTCAGGGCTATGAAAGTCAAGGGAAGTTTGTCAATAAACTAAAATAGAAAAGAAAGGAGCTCATCATGGCAGTATTAAATCCATACAACTATGCCAAACCTAAAGGTACGGTGGTGTCAAGACCGAATAAGCCTTTTGTGAGTCCTGCGGCTACAAATAAACAGAATCAGCAACAGAATAACAGCGATCAGTATCTGGAGCAGAAGGTCATGGCAGCCTCGCCTCAAGAGCTTACTTTAATGCTTTATGAAGGTGCAATAAAGTTTATCAAGCAAGCAAAAATTTTCAATGATGAAAAAATGATCGAGAAGACTTCGAATGCAATATTACGTGCAGAAGCAATCTTTGGAGAATTACGAGCAACGCTGAATATGGATTACGAAGTGAGTAATGAACTCGACACGATGTATGAATACGTACTTCACAGATTAAGCGAAGCAAACATTCAAAAAAGCAATGAAATTCTCGATGAAGTTCTTGAGCTTAGTGTTGATTTTAGAGACACTTGGAAAGAAGCCATGAAACGAGCAACTGAAGAATAAAACTTGGGGCAATCACATGGGGTTGCCCTTTTAATTATTACAAAACCATTAAATCCCCAAACCCACGTTCGAAAAAATGAGCTTAACCCGTTACAAAATCAGAATCTGTGGTATATATTATACGAAAATGATGAATTATTTAGACAAGTGATTAAAAAGTGGTAAGAGATGATTTGTAACGTGTGCCATAGACTGATGGGAGACGATCCTATGGATACCAAAAAAGCAATAAAAAAGCTGATACAATTATCAGCTGAGAAATTACATATTATGAAGGAAAAATCTCAGCTGATTGAGGATGAAACCTATTTCACAAAAAAACAGTCAACGACGGAGGTTGGGGCTATAGATCAAATACGATCAGTCCTAGAAGAAAAAATGCTTGCCCTTGATATTGAATTTCTGAAGTTTTACGGGCATGTTCTTGACAGAGAAGGTATCTCTAAGCTCACAGAAATCGATACAAGCGAGCATCCCTCGCTTTCTGACCTACAGAACACTGTGGGTAAAATAAAGGAGCTAGAGTCTAATATTGAAGCCTCAGAGGAAAGCCTGAATGCCCTGCGCAGGGAATATCAAGGTTCTTTAGGCAGTCAACTTATGACAAAGAAACAAGGCAGTCGAGTGACAGGGGCCTATCAAAAACAAATGAACCAAAGAAAAAACGGATAAAATCAAAATCGCAGTCTATATGAGACCTATATAGAAAAATGTAAAACAACAATACAGTTTTGACCATGAAAGTCATATGCACTTGTATATACATAAGTGTCTGAAGGCCATAGTGGAAAAGACTGTTGCGGAGATTTATTTTCATAGGGGTAATTCATAACAAAGAATTAACCAAATAAGGATTGAAAATGTGAGCACACCTTAGAAAAATCTTCAAAGGTGTGTTTACTTCATTTTTTGTCGGGTATGATTAATATACAAAGTCAGCAAAGGAGGCGTTTTAACCAACATAGATTATACATTTTCACAAACCGGTCAGGCCCAAGAAATTTGCCTGATTTTTAATATTTATACTTCCTGACATTCCAGTCGGAAAATCCGATTAGAAAAATAAAAGTTCAGGGTTATAGTGGAAGGAGCTGACTATATGAAAGTAATCGTAACTGGCCGAAACATGCATGTCAGAGACTCGCTGGTAGAACAGGTAGAGAAAAAGCTAACCAAGTTCGAGAGATACTTCAACAGCGATATTGAAGTCCATGCTACTTTTAGTCATCAAAAAGCAGACCAAATTGTTGAAATTACCATTCCACTAAAACAAGGTACGACCATTAGAGCTGAAGAAAGATCAGGCAATATGGAGTCGTCCATTGATATGGCAATTGACAAATTGGCAAGACAGATTTCAAAGCATAAGACGAAACTGGAAAAGCGCTATCGCGGCCATGAAACGATTCGTTTTGAAGAAATCCCAAATGCTGAAAATACTGAAGCAGATGGTCCACAAATCGTGAGGAATAAGAAGTTCTTTATGAAACCAATGGATCCGGAAGAAGCAGCAATGCAGATGGAACTCCTTGGACATAACTTCTTTGTTTTTAGAAATAGAGATACAGAAGAAATGAATGTTGTATATGCTAGAAAAGACGGAAAGTTTGGTCTTATTGAACCAGAAAATATGGAATAAGATCATCACAATAAAGCAATGATAACAAGCAAAGGACTGATAATTAAGGAGCTGTTTTAACAGCTCCTTTTCAATTTTTTGGAGTAAACTCAATTTGAAGGAAGTGTAAGGTATAACAAGGCATAAGTAAGCAAAAGCAGCCCTAGGAAAATGACGAATTAAGTCGAAAACTAATAATATATACCTATCGTAATAAATTCCCCAATCTGGTACAATGGTTATAGCTGAGTGGCTTGGAAAAACTGTATTGAGCCTTATGATCACACCGTGCTGTATGTTTCAAAGCGCTTATATTGATTTATAAGTGTGCGGCTTAAGTTATAGACAATCGGATTTTCAAGTGACATTAACAAAACTGAGTGAAATCAAGCTTTGTGTTAAATCTAGGGGGACGGCCTGATATGATAGAGCGTAAAGAAGAGTTTCAAAATACCATACGAAAGTTGTCGGGCGTTATAAATGCCAATATTATTACTGATGAAAGCACCATGCGAGAAATCCATGTGTTGACAGATCAGTCGCGACATCCTAAGCAAATCAGCCGTGATGTGCAGTCTATCTACGCTGCAAAATTCGGTGATGTCATAGATCGAAAACTAATCTCAATAGCACAAATTGAAATGGATCCACCTGAAAGAACAATGGGAAGAATTCAAGTTGATGAAGTTAAGTACTTAATTGGTTCAGATGCCCAGGCAGAAGTGAAAGTTACCCTGCGCCATGATGAAAGAGCCTATATAGGAAAAATGAATGGCATGCACACAACAAGAAACTCAAAAAGATTGGTTGTAGAAGCCACACTGAATAGCCTCAATGAGCTTTTTGGTGCAAAGCAAGGGATTGTTTTAGAAGATTTTAAGGCTGTAAAACTTGGTGGAACAGAGGTCTATAATGTGGCTCTATGTGCCCTCAATGGTTTTACGGAAGAAATACATATTGGTTCAGCTATTGTAAGGGGCGATGAAAAAGAGGCCCTCGTAAGAGCGACCCTTGACGCCCTCAATAGACGCATTGCAAAGCTAGTGAAGTAGAGCCGACGCAACAAACAACCTCTGCATAGAAGAGGATAGCGTAGCGAAATTATCCTGTTATGACTAGCGAAGCAGGCAGAGACAAATAACAAGGGGGTTTTCATCATGAAAAGAAGACTTATGGTTATGTTCATGTCTCTATTATCACTGGTACTTGCTGGTGGCGCAAACTTCGGCTGGAAGTAATCACTAGGCTCGTAAGAGCGAAAATTTCAGCGTCGGCTCGATTTATTTTTGGGAGATATAGCAATGAATGAGAAAAAACTACTACAATACACTCACCTCATCAATGCAATAGGCACAGTCGCTATATTAACAGGCGTATATATGCAGTATAGAAATGGGAACTGGCTTGAGTTCCTATTTTTTGTAGTTCTTTCAGCAATTGCCGAGTCCATGATCATACCGCTTGGGGACAATTCCTATGTGTCTATAGGCTTTGCCATTGGTATGGCAGCAATTTTACTATTTGATCCATTCATTGCTGCAGTCGTATTGACACTTGGTACAATGCTAAAGATTTATTCCGAAGATGGTGAGCTGAAACACATATTCAACACCTCGTTTTATAAACGGTATTTTAATGGATCTGCTTACGCCATTTCAGCTAACGGGTGGGATGGCAGGTAAATTCTTCACTCAAATTGCTCCCACTCCCAGCTTTATTGATCTGAGCGTGTTTGGGATACTGGGCACATTTTGTGGATACGTCTTTTTCAATTTGATCATTTATTCAAAGTTGTTTTCTATACTACAAGAAAGACGGTTCTGGGTGGTTGTACAAGAACAACTGTGGTGTCTGCACAATTTTGCAGCCATAGCCCCCATAGGCATACTCATGTTGTTTTCTTATAAACCTACGGTTGGTTTTTGCCAGCCTTATATTTGGCCCCTTGCTACTGGAAGATACTCTTTCTCTATGTATATAGAAATGAAAAAAAATGTACTTTGAAACGATCAGAACCTTGTCAAATGCCCTTGATGCCAAAGATGAGTACACCAATGGGCACTCCCACAGAGTGGCTGAGTACTCTGTGAAAATTGCAGAACAATTGAATCTTTCACCAAAGGAAATCGAAACGGTTAAAACAGCCGCTTTACTTCACGATATAGGTAAGATCGGCATAAAAGATGAAGTTCTCAATAAGCCAGGGAAACTTGATTTTAAAGAGTTCTATGAAGTTCAGCAACACCCAGAAATAGGGGCCAATATCATTAAAGATGTGGCCGCTTTACAGAGGGTGTCGGTTATTATCCGCTACCATCATGAACGATTTGATGGCAACGGTTATCCAGACAGTATCAATGGGGATCAGCTTCCTATTGAGTCGGCCATAATAGCTGTAGCAGATGCTTATGACGCCATGACCTCTGATCGGTCATATAGAAAGGCCATGAGCCATGAAGCGGCTGTTGAAATTATTAGAAGCGCATCTGGTTCGCAGTTCCACCCAGAGGTTGTGGATGTCTTTTAGACCTGAATATCAGTCAAACCACGGAGGCGCTTTATGCTGGTTGAAACACTTCTAATAGCTAGTTTATTGGGACTTCTTTTCAAGGGGCGTTTTGAAAATCTAGCCAGACTGAAAATAGCCTATATTTATATACCAATTGTAGCCTTTGCCCTAGAAAGTCTAGGGGAGCTTATGGTCAAACACAAGTGGCCTTTTTTTTATGAGTCACATGGATGCCTTAACCTTACTTATTGAAATCATAGTCAACGCGCTTCTTTGCTTTTTTTTCTACAGGAATTTAAAGCTTCCAGGTATGAATATGATTTTTCTAGGGTCAGTTATGAATTTTACTGTTATTTTGGCCAATTTTGGCTATATGCCAGTTGATCCAGCTTTGGGTCTAGAGCATGGATATGATACAGCGCTTGCGGCCTTAAAAAATGGTGAAGTGTTTGCTCATGCTCTTATAACCCATGAAACATCGTTCACAATTTTAGCGGATGTCATTGCCATTCCGCCGCCGTGGCCATTTCCTAAAACAATTAGTTTAGGGGACGTTTTTATTGACCTAGGTGTAATTTTACTTATATTTAAGGGGATGAAAGCTGGTCATACCAAGTATTTTTCTGTATAATGAATATGGACTCATTCATTTCTAGCATTTACAGCCGCACACCAAGGAGGGATGTTCGTGTTTTTAGAAGCCGTAATACTCGGCGTTGCCATTGGCAAACTGAGGAAAGGGCGCTTAACAAGCTTAGGCGATACGCAGTTTAAAGGGCTTTGGCTCGTCATCATAGCATTTTTAACACAAATATCACCAATTTTTCTTTCGCGTGCGAATGTTTTTATGGAGTATTTAATTTACATGCCATTTGTGGCCATGTGTTTAATGGTTATAGTTCTCTTTATGAACCTGGATAAAAGCGGCATTTGGTTTATTATTGCAGGAACGATTATGAATCTTGTTGCTGTGGGTATGAACGGTTTTAAAATGCCAATTGATTTTAAAGGTCTTGAATATGCTGGACTTCACGGTGTCATAGAAACCATTCAGGATGGATCGCTTATAAATTATGTAAATATGGAAAGCGTTGTAGATTTTTCAAGATATTTAGGCAAGTTTATTCCATTACCTGATATGTATCCATTTGCAAAGGTGCTCTCCATAGGAGATATTTTTTTAATGGTGGGCGTGGTTATTCTTGTACAAGGTGAAATGAAAAAAGTTTTCTACCGAGCGGCGGGTTCAATGGTGAAATACTCATATAAATCAAGGTATTAATTAAAAACGTTAAAATCATGTGTTCATTTCCAGTGGAAAATGATATACATGATTCGATAAATCGCTTACATACTGAAAAGAGAATCCGCTTGCGGGTTCTTTTTTCATTGTATAGTGACTTACTGAATTCACAGTTTATTCATGAATATGTCACTAAGTTCTAACATAGAGTGGATTTACAGTATGCTATAATATATATTTGTAAGGATTAGATTTCTAATCCTTACAAACCAGTCAGGCTATACAAAAAATAAGTAGAGAATGCCCGTGAAAAGTCACCGAATCATGAGCAGCGGGATATGAATATATCCCGGAACACTCAAGAAATCTACCATAGGCGAAATAGACTGCTCAAGCAGTCCCTAGGCAGATTTCCTGAATGCTCCGGGAAACGAAGGGACGATAAACATGCGATTTTTAGAAAAATTATTTGGAAGTGACAATGACAGGGAAGTGAAGCGGCTTATGAAACAAGTTGCTGAAATTGAAGCACTTGAGCCGCAAATGCAGGCCCTGTCTGATGATGCCTTACGAGCAAAAACAGACGAATTCAAAAAAAGACTGGCTTCTGGTGAGACGACAGATGACCTTCTAAATGAAGCCTTTGCTGTTGTTAGGGAAGCAGCTGTTAGAACACTAGGCCTCAGACATTATCCTGTTCAGCTACTGGGGGGTATTGTACTCCATGGTGGTCGTATTGCTGAGATGAGAACCGGTGAAGGTAAAACTTTGACGGCGACTTGTCCGGTGTACTTGAACGCTCTTGAAGGCAAGGGTGCCCATGTGATCACAGTTAATGACTACCTGGCACGACGTGACCGCGACTGGATGGGGAAACTATACAGCTTCCTAGGTCTAACGGTTGGTTGTGTTGTTCATGGTGTACGTGGCCAAGAACGTGTTGATGCATATCAGGCTGATATAACATTTGGTACAAACAATGAATTCGGTTTTGACTATCTTCGCGACAATATGTCTATTTACAAGGAAAACCTGGTACAAAGACCACTCAACTACGCCATTGTGGATGAGGTCGATTCTATTCTGGTCGATGAAGCCAGAACACCTCTTATTATTTCGGGTGAAGGCTCAAAATCAACAAGCCTGTACAAGGTGGCAGACACGTTTGTACAAATGCTAAAAAGAGAAGAAGATTATTCCATTGACGAGAAAGCCCATTCTGTTGTGTTAACAGATGAGGGTGGCGTGGAAAAGCGGAACGTTTCTTTAGCCTGGAAAACCTTTCTGATCCGCAGAATATGGAAATTTCCCACCATATCAACCAGGCATTGAAAGCTAGATACTTAATGAAAAAAGATGTTGATTATGTTGTCAAGGAAGGCGAAGTTGTCATCGTTGATGAGTTTACAGGCCGTCTTATGTTTGGACGTCGTTACTCAAATGGTCTCCACCAAGCTATTGAAGCCAAAGAGAACATGGAAGTGCGTAAAGAGTCCCAAACACTGGCAACTATAACACTTCAAAACTACTTTAGAATGTATACCAAGCTGTCTGGTATGACAGGTACAGCCAAGACAGAAGAAGATGAATTTAAACATATCTATGGCATGGATGTTGTGGTTGTTCCAACCAACCGCCCGATCCAGAGACTGGATATGCCAGATTCAGTTTATAAATCATTAAATGGAAAATTTGGTGCTGTAATCAAAGACATTGAAGAGAGACATCAACATGGACAGCCTATTCTAGTGGGTACCATTTCGATTGAAACTTCTGAATATCTATCCAGCCTACTCAAAAAGCGCGGTATAAAGCATGAAGTCTTAAATGCCAAGCAACATGAGAGAGAAGCAGAAATTGTTTCCCAAGCTGGTCGATTCAATGCGGTAACCATAGCAACAAACATGGCTGGTCGTGGTACGGATATCGTTCTTGGGGGTAACCCGGAATTTATGGCCAAGCGCGACATGTCAAAGCAGGGCTATTCAGATGAAGTTTTAGCCCTTGTTACAAGTCCGCTTGAGTTTGAAGATCCAGAAGTCAACGAGGCCAGAGATAAGTACAAAGAAATCTTTGCTGAATATAAAACGGTAACAGATGCTGAAGCTGAAAAAGTTAAGCAGGCAGGTGGCCTTCATATTATCGGTACAGAAAGACACGAGTCCCGTCGTATAGATAATCAGCTCCGTGGTCGTTCTGGACGTCAAGGCGATCCAGGGTCATCACAGTTCTTCATTTCATTCGATGATGACTTAATGCGCCTATTTGTTAATGACAATATCAAGGCTATGGTTGATAAACTTGGTATGGAAGACGATATGCCCCTTGAAGCAGGGATTCTGACAAAGTCTATCGAAGGCGCTCAGAAAAAAGTTGAGGGTCGAAACTTCGGTATTCGTAAGCATGTATTGCAGTACGATGATGTTATGAATAAGCAACGTGAAATCATATACGGAGAGCGTAACCGCGTCCTTCATGGTGAAAGCATCAAAGATGAAGTGGACTCAATGGTTGAAAGCATTATTGACAGATCCATTGAACTTTACACATCTGAGTCAGAATACGCTGAAGAGTGGGATCTGAAGTCCCTAGAAGACTATCTGCACCAAGTATTCCTACCAAAAGGTCTACTTAAGTTTGATAATCTTGAAGCCTTGATCGGGAGTCATTAAAAGAAAAACTTCTTGAGATAGCGGCCAAGCTCTATGCCATGAAAGAAGAAGAGGTTGGTACGGAAAGACTTCGTGAAATTGAACGGGTTATTCTGCTCCGTGTTGTTGATGAAAAGTGGATTGACCATATTGACGCCATGGACCAGTTAAAGCAGGGTATAGGTCTTAGAGCGGTTGGTCAGGAAGATCCAGTCAGAGCATATCAAATTGAAGGTTTTGATATGTTCAATGAAATGACATATAATATACAGGTTGACACGGTAAGACATATCTACCATGTAACCATCCGAACAGAAGCAAAACGTGAGCAAGTGGCTAAGATTACAGGCACTTCTGGTGGTGACGGCACACCTAAAAAGCAAGCGCCAGTAAAAAAGGAAAACAAGGTTGGCCGAAATGATCCTTGCCCATGTGGAAGCGGTAAGAAATATAAGAAGTGCTGTGGCGCCAGCTAAATATGGCGGCCTAGTCAAAAAATAAAAGCGCTTGAAAAGTCTTATAAGTGATGCTTAATAAGTTGCTTAATGAATAGAAAAGAGGTGTGTGGTGTGCTAAAACTTGAAAAGTGTATAGGCGAGTTAAAGGACATTGAAGCATCCCTAAATGATTTGAGGGGTTCACTTTGACATTGAAGGCTTAGAAAAAAGAACACGATGAGCTTGAAATGTTAATGACGGAGCCAGACTTTTGGGATGATCAAACGGCGGCTCAAAAAACGCTGAGAAGAGCCAAGTCTATCAAAACGAAGCTGGAGCATTTTGAAGCCATGGAAACAGCATTTGAAGAGTTGTCTCTCCTTGTTGATATGGGACTTGAAGAGGAAGATGACTCCATTGAAAAAGAAGCTGCAAGTGGTATTGAAAAGCTAAAAGCAAGTGTAGAAAAAATGAACTTGCAAACACTCTTGTCTGGTCAGTACGATGAAAACAATGCCATCTTATCCATTAATGCAGGTGCAGGTGGACTGGATGCACAAGACTGGTCTGAAATGCTTTTTAGAATGTACAATAGGTGGGCTGCTCACAGTGGTTTTGCGGTTGAAATACTAGATATACTCAAAGACACAGAAGCGGGTATTAAGAACGTATCCATGGCTATTCGAGGCATCAATGCCTATGGGTATTTGAAATCGGAAAAAGGCGTTCACCGACTTGTCAGACTGTCTCCATTTGATTCTTCTGGGAAGAGGCATACAAGTTTCGCATCTGTGGATGTTATGCCTGAACTGGATGAAGATGTTGAAGTGGACATAAATCAAAGTGATATAAAAATTGACACCTTCAGAGCTTCTGGGGCAGGCGGACAGCATATCAATACAACAGATTCTGCGGTTCGTATTACCCATATACCGACAGGCGTTGTGGTTCAGTGTCAAAATGAGCGTTCGCAAATAAGCAACAGGGCAACAGCAATGCGTATGCTTATGTCAAAGTTGATTGATTTAAGAATTCAGGAGCAAAAGGATAAAATTGAAAGATCTGGCGGGAGACTACTCTCAGATTGCTTGGGGCAGTCAAATTCGTTCATATGTCTTCCATCCTTACAATCTTGTGAAGGATCATAGAACAAACCATGAAACGGGCAATGTTCAGGCTGTGATGGACGGTGAAGTTCAACCTTTTATTGATGCATACCTTAAAATGAAGGTCCATGAAGACAATCAGTAAATGAGATGTCAGATGAACGTTTGAAAAACCGTCAAGAACCCATCAAGAAGGACGAAATCAACAATTAATGAAATAGAATATGTGAATAATTAAGCCTGAGGGATTCAGAATAGATTCCCTCAGGCTTTTTTAGTGAAAACTATATTAGCTTATGAGACTACACATACACTGGTTACGGCCAAGCCTTTTGGCTTCATAGAGATGTTTATCAGCCTCTTCAATAAGCTGGTGCATGCTTTGGCCCTGATACGAGGCAACCCCGCAACTCACAGTCATTGTTACATGGTGACCGTGAATCACAAAGGCATGTTCAGCAATGGCGGACCTTAGGCGATCAACAATTTGATTGCCTCTTTCTATATCCGTTCCAGGTAGGACCAGTAAAAATTCCTCTCCGCCATAACGGCCGATAAAATCAGAACGTCTGGTTTTCTTTCTAATTAAATCAGAAAGCATTGCAAGGGCTTCGTCACCCACTAAGTGACCATATGTATCATTGATCTCTTTAAAATGGTCAATATCAATCATAGCAAGGGTTAAGGGAAGACTACAAGACATAGATCGGCTTAACTCTTCCTTTAAAAGCTCCCGGATGTAGTTGTGGTTAAAGAAGTTGGTCAAGCTATCCGTCACAGATTTTTGATAGAGAATTCGATTGTCCTCTTTCAAAGTGTTGTTGGCATCAATGAGGCATTTTGTGTTGTGAACATGGGAAGACACATCTTCGAATATAGTCACAAATTCATTGATAGCCATTTTGAAAGCGGTAATTTGATAATGCGCATCTAAGGAAGCAACATGTGTTGTAAAAGTTATGGGCTTGTCATTTTTCACAACAGATGCATAGGTTGCTATCCAGTCCGTTTGGTCATGCCTTATGTCAGGGATGGCCTCAGTGAGACGCTTGCCTAAGACACTTTGACGTTTCAGTCCCGTTAGTTTTTCAAACATGGGATTCATGTCAAGGAACTCATAGTCGGTAGCATTTCCATAATGGTCATACACTATGCGGTGACGTGCGTACGCCAGTGGCATTTTCATGATAAGTTTTTCATAGTAAGAACTCATATCCATACCCTCTTCACACCCATCTAAGCGACTTGTAAACAGTATTTAAGCGTCAATGCTGGCCCAATGCTGTGCTGTGTATAGACACTTGTACAGCAAGAGCTTTAATGAGAATTTGGCATTGACATGAATCTGTGAATTTACAAACGTCTGATCTAGAAAAAATGTAATTCTGTTCATGTAATTTCCAATTTTACATGTATTTAATCATATTTTTGATAAATACATAATATTTTGCTTTGACCTGCCTTGTTTTGGACGAATATCGCCATAATACTTTGATTATTTCGGATTTCTTGCAGTATTCTTAGCATAGCGATACAATGGTAGAGGAAAAATGTAGGAAACCGGAGGTAAGGTTATGGAACTGATCATCAAGCAACTCTCAAGTGAACTGAATCTAAAGGCTGAAAAGGTTAAAGAAACCATTAAGCTGATTGATGAAGGCAATACAATACCGTTTATCGCGCGATACAGAAAAGAAGTCACAGGTGGCATGAGTGATGAAATTCTGAGATCTTTTGATGAGAGACTTAAATATTTAAGAAACTTGGAGTCACGTAAAGAAGAAGTTATTCGACTTATTGCGGAACAGGAAAAACTAACACCTGATCTTGAAAAGAAGATTTTGGATGCAAAGGTTCTTCGCAAGGTTGAAGACCTATACAGACCCTTTAAGCAGAAAAAACAAACAAGGGCAACTAAGGCCAAGGAAAAGGGGCTTGAACCACTGGCTCAGCTTATGATGGCACAAGAAGCCACAAGTGGGACGCCAGAAGAAGCTGCACAGGCCTTCGTTAACGAGGACAATGAGATCCATACTATAGAGGAAGCCCTAGCAGGTGCACGTGACATTATCGCAGAACAAGTTTCTGACAATCCAGAGTATAGAGAATGGATACGTGAGCAAGTTAAGGCACATGGGCTAATTGTTTCGCAAAAGACAAAAAGTGCAGAGGAATCGGTCTTCGAGCAGTACTATGATTACTCTGAAGCTGTTAAATCCATACCCGATCATAGAATTCTGGCCATTAACCGTGGGGAAAAAGAAAAAAATCCTGCGCGTTAAGGTAACAATGCCAGATGAGGTCATTCTTGATAAGCTTACAAAATCAATAGTCACAAATGTACAGAGTATTTTTGTCGGTGAAATTGAAGCAGCCATTCAGGATGCATACAAGAGACTGATCTCATCGAGTATTGAAAGAGAAATTAGAAGTATGCTCACTGAACGGGCTGAAGAAGAAGCCATTAAAGTGTTTGGCAAGAACACCAAACCCCTACTGCTTATTCCACCTGTGCATGATGCAAAGGTCTTAGCGGTTGATCCAAGTTACAGAACAGGATGTAAACTGGCAGTTCTTGATGGAACAGGTAAGCTTCTGGAATATGCGACAATTTATCCGAATAAGCCTCAGAATAAAGTGGCTGAGTCTCGCCGAGTTCTTGTGGACCTTATCAAGAAACATGATGTGGATATTATTCCAATAGGCAATGGCACCGCATCAAGAGAAACAGAGCAGTTTGTGGCAGAATCATTGAAGGAAATCGATAAAACTGTCTACTATACAATCGTCTCTGAAGCGGGAGCATCAGTTTATTCAGCATCAAAACTGGCTACAGAAGAGTATCCAGACATTGATGTATCTATAAGAGGGGCAATTTCAATAGGTCGCCGTCTGCAAGATCCATTGGCTGAGCTCGTTAAAATTGATCCCAAGCATATTGGTGTAGGCCAGTATCAGCATGACCTAAATCAAAAGAAACTCAATGACACTCTGACAGGCGTCGTTGAAGACTGTGTAAACAGTGTTGGTGTGGATCTTAATACCGCAACGCCATCCCTGCTTCAGTATGTGGCAGGTGTATCCAGTGCCATAGCGAAAAATATTGTAAACTACAGGGATGAGAACGGCAAATATGCGGAGCGCAAGCAGCTATTAAAAGTTGCTCGTCTTGGTAACAAAGCATATGAACAGTGTGCTGGTTTCCTAAGAATTTCTGGTGCAAACAACCCTCTGGACAACACTTCGGTCCACCCTGAATCGTATGAGACGGCAACACATCTACTTGAAAAACTGGGCTATTCATTAGAAGATGTTAGTGGTGGAAATTTAGGTGACATCAGTCAAAGAATTATTGACCTTGTTCCAGAAACCGTTGAAAAAGAATCTCTTGGCATTTCAGGGAAGGGATTTGAAGCTTTAGCAGCCCTTAAAAAGCCTAAGAAGACGGATAAGTCACAAAACGCCAAACGCTATGACAAGGCCTTAAAAAAGTTGGCTGAGGAATTGGGCGTTGGTCTTCCGACGCTTAAAGATATTATCGATGAAATCAAAAAGCCAGGTCGTGACCCACGTGAGGAAATGCCTAAGCCAATATTTAGAAGTGATGTTCTTTCCTTTGAAGATCTTGCAGAAGGCATGATTCTAACAGGCACTGTGCGAAATGTGGTTGATTTTGGTGCGTTTGTGGATATTGGTGTCAAAATGATGGACTTGTCCACATATCAGAACTGTCCGACAAGTATGTCAAGCATCCTATGAATGTGGTTGCTGTTGGAGATACGGTTCAAGTTAAGATTATTGGTGTGGATAAGAATCGAGGCAAGGTATCCCTTTCTATGAAGGGCTTGTAGACATAAATTATATTGATTTGTTATGGGGATGCTGAAACAAGCATCCCCTTTCTTTTATTGTATGCTTAAATTTTGATTCCTAAATCTCTATTCAGGATAGGGTATGACGAGAGTTCTTGAATGATATTTTGCAAGTCGCTCAATTGGATATAACACACAGATAAAACAATCCAAAAGCATGAAAGAATAAGGGCTTGGGTGTTTACGGATTGTAACCGGGGTTTTATAGATTAATAGAGATATTTTTTAGATTCATGTTAAACTGATAAAGAAGACAAGCTCCTTGACCTATAAGATGTAGGCATGTAAGACAAGGGTCAATGAATATAAAATCTAGATAATCATTAATTGAAAATTTAAGGAGGCACACGAATGTCAATATTAGTAACAGGTGGGGCAGGCTATATTGGTAGTCACACATGTGTAGAACTGCTTCAAGCGGGAAAAGATGTTGTAATAGTTGATAATTTTTCAAATAGCAAGCCTGAAGCTGTTAAACGTATTTCAGAAATTTCTGGACGTGAACCCAAGCTATATGAGGCGGATATTCTTGATAAAAATGCTCTGGATAAAATATTTTGTGAAAATGATATTGAATCAGTGATTCATTTTGCAGGTCTTAAAGCAGTGGGGGAATCTGTTGAAATCCCATTGGCTTATTATCATACAAACATAACGGGTACCTTGATGCTTTGCCAGGTTATGAAAGCTCATGACGTTAAGAAAATAGTCTTCAGTTCATCAGCCACCGTTTATGGTGACCCACACATGACACCAATCAAGGAAGACTTCCCTTTGTCAGCAACGAATCCTTACGGTCGCACAAAACTTATGATAGAAGAGATTATGGGCGATTTATTTGTGTCAGATAATGATTGGAGCATTGCCCTATTGAGATACTTTAACCCAATAGGTGCCCATGAGAGTGGACGTATTGGGGAAGATCCAAATGGTATACCAAATAACCTAATGCCATTTATAACACAAGTTGCCGTTGGGAAAAGAGAAAAGCTCAGTGTTTTTGGAAATGATTACAAAACCCACGATGGAACCGGTGTAAGAGACTACATTCATGTGGTAGATCTTGCCAAAGGCCACTTGGCAGCCCTGGAATATGTGACGGCGAATAAGGGGATTGAAGCAGTGAATTTAGGCACAGGCAATGGATATAGTGTTCTTGATGTTGTAAAGGCATTTGAAAAAGCCACTGAGCAAGCTGTATCCTATGTGATTACTGAAAGACGACCTGGAGACATAGCCACTTGCTATGCTGATGCGACAAAAGCCTTAGAACTTTTCGGATGGAAAACTGAAAAAAATATTGAGGATATGTGCCGAGATTCGTGGAAGTGGCAAAGTCAAAATCCGAATGGTTATGTCTAGGTATTTGTGTACTTTTAACAAAAGAAAATTAAATTCTGAAATCTTAAGTCGAAAATGTAAAAAGTTTACCTAATCAACAATTCACATTATGTGTATTGTATACACCAAAATAGCGATGAATGACCATAATTAACGTTAAAAAAGACATTGACTTATACTCTAAATGCATTAAATGTCGAAAGAAATCGACAAAAATCGCCATTTTCCGAAATGGCTTACAAAAATATACTTTAGCCCCAAGTTTCATTGAAACTTGGGGGCCGCTTTATATATAATTTCAGATGTAGCAAACAATTTCCAAAGGTCACATTTACATAGGTCTTTTGGCGGATTTCGTAGTTTATAGGGGCGTAAGAGAAAGATAACGTGGTGATTATGCACGATAAATCCAAATTATTCTTTATATGTATATTTTTCGGCGCACAGTATGTTGTTCTTTTTCTAATTTTATATGCACTAAGGGATGTGGTGTTCGAGGATCATAGGAATACGATCTCAGCAGGCGTCTTTTTTAACTGTATATTTAGTGGTTAGTTATTTTCTGTTTATGAATATTGTCACTGAAAGATTTAAAAAGAGATCTCTTGTGAATAGGCAGGTGCTCGAAGAGCAATTGCAGGCGTATAGAGAAGATGGCAAGCATTCAGCAAGAAATTTAGAAGAGGTCAGACGTTTAATCAGTGAAAGCAAATACAATGAAGCATTTGAGCTTCTTAACAAAATAGCCAATATGGCAACGAGCGAATCAAATGATGATGAATCCGAGCAGGATGGGTCACAATATATAAATAAGACACCAATAGGACAATCGCCGGTAAGAGACAGTCAAACTGGACTTGTCTATGAGAAAACAATAATTGACTTGATTATTGATAAGTATAAAGTTAAGTGCCACTCAAGAGGGATCCAGTTCAATTACAGAGTGGAATCAAAAGCGCTTAATAATATTATGAGTGCAAAAGAGGTCACAAGCGTGATCGAAAATTTAATGGACAATGCCATTGAGGCTATTGTACGTCAAATGTCAGTGGGACCACGCGATGAAAGATGGATTGAGTTACAAATAACTTATTCACAATCAAGTCATAAGAAAAATGAAATTATGATCCAAGTTCAAAACAGTGGAAAAACTTTGACAGAGGATCATGCAAATAAAATATTTACCGCTGGTGTGACCAGCAAAACAGGAGACAACCATGGGTATGGTTTAGCTGTTGTCATGGATATTGTAAAAAGCCTTGGTGGAACCATAAAGGCGAGTACAAATCCGGAAACAAGTATACAAGTCCTTGTTCCAAAAATCTAGTTAGAGGAGATTCGATTATGTGGGGGAATTTTCAAGAAGCTAGGCACTATGGGAACCTCAGAAAAACTTGGGGATGTGCTGTGGCTATGTTGGCTTTATTATTGTCAGGGGTTTTATTTATCAACTTTGATCCAGTGGTTTACAATCTTCTTGTTGATAAATATGGCAACTTAATTCTAATTGCAGACACCATTGTAATAATAGGCGTTTTGCTGATGGCGATTGAGGTTAGAGAGTGTTATAAAACCTACCAGCATGGAAAGAAAGTGCATGAAGCAAAAAAAAATCAGACATGAGTATCGCAAGCATTTACAAAATGTTCAAGCGCTTCTTTACGTAGAAGCCTATGATGAGGTGACAGATTATACACTATCACTTGAAAATGATTTGAAGGCAATTTAAGCAATTATAAGACAGAGCTATGGGATGGGTGAAAAGAAATGAATGTACTTATTTTAGATGACAATGAGCCAACACGACGTATGCTCAAAAAAATTCTTGAGGAAGACCACAAACATATAACACTTCATACGGTTGGGTCTTATCAGGAAGCCGAATGGGTTGTTGAAAACGAAAAACTAGATCTGGCACTGCTTGACATGGAAATCGGTGATGGCCATACAGGCATAGATGTCGGCAGACTGGTTCAGGAAAAAAATCCTGATGCAGAGTTTATGGTTATAAGCTCTCATCCAGAATACGCCCTGGATTCTTTTGAAATTCATCCCTATGACTTTCATGTGAAGCCAATAAATATTAATTCATTTAAAAGCAGTATTAAGCAAGTTTTAGAATACATAGAGTCAAAGAATGAAATAAAACGTAAACACACCAGTGCAGAAGAAGGACGTCTGCTGGTTAAGACAAAAAAGGAAATCTTCTGGATACCATTTTCAAAAATACACTTCATAGAAAAACTCCAGAAAGATATATACATACACACAGCTGATGACACAGTCGTGATTAGGCAAAACATTTCAGATGTGGAAAAGCGTCTACCATCCAGTTTTTTAAGGGTTCATAAGTCTTATATAGTGAACACGGACCACATAGCAAAGATTATCGAACATGGGGACAGGTCCTATGAAGTCTATTTCTTTGGCAATGACAGGACAGCTATATGAGTCGTTATAAGGCACCTATTTTGCTTGATCGGTTGAGCTAGGAAAGCCGGATTTAAAAGATGAAATTTGATACAGAAATGATCTAAAATGAATAGATATGATGAATGAACAGATAAGATGCGAATTGCCGATATTGGGTGGTTCGCGTTTTCTATTTTTTGAAACAGTTATATGGTGAACTAATATCTATAGCAACTATAATTTTAGAATCTAAAATTGGTACAAAAGACCACATAAGTGGTTATTCACACCAATTAAATTCATACATGCAGTCCCTACCTTATATTGTTAAGTGAATGAAATCTAAACCAAGTGACGGATATAAGTTGGTCAACAATATAAAAAAGGAGGGACGTATTCTGTAAAACTAACAGAATGCACACTTACTATGAATATTACAATTGCAGGCACAGGCTATGTCGGATTATCTAATGCGGTGTTACTCGCTCAAAACAACAAAGTAACAGCTCTTGATATTCTTCAAGAAAAGGTGGACCTAATTAATAAACGCATTTCACCGATTGTAGATGAGCACATTGAAGAGTATTTTGAAAAAAAGGAACTGGATTTGGTGGGGACAACAGACAATTTGAAAGCCTACGAAAATGCGGACTACGTGGTTATAGCCACACCAACGAATTATGATCCAGATAAGAACTATTTCAATACAAGATCTGTTGAAGCTGTTATTGCAAATGTTCTAGCCATTAACCCTGAAGCGACAATGATTGTTAAATCTACAGTACCAGTTGGGTACACAGAACGCGTTCGGGAAATGTTTGAAACAGACAACATAATTTTCTCACCAGAGTTCTTGAGGGAAGGAAAAGCCCTATATGACAATCTATATCCGTCACGAATCATTATTGGAGAAGATTCTGAAAGAGCTAGAAAGTTTGCAGATTTACTTGTTGAAGGGGCAGAGAAGAAGGATATAAACGTCCTATTCACAAGTGCTACAGAGGCCGAGGCTGTTAAGCTATTTTCAAATACTTACTTAGCAATGCGTGTTGCCTACTTCAATGAACTGGACACTTATTCAGAAATTAGAGGTCTGAACACAAAGAGCATCATTGATGGTGTTGGTCTTGATCCTAGAATAGGCACACATTATAACAATCCATCCTTTGGATATGGTGGCTACTGTCTACCTAAAGACACTAAACAACTAAGAGCCAATTATGACGATGTTCCCAACAACATTATCGGGGCAATTGTAGATGCCAATAGAACTAGGAAGGACCATATTGCAGAACGTGTACTGAGTCAGAAGCCAGAGGTGGTTGGTGTTTACCGACTGACAATGAAAACAGACTCAGACAACTTTAGACAATCATCTATTCAGGGCGTCATGAAAAGAATTAAGGGAAAGGGCGTTGAAGTTGTAGTCTATGAGCCAACCTTGAAGCAAGAAGAGTTTTATAAGTCGAGGGTTATCGATAATTTAGACACGTTCAAGCAAATGTCAGATGTCATAATAACCAATAGAATGTGTGAACATCTAGAAGATGTTATAGACAAGGTTTACACAAGAGATCAATACAAAAGAGATTAAGTACCAATCACCGTTTGTCAGAAGTTTCATGATAAATGGTGATTTTCTATTGGAGAATAACAATAAAAATTTTGGTCAAAAAAAGCCGATTTTCGGATACTCAGGCACACAATCAGGTTACTCGACACAAATTACAAAAGGACTTTAGTCACTTGACTATACTATTCATTGTGGATGGTCTGCGAAGACACGATCCACATCCCATATTCCCGGAGAAGGCTGCCCGGCCTTCTCCACTGTCTTGGGGGGATGCGGCACCAGGTCGCGTTGTATAGGGTTAGACATAGTAGGGATGGTGTGACATGAAAGTCAAAAAAGCAATAATTACGGCAGCAGGGTTGGGAACACATTTTTTACCCGCGACGAGGGCCATACCAAAAGAAATGCTGCCAGTGGTAGATAAGCCCGTCATTCAGTATATTGTTGAGGAAGTCGTAGCAGCGGGCATTGAAGAAATACTCATAATAACAGGCAGAAATAAGAGCATGATTGAAGACCACTTTGACCATGCTGTGGAAATAGAAACAACCTTAAGAGAAAGACATGACGATGAACTCCTAGAGTCGACACTCAGTCTTTCCAATCTGGCTAATATTCACTTTATACGACAAAAAAGACCACTTGGGTCTGGGCATGCCCTGTTTATGGCAAGAGCTTTGTAGGAAGCGAACCATTTGCGGTTCTATATGGAGATGAACTCATAGATTCCAAAGATGCGCCATGCATAAAGCAAATGATGACAGCCTACGAGTCTTTAGAACATTCTATACTGGCCATTCGAGAAAATACAAAAGACCAAGTAGAACATTATGGTGTCATCGAATCAGAGTTGAATGAAGACGGCATTCATGAAATTAAAGGTCTACTTGAAAAACCACATAAAGAAGAAGCACCATCACAAAATACGGTGGTGGGCAGATTTGTACTTAGACCAGAAATTTTTGACTATATTGATGCCATTTATGAAAAGACCCCATCAGATGTGCCACTAACAAAAGCCATTACAATGCTTGCAAAAGATCAAATGGTATATGGTGTGGACTTTGAAGGCAAACGGTACGATATTGGGTCAAAAACAGGTTATGTCAAAGCAACGCTGGATTTTGCACTGAAGCGTGAGGAAATGAAGCATTCAATTTTAGAACAGATGACAACGGTGGTGCATGAACATAGGCAAAATGCATAATAAACTTTTATGGGGGGATTAGAATTGGAAAGTATGTACAATGCGTATTTAGAAGAAATGCGGATCAAGTCGAATCATACTGTGTTTTACCCGGTCTTAAAAAGATGTATTGACGTGTTTGGAGCCATTGTTGGATTAATACTCCTAGCACCCCTTTTCATAGCTGTGTCCATAGCTATAAAGTGGGAAGACCCAAAAGGCAGTGTTTTTTTTGCACAAGAGCGAGTTGGAAAAAATGGCCGTGTGTTTAAGTTTTATAAGTTCCGGTCAATGGTCCACAATGCGGAAGAACTTCTTGAAAGCTTAATGCATTTAAATGAAGTGGACGGCCCGGCATTTAAGATTAAAGATGACCCGCGAATTACTAAAGTAGGCAAGTTCATAAGAAGAACATCAATTGATGAATTGCCACAACTTATAAATATACTTAAAGGTGAAATGAGCTTCGTCGGCCCAAGACCACCCCTTCCAAGAGAAGTGGAGCAGTATGATGCTTATCAAATGCAAAGACTGAAGGTAAAAGGTGGACTCACTTGTTACTGGCAAATTGGTGGTCGAAACGAAACGACCTTTGATGAGTGGGTTGATTTGGATCTTAAGTATATTGAGGAAATGAATGTGTTACTTGATATGAGTCTTATATTTAAGACTATGAGGGTTTTTGTTGGGGATGATACAGCTGCATAGCTAGATTTTGAATATGGACTGAAGGAGAAATTTATGAGAAAGAAAATAGCTCTAATTACAGGAATAACAGGGCAGGATGGTTCCTATCTAGCTGAATTTTTGCTAGACAAAGGATATGAAGTACATGGGATTATTCGTCGTGCAAGTTCATTTAATACAGGAAGAATTGATCACTTATATAAAGACCCGCACTTGGCAGATGTAAGTTTATTTCTACACTATGGTGACATGACAGATACAAGTAATCTAAATAGACTTCTTGAGCGCATTAGACCGGATGAAATCTATAATTTAGCTGCACAAAGTCATGTTGGTGTATCTTTCGGCTCTCCAGAGTACACAGCAGATGTTACTGGTGTTGGCACGCTGAGACTTCTAGATGCCATTCGTGATTCAGGAATAAAGACCAAGTTCTATCAAGCATCAACTTCAGAACTATATGGAGGACTACCAGACACAGCGCCACAAAGTGAAAAGACACCATTCTATCCTAAGAGTCCATATGGCGTGGCAAAACTATATTCCTACTGGATTACCGTTAACTACCGTGAATCGTATGACATGTTCGCTTGTAATGGTGTTCTCTTTAATCATGAATCGCCAAGACGTGGTGAGACTTTTGTAACTCGAAAAATAACGAGAGCAGTAGCAAATATACATTTAGGCAATCAAGAATGTTTATACCTTGGAAACTTAGACTCAAAACGTGACTGGGGTTATGCAAAAGATTACGTAGAAGGTATGTGGATGATGCTACAACAAGAAGAACCGGATGATTTTGTTCTTGCAACTGGAGAAACACACACCGTTCGTGAGTTCTGTGAGTTGTCATTCAAGCATCTAGGCTATGACTTGGCTTGGAAAGGTGAAGGTATAAATGAGATTGGATACGACAAAAAGTCTGGAAAGACATTCATTCAAATTGATCCTCGTTACTTCCGCCCAGCAGAAGTAGACCTACTATGGGGAGACCCAAGTAAAGCAGAAGAGAAGCTAGGATGGAAGCGAAAGCTTGATTTTGAAGGTCTAGTAAAACTTATGGTTGATAGTGATCTAAGAGAATTAGGTGGGCAAGCTATCACGATAAAAGCAGGTGTTGCACAATGATGAATAAAAATTCAAAAATTTATGTGGCAGGACATAGAGGTCTTGTGGGTTCCGCTATTGTTAGAAAACTTGAAAGTGAAGGCTATACAAATATTATATATAGAACGAGTGATGTTCTTGACTTAACAGATCAAAAATCTGTTGAAGAGTTCTTCAAATATGAGGAACCTGAGTACGTATTTCTAGCGGCAGCAAAAGTAGGTGGAATCGTCGCAAATAGAGAATATCCCGCTGATTTCATTTACATAAATACAATGATTCAAAACAATGTTATTCATAATGCACACAAGTTTGGCGTTAAAAAGCTATTGTTCCTAGGAAGCTCTTGCATATATCCTAAGCATTGCCCTCAGCCTATGAAAGAAGAATATCTTCTTACTGGGGCGCTCGAACCGACAAATGAAGCCTATGCAATAGCAAAAATAGCTGGCCTAAAGATGTGCCAGTATTACAACAAGCAGTATGGAACTAACTTTATTAGCTGTATGCCTACGAACTTATATGGTCCAAATGACAACTTTGATTTGGAAACAAGCCATGTTATGCCAGCACTTATCCGTAAGTTCCACGAAGCGAATATTGAGAAAAAGTCATACGTTGAGGTCTGGGGAACGGGTACACCAAAGCGCGAGTTCCTGTATGTTGATGATATGGCTGATGCATGTGTGTATTTGATGAATAATTATGATAGAGATGAAACAGTGAATATTGGTACTGGGGATGAAGTTTCAATTAAAGAATTAGCTGAGTTAATCAAGGATGTTGTAGGCTATGATGGTGAAATTCGGTTTGATACTAGCAAGCCTGATGGTACTCTGAGAAAACTTCAAGATGTGAGCAGACTTAGTGAAATTGGGTGGGAGAGTAAGATTCAATTTAATGAAGCTGTGGATAAAAACTTACAACTGGTATTTATCAGAACTAGAATACTGATTGGTGAGGGATGATATTGAATAGATCTGAAAGATTGAAATTTAAAAAAAAAGATTCCTGTTTGTAGAATTCTCGGTGTAAATATAGCTGCAGTTGATATGAATTATTTTGCTAGTTTTATTGAATCTAACTTGGATAAGCTTAGAGGCGACTATATTTGTGTGAGCAATGTTCATACAATAATTATGGCATATAAAAAATCCAGATTATTGCAGTATTCAAAATTCAGGGATCATGGCAATACCTGATGGAGGCCCATTAAGTTCATTTGGTCGAAAGAAAGGCTATAGTAATATGAAACGAATTGCTGGGCCTGATGTGATGGAGAAAATTTTTAGGTTATCAGAACGTAAAGGCTATACACATTACTTTTACGGGTCTTCAGAAAAAACTCTAAAAAAACTTGAGAATAATCTAATGTCAAGTTATCCAGATTTGAAAATTATAGGCATGTATAGTCCGCCTTTCAATGAAGATGTTCAGAGAATCGATGATGAACTATTTGAATCGATAAATCTGCGAAACCTGATTTTTTTTGGGTAGGATTAGGTGCACCAAAGCAGGAAGTATGGATGAATTTGCATCAAGGGATGATTAGCAGTCTTATGATTGGTGTTGGGGCAGGTTTTGACTATTTTGCAGGAAATATTAGACGAGCACCAATATGGATGCAAAATAACAACCTTGAATGGTTATATCGGTTAATCCAAGATCCTAAAAGGTTATTTGGTCGCTACCTTCGAACTAACACTATGTTCTTATGGTTGACACTTATTCAGAGAAAAACAAACTTTAGGGAAGATTAATGATTATGTATTCTAATGAGAAACCAACTGTAATGATCGTTCACAATAAGTATCAAGTTCCAGGCGGAGAAGATATGGTTGTGAGGAATGAAAGGAAACTACTCGAGGATAATGGTCACAGGGTGATTCATTATGAAAGAAGTAATTCAGAAATAAAGAATATGGGTGTGTTGAAAAAGGCTTTGCTACCATTAACATCTATATTCTCAATTAAAACTTATAAGGATGTAAAACGGATATTGAAAGATGAGAAAATTGATATCGTTCACGTTCATAATACATTGTCTTTGATTAGTCCATCAGTTTATATAGCTGCACTTAAAGCAAATAGACCAGTTGTACAAACGATTCATAACTTTAGACTTGTTTGCCCCGCAGCAACGCTATATAAAAAATCAAAAAAAAAGGTATAGGTACTATTTGTGATAAATGCTTAAAATCGGGCTTGATTAACGCGGTGACGAAGAGATGTTATAGAAATAGTGGATTACAATCACTAGTATGTTGTAATTATTTTGACTATATACCGTGCTTTTGGAGTGTATAGTAAGCTAAATTATATCTGTCTGACAGAGTTCAATAAACTAAAATTATTGGAATCCAATAAAGGTTATAGGGTAAGAATATTTGATCGAGATAAAAATGTATATTAAAGCAAACTTTACTGAAGGACAATCGAAAATCAATGAGTATAGCTCAAGGAAAAATCAAGTTGTATTTGCAGGCAGACTCGACAAACTTAAAGGAATTGAATTATTATTAGAAGCTTGGAAGGAGATAGATAGTATTGAGTTGCTGATTTGTGGTGAAGGACCTGAATATGATTGGTGTGAAACATTTATACAGGATAATAATCTTAGTAATGTAAAATTGTTAGGTTTTCTTGAAAACCATACTGTTAAGAAAATTGTGAGTGAATCTAAGGCAATGATTTTACCAACTCAATGGTATGAAGGGTATCCAATGTCAATTGTTGAGAGTTTTTCTATGGGCACACCAGTTGTTGGAAGCGCACTAGGTAACGTTGGATGCATAATTGAAAATGGAGTTAATGGTTGGGTGTTTGAACATAATTCGATTAAGGACTTGCAAGAAAAGGTATCTAATATTACTGATATTGTACAGAGTACAGAAAAATATTACCGAGAGAACTTGTCAAGAGAAGAAAACTATCGCAGATTGGCTTGTATTTACAACAAAATTAGAGTGTAGATTCTTTTACTTAGACGTAATATAGGTGGTGGCGTGTTGAAACTTGCAATTGTGCGGTTATATTGTGGATTATCAGGAGTTAAAGGTTATTATAATGTCCAAGAAATAGGATTAGCTAAAGCTTTCATTAGAAATGGAATCGACACATATTTTATTCTACCATCCAAGTTTGTGAAGAATGTTGAATATTCTGTGGATGGTTCTGGTGTGAAAATTATTACTATGCCGAATAAAGGTATTTTGAACCATGGAAAAATGGATTTATCAATATTGGATGACTTGGGGATTACGTGTGTACATTTGTTGTGTGATAATCAAGTGTTTGCCCCGGATGTAATTAAATACTGTCGGAAAATGAACATAGATTGCTATACTTATATTGGTACCTTAACCTCAGATAGCAAAAGTATTATAAAGAAAAAAATTATGCATTTAGTAACTCTAAGGAATATGAAATATATAAGAGTTACAAGAACATATGCTAAGAATGAAGCTGTTAAGCAAAGTTTAGAGCATTATTGTGTCCCTAATGTGAAACGAATGCCTGTAGGATTAGATACTGATGCTATTCCATATATTGATTTATGCAAAAATGAAATCAGAAAGAATCTTAAATTGCCATGTAACAAAAAAATCGTTTTATTCGTTGGACGATTGGAAGAGTACAAGAGACCACTTGAAAGCATAAAACTTATTAAGAGTTTGAGCGAAGATTATCATTTGGTTGTAATTGGTGATGGAGCAAAAAAGGATGAATTAATTGAAGCTGCTAGAAGCGGCGGTATGAACTTGAAACTATCATTTTATGAAAAAATTAGTCATTCAAAAATACATTTCTTCTATAAAGCTGCAGATTTCTTCGTGAATTTCAACTGCAATGAAATCTTTGGGATGAGTATTTTGGAAGCAATGTATCATGAATGTACTGTTGTTGCATTTAAAGCTCCTGGACCTAATGATATTATTGAAGACAATGTGTCTGGATACTTAGTTTCAAATCGATCACAAATGATAGAGCGTATTAATAAAGCTAGATCAACTGGATTAGAAGCTAAGATAAGGGTAGAGAAACATTTTAATTGGGACAGCATTGCATGTTCTTTTTTGAATGAGATGGGAGGCAAGTTTAATGGCTAACAAGAGACTTAAGGATGCTACAAAAAGTATGGTTTCATCAGTGTCGCCGATCTTACTATCTAAGATCCTCTTTGTAAGAAGTTTTAAAAAGTGGCCGAATTTCAGCAACCCCAAATCATTTAACGAAAAAATTCACTACTTAAAATTTAACGATTATTACAATAATCCCTTAATTTCAAGATGTGTTGATAAGTATGAAGTTAGGAATTATCTTGGCGAAATTGGTATGCAAGAGTTATGTCCTAAACTATATGGTGTATATAAATCGGCTGATGAAATAGTGTGGGATCAGCTACCAAACCAATTTGTGTTGAAATGTAATCATGGAAGCGGCATGAATATATTATGTTCTGATAAAAGTAATCTTGATGAAAACTATGTGTTGAATCAAGTTCAAGGATGGCTAAATCAAGACTATTGGAAGTTGTTTTCAGAAGTCCACTATAAAAATGTTGAGAAAAGAGTAATAGTTGAGGAATTATTAGATGAGAACATCCAAACATATAAGTTTTTTTGCTTCCATGGAAAGATTAAATGTATTTATGTTTCTTTAAATGGTGAAAATGGGGAGAAGGAAAAGTATCAAGATTTCTTTGATTGCGATTGGAATTCTTTACCTATTACTTCAGTAGGTTATGAGCAGTCGAATGTAAAACCTGAGAAACCACAGGCGTTCGAAAAAATGTGCAAAATATCGGAAAACATTGTCAAAAGATTTTCCATTTGTAAGAGTGGATTTATACTATAGCAATGATAAGGTGTATTTCTCTGAGTTAACATTTGTACCGACTGGAGGCATGATGAAAGTTGATCCGATGAGTGCTTTATCGGAGTGGGGAGAGTATTTAAATTTAATGAAAAACGCTTCATATTAAACGTAACTATTGTTGGAATACTTTACTGAATAAGGTGTGATTGAATCATGAAAATTATGTTAGTTGAGTTTTCATTGAATGGGCATAGAAAAAGATACATTGAAGAAATAGTTAAGGGTACTAAAGAGGAAATTTTTCTACTTTTACCACAAAACATCGAATTTGATCAAAGAGACATAAAGGTAGTACATGAAAAACTTGAGTATGCGACTGAGCGGACTGTAACAAACTATTTCAAGATGCTAAAAATGATTTCCGACATGATTGTCGAGTATGATATTGATATTGTTCATGTGTTGGATGGTGATTCGTTCTATAGATTTTGGGGAATTGGATTGGGTAAACTAATAAACTCAAAAATAGTTATAACTTGTCATCATTTATACACATATGGATGGAGAAAATGGGCAATTAGAAGCTTATTTAAAGTCGTTGACAAGGTGATTGTTCATACTAGTTATTTAGAGAAATACTATAAATCAAAAGGTGTAAAAAGCGTTAGGAAAATCGAATATCCAGTGTTTGGCGTAGCTGAGTTTAGAGAACTAGATGTTGTTAAGTGCAGAGATTATTTCAGTTTGCCGAAAGAGAAAATTGTAATTGGAGCTTTAGGAGCTACAAATCGTTATAAGGGATTAAAAATTCTGTTAGATGCATTGATTGATGTTGGGGGAGAGTATCATTTGCTTGTAGCGGGAAGAGAAGCAGATACTACAAAGGAATATATTGAGTCATTCAGAGAAAAACTGGGTAATCGTCTTACATTGGAACTTAGACATTTGACTAATGAAGAGTATAAGATTGCAGTTGCGGCGTGTGATATTATTGCTCTTCCGTATTTAAAAGAGTTCAATGGTGCAAGTGGCCCTTGGCAGATGGTGTGGTGCTAAAAAAAACGATTGTTGGCTCTGACTATGGTAGCTTGGGACAGCTTATAACAGACAATCATATTGGATTAGTATTTGATGCCGAGGATCCAAAATCTCTAGCCAACGCATTGGGGAAATATGCAATAGAAGGTTATGTTTATGATCGGATTGCAAATGAGTATATTGAAAAACTAGATCCGAAGCATTTCAGTAATGAATACTATCGCATTTATAGTGAATTAATAGATTTTAATTAAATGGGCACATGAGGATAGGATTTAAGATGAAAAAGGTTATTAAAAAGCTATATTATGCAATCAGAAATGTTACTTATTCATATATGTATCGAATTGGTATAAATAATAGTGCTATAATAGACGGAAATTTCTTTTCTGAGGGAGGCAATAAAATAAACAAAGGCGTTAGACTTAAAAATGTATCCATAGGATATGGTTCGTATATTGCTGACGATACTGCATTACAGAGCTGCTTAATTGGCCGCTATACGAGTATTGGACCGAGAGTCATGTCTGTGTACGGAAATCATCCTATTGATCAATATGTTTCAACGCATCCTGCTTTCTTTTCAACTCAATTACAAGCGGGATTTACCTATGTAAATAAGCAGAAGTATAAAGAGTTTTGTGATAAGAAGTACGAGGGTTACAATATAAAGATTGGTAATGATGTATGGATTGGATCAGATGTAAGGATACTTGATGGGATTAACATTGGTAATGGTGCTGTAATTGCATGTGGTGCGGTTGTGACGAAAGATGTTGAACCTTTTGGAATAGTTGGTGGTGTTCCAGCAAAATTAATTAGATATAGATTTGATCGTGAGGACATAGAATTTTTGATGAAATATGAATGGTGGAATAGAGAAAGGTCATGGATTGAAAAAAATGCTGATGCATTTGTTGACATTTCTATACTACGTAATACTACTTGAGATTGCTAGTTCTTCATTTGATTACATTAACTAATACAATTTTGTGAGAAAAGAGGATTGGTTTTGAAGTTTGAAATGAAATTACAAGAAAAGTTATTGATGCTTGTACTACTATTTTTGATAAGCTTGCATTTTCTTGATTTAGGTTATCTGTGGATATCAATTCTTATGTTGAGTTGTCTCAGATTCATAAAGTATAAAAAGTCCTACTTTAAATAGTGAGTATTTTACTCTAATTATTGCTCTTGCATCTTATTATTTTATAGTAAATTGTTATGCGAGCTTAACAAATAGACAATTACTAGAGGGAATTGCTGGTCCAATAATTGGATATATTTCAGGTTGGAAACTTATTGAATGTACGAATGAAAAGGAATATATACTTGAGAAAGTAATCAAAGTTATAATAACGGGAAGCTCAGTATTTGCAATGTTGTGTATTTTTAAGAAAAGCATGAGTATGTTAACTTTTACTTCACATTTCAATATTTCTGGAATATACGAAGGGATGCGTAGTAGATATGTTCTCAACTTCTGGAACGGAAATTTATATCATCCGACAAACTTCAATAGTTTACTAGTTTTTACAGCAGCAAGCATTCCTTACTTTGTGAAGAAAAACAAGACTGCAATTGAGAGAGTATGGTTAATTCTAGTAGCAACAATAATGTTGATAGCGGCATTATCAACATCTACAAGAACTAATTTGTTTGTGCTGATAGTAGTATTTTTTCTCATGCATTTTAGTGTTATTCAAATTTTTAAGGTTAATGATATTAGAATTCATAGGGATAGGTTGTTACACTTCTCAATTTTTTATGATAATTGTCACGTTTATAGTCGGGATTGCATTATTCTACTCTGATATAGTTATTGATTCAGTGCCATTATTAAAAAGGTTGTTTTCTGAGAAACTTAGGATTTCTTCGGATGGGCGTTGGATTAGGATGTATACAGTACTTAGTAATATTAATTCATATCCATTAGGAGATATGCCATTTACATATGCACATAATTTTTTTTCTTGATATTGCACGTCGTGCTGGGATTATACCTATGTTATTAATGGCTATATATTATGCTATGATAATTATTGATTTGTTTAAGGTGATTACGAATAAAAGGACAGCTCACTCCTTTAAGAATCTTTCTTTTGTAGTCTATTTGGGCTTAACTATTTCATTTATGATCGAACCAGTACTTGAGGGGAGGCCATACAATTTTATGCTTTTTTGTGTTCTTAATGGGATAGTTGCAAGTTATAGGCATAATCAAGAAAGTAAAGTTGTATTAGATCATAGATCGCTTGGTAGTAGTTTGATAACTCTTAGATCAAGTAATTGACTTGGTTGGAAAGTATTGTTGTGAAACACGTGATAGATCTAGATTAATTAGGAGTGCGAGTATGGATAAGTTGGCAGTAGTAGTGGTAGGTTACAATCGAGTCGATAGTATATCAAGGCTTTTAGGTTCATTATGTAATGCAAATTATGGGGGCGATCATGTCGATTTGATTATTAGTCTTGATAATTGTGGGAAAAAGCATGTGGAAAGGTACGCAAAAAAGTTTGAGTGGAAGCATGGTAATAAAGTTGTAAGAACATTTCCTAGCAGACAAGGCTTGCGAAGGCATATTATATCATGTGGAGAATATCTGAAACACTATGATGCCATAGTAGTATTAGAGGATGATATAGTTGTATCTCCCGAGTTTTATAACTTTACGAAGCAAGCTGTGGATTTTTATAAGGAAAGTAGTGAAATCGCAGGCATATCCTTATATAAGCATCAATTTAATATTAACAACCAGATGCCATTTATTCCTGCTCCTGGAGCTCATGATGTTTTCTTCATGCAGATTGCACAATCATGGGGTCAAATATGGATGAAGAAACAATGGACTGAATTTTACGAATGGTACTGCAAAAATTACCGAACAGAAATCGCAAATGACAATGTACCTAATACAATCTCGAGTTGGCCTGAGAGTTCATGGTTGAAGTACCATATTAAATATTGTATTGAAAAAGGAAAGTATTTTGCTTATCCATATAATTCGTTAACAACATGTTTTAGCGATGTTGGGGAACATTGTTTAGAAAGCAGTAATAGATTTCAAGTTCCATTGGTAATTGAGTGGAAAGACAAATACAAGTTTGTTGACCCTGACAAGAAAGATGTTATAAGATATGATTCGTTTTTTGAGCGAGAAAATTTAGATTTTCACCCTGAAATCACAAAATCTGAGATCTGCATGGATTTGTATGGTAGTAGAAGTGCATATTTAGATAAGAGATATATACTGACAACAAAGAAGATGAACTATGAAATTGTTACCAGTTATCAGTTATCAATGAGACCTCATGAACTCAATCTACTATATAAATTAGATGGGTGTGATATTCATCTCTATGATACACAATGTGTTAAAAATAATACTATAGTTCCACAAACTAACAGTATAGTAATTCTGGAATATTACTTCAATGTATCAACTAAATTAACAAATATTATTGAGTATTTTTTCATTAAACTGAAAAAGAAACTCTCAGTAAGCTTAAGGATGAAATAGACAATGGAGAATATTACAAGTATATTTAGAAAGCATCAAACTGTTAAAAAATTCGCTAGTAATACTGGGTGGATGATTGCTAGAAGCGTATATTCTATGTTGTTGTCACTAGTATTAGGTTCGTTATCGGCAAGATTTTTAGGGCCATCAAACTATGGTTTGTTAGGGTATAGTGCTTCGCTTATAAGTTTCTTCACAATTATAACTAAATTAGGTTTGGATAGTTTTATAGTTGCAGAAATGGTTAGGACTCCCCAAAAGTGTGGTTCATATTTAGGCTCTGCAATTTTGTTAAGACTAGCTCTTTCTTTGTTGTCGATTATTCTAATGTACTTGGTATTGAAGATTAATAATTCTGAGAGTTCGTTATTGCTGAAAGTAACATTATATCAGTCTTTTGCATTACTCTTCCAGTCTGCAGAAGTATTATACTATTGGTTTCAAAAAAATTGGAAATGAAGTATGTTACTATAGCAACTACATTTGCATTGACGATAACTGCAGTATGGAGAATTTTATTGCTTGCTAGTAGTGCAACTGTGGAATGGTTCGCTCTGTCAGGATCGGTTTCCGCATTTATTAGTTCGATAACGATTGTTTATTTTTTTTCTAGAGATAGAGTATCGTTGAATGTATCGTTGACTGATACTAAATTCTTACTCGGAACAGGGTATCATTATATGATTTCCGGATTAGCGGTGACCGTTTATACACAAATTGACAGAATAATGTTAGGAAATTTTTCTGGACCTCAAGAAGTTGGATACTATTCAGCTGCAATGACTTTGGCAGTGATGTGGCAGTTTATTCCACAAGCAATGATTAACTCATCCCGGCCCTTATTAATAATGAAACACTCTGAGAATAATGACAGATTCATTCATTCATTCCAAAAGCTTTTATTAATCGTGACTTTACTAGGGGTTGGCGTATCAATATGTTTTCAGATCTTTGGCGGTATATGTATCAACATATTATTTGGTGAGGGATATGTACCTGCAAAACCAATGCTATCAGTGCTTATTTGGTCTACCTCTTTTGCTATGATAGGTGTGGCGCGTTCAATTTGGATTTCAGCTGAAAAATTAAATAAATATCCTAAATACATGACAGTACTAGGCGCTATTTTGAATTGTGTTCTTAACTTTTTTTTCATCCCCAAATGGGGAGGCGTTGGCGCAGCATATGCTACATTAACAGCGCAAGTGTTTGTCTCACTCCTAGCGCCCTTGTTTTTTGTAAAAACAAGAGGTTTTGTTAAAATATTCTATGATTCATTTGGCATATTGCATAAGTTATAACTATTGATATTTACAAGAGAAAGTTGATATGATAATAGACGTACCTTGCTAATTAAGGACTATGTGATTATTGCAATACCTTCTAACTAAGATCTTGAAAAAATTGGACTGTCAACATTTTTCTAGACAACTTTATTGAGATGTAAACCTTTGTAATCAACCTGAGATAAATATCCCAGTGAAGAGTGTAAGCAGATATTGTTATACTAGTTCAAGTGGCCGAATAGTTCAAGTTTCAGTTGATCAAGTGACTCAAAATAATTGGGTTAAACAAACTCTATTTAAATATTTTGAACGTAGCTTTGGTAAAGGCATTATTATATGAGCGACCTTTAAGACTTAGAGATTTTCGGTACCAAAATGTCTCAAAAATACCTTCAATGGTGTTATTAATAAACTTATTGCCACGATCAGTATGAAAAATTGAGATTTTTTTAGTTTATTCTTGATAGATGTAAAGAATTGATAAACAAGGGTTGCATTTTTCGGTTTATGCACTAAACTCGATAATTTCACGATTATGAAGGCCAACTATAAGACATACATAATGCCATTTAACATTGACCCTAACATACATCAAAGCGCTGACCATAATTTCGTGAAAGGTTAAATTATTTTGTCTCGATTGACTGTGTTAGCAATAAATGCTTCATTACATTTATTCTTTTGAGTTTTTTAAAGAGTGATTGTATAGTTTGATACTAATCCTTTTTCTTTCATAATTGTGTCAATGCGATGGCGTGAGATATTCTTGCCTACTTTTGCGAGTTCTTTCTTTATTCGATGAGTTCCATAGCTCTACGAATGGCCTTGAAAATAAGTACGATATCTATTTAATAAAGGCTCGTCTAAAATTCCGGGTTTTGCCTGAATAAGTGCTTCGTGGAATGTTTAGGACGGTGCACATTGCTGATACTGGGTATTTCTCACTATACGGCGGATGACTTATACTTTCGTCCTATGATCAGCGTTGTTTGATGCCTGTGTCCTATGGGTAAAAAAATCACTCTCCATTTCAAGTTGTATATTGCGTTTTTGGAGATTCATATTTTTTTGCTTTTCACTAATGTTATCCTTTTTTTGAATGAACCACTTTGTTGATGCTGCTTTATAGAACGATCGAGCGTGGATGCATGAAGATCATATTACTTGAGTATTTCCGATTTGCTCTTTCCGTTTAGATAGAGTTATACCATTTACTCTTTGAGTTCATCAGTAGGCTTTCTCTTTTGACCATGCTTAGACATATCGATCTCTACTTTAGTTGTTAGATTCATTCTATATAACCTCAAGAAATCTGTCTAACTAAGTGTAGCCCATTCAGTAAAGGACATTGAAGTTGTAGTCTATGAACCAGTACTATTGGGAAGTGGGTTTTACAAATTATATGCTTAACTGATTTAGATGATTTGAAAAACACAACTAACATAATATTGCGAATACAATGTCTGATCAACTAGAACACATTATGGATAAAATATACACAGGAAATTAGCGTTAAATTAACAGTTTTATATGGATATTCAACACGAACTATCGGGGATACATGTCACGGTTTAATTAATGCATCTTTCTTATGAAACAATAAAGAAAAAGCAAAACGAGGTGATGATATGTATCCTTTTAAATTTGACTCGATATTTTTAGACAAAATCTGGGGTGGACAAGCTCTAAGAGAGTATAAAGCGAATATCCCTGAAGGTCTTATAGGTGAATCATGGGATATCTCTACACATCCAGTTGGTGTATCAAGTATTAAAAATGGCTATATGAAAGGCCAAGACTTCAAGAAGCTTCTCCTAGATAAGAAGAATGACCTGGTGGGAAGAATAGAATGTGGCAATAAATTTCCTTTACTTGTAAAATCATCAGCGCTGCTGATAACCTATCTGTTCAAGTGCACCCAGATGATGTGTATGCCCTAAGAAATGAAAACTCATTAGGAAAGACAGAAGCTTGGTATATTTTAGATGCTGAAGAAGGTTCAGAAATAATCTTAGGAATGAAAGCATGCTCGATAATAGATTTTGAAGAGGCTTTAAAGTCTGGAGCTATACTTGAAAAGATGAACAAAATTCCAGTCCAACCAGGTGAGGTCTACTTTGTTGAGCCGGGATTAGTACATGCAATTGGTAAAGGCATAACCTTATTAGAGATCCAGCAAAGCTCAGATGTAACTTATAGAGTCTACGACTATAATCGAGGTCGGCCTTTACACATTGAACAGGCTCTAGATGTCATAGACTTTGGAAAGCAGGGCCACCGATCAATTGGAGAAACATATTTTGATGAAAACATCCTTAAATTAAATTTCGTAAGAAGTCCCTTCTTCAATATTGACAAGCTCTACATCAATGATCGGTATATCTCCAAAAGCAATCCAACCAGCTTCAGAATACTAACATGCGTTGATGGCAGTGGTAAGATCTTTTCTGACAAGCATATAGATACACTTCGCAAAGGTGAGAGTGTCCTCATACCAGCGAGCATGGGCGCATTTGCCATCGAAGGACAACTTGATTTGCTAGATACCTGGATAGATTAACTGACGATAAGAAAATAAATACCAGCTATAAACAAAATTGAAACCAAGCTTGATATGATAAATAGCCCTCTCCTTCTGAGAGGGTATTCTTCTTTTTTGGCTTTCATAACAACGAAAACCGTTGAGAGTATAGAAAGTGCCACACTTGCTCCAATAAGCATTAAACCAAAATTCATAAGACATCCTTTCGGCTATTTAAAACCAAATCATGGTTGAACGCACCAAGACAGATTTCATTATATTGTAAAAAGCTATAATATCCCTAGTTTGAATACGTTTCGTCATTGTGCTAGGGACACTTCACTGGATTACTGAACAAGAATTACGATGAGTCCAATAAGGACTGGTATAGCAAGAATACTAAGGGTCAAAACGAGTTGTTGTTTCTCTTTCTTATTCAGAAGTGCATCAACCTCGACATACTTTCCTTTATTTTTTTGAAGGCGCAGGGCCTTTTTTAATGTCCGTGACAATTTAGGCATTTATATTATCCTTTCGTATGTGGTTCACAACATTAAAATTTTACCAGATTCAGCAAATGTATTCAACATGACTATATGCTCTAAGTGCAACAAATGGGAATAATGGGAGGCAACAAAATGCAAACAATTGAATTGCGTGATCTTTACTACATGATCACCCGGAGACTGTCACTGATCCTTGTTGTGACACTTCTTTCAGCTGTGGTTAGTGGTATTGTCAGTATTTACTTCATCACACCAGAGTATGAAACCTTCACAACCCTCATGCTTGGCAAGCCAGCAGATTACGAGGAAAACAGCCAGTACACCTACCAGGATGTGCTCACAAATCAAAAGCTCATAGGGACCTATGCTGAAATAGCAAAGTCAAAAGTGGTTATGGATGAAGTTCTTAGCAGTCTTGATTCAAGTCTTAATTCAGAAGAGCTCCGTGAAATGGTGAGTGTGACGCTTTTAAACAACACGGAAGTCATAAAAATTACTGTGAAATCCACAAATCCAAGTGAGGCACAGGCTATTGCAAATGGGATTGCTGATGTTTTTATGAGCAATGTTTCACGAATTATGCAAATAAACAACGTACAAATCATTGACAAGGCAGGCTTACCTGAGGAACCTGTCAGTCCTAGAATTAAGCTAAATATTGCCATTGCTGGTGTGGTTGGTCTTATGATGAGTGTTTTCATAGTCTTCCTAATGGAAGCCCTAGACCAAACAATAAAAGTACCAGAAGACATAGAAAAATCCCTCGGAATCCCTGTCATAGGCATGATTCCAGAACATATTAAATAGGAGGCCAGGTCATGAACCGTAGACTTTATATATCAGAAAATCCAAAGTCGCCTGTGGCTGAAGCCTACAGAACACTGAGAACAAATCTTCAATTTTCAAATATCGATGGCACCTTAAAGCGAATCGCAATTACATCACCAGGTGCAGGGGCTGGCAAAAGCACAACATCTGCCAATCTGGCTTTGGCACTTGCCAAAAGTGACAAAAGGGTCTGCCTTGTTGATATTGACTTAAGAAAGCCAAGACAACATGAAATCTTTGATGTGTCTAATAGATTTGGTTTAACAAATGCCCTTTTAGATCCTACGGATATTACTAGGCATTTAAAGCGTACAGAACACGAAAATCTTCAACTTATGACAACGGGTCCCATACCGCCGAATCCTTCTGAACTGATTGGGTCAAATGCTATGGATGCTGTTTTAGGAGAGCTGGAAAAAGAGTTTGATGTGGTTATATTCGACACCCCGCCAGTGGGCATGGTCACTGATGCCGCGGTTCTATCACCAAAAATGAATGGCGTCATGCTTGTGTGTGCCGCTGGTGAAACAGATATAAAGGGTGCTGAGTACGCAAAAAAACTGCTTGATAATGTAGGTGCAAGAATACTAGGAGTGGTTCTTAATAAGATTCCAGTCCATCAAGGCGGATATTACAAGTACCATTACAATTCATATTACTCAGGCTACTATGAAGACCAGCCAAAAGAAAAGAAGGGGCTTTCTAAGTTATTTGGCAGTAAAAAAGGAAGCAGGTGAGTGCATTTGATTGATATGCATAGCCATATACTGTATGACATCGATGATGGCTCAAAATCGTTTGCTATGAGTTGTCAAATGATCGATGATGCAGTGGCGGCAGGCGTTAAGCAGATGTTTGCCACGTCTCACTTCATTGCCCACGACAACAACTATTCGGTGGATGATTTGAAAAATAGGGTGGCAAACCTAAAAGAATACATTGATGAAGAGAAATATGATTTTGATATTATTCTAGGTCATGAAATACTCATTGACCACTTAACCATAGACCACTTAGAAAGTGGAAAGGCCCTAACAATGGGAGACAGCTCTTATGTCCTTATAGAGTTTCCCATGTATGACATTCCTGTTTATACAGACCATGTTTTTCATGAGTTGAAACTAGCAGGTTATGTGCCGATTATTGCCCATCCTGAGCGGAATAAGAAAATTATTGAAGATCCCAATAGACTCTATAGCCTTTTAGAAAAAGGAGCATTTTCTCAGCTCAATCTTAAAAGTCTGACAGGGAAGTTCGGAAAAGAAGCCCAGTCGACAGCAGAAATACTCTTAAGACACAATATGTATCATTTTGTAGGCTCAGATGTTCATCGCCCTACAAGTGAGCAGTCTTTCATGGGAAGAGAAAGAAACCGCCTGAAGGAGCTGGTATCTGGAAGCACATATGATGAAATGACAGTGGCAAATCCATACGCGGTCATGATCGATTCAAAACAATATCTTCTAAACACACAAGATATGAACCCTTAACCTTTATACAACAAATCTTTGGAAAATTCAGGAGGGTGTCTGCATGAAGCGGTGGTTGAAAATATTTTTAATAGTTTTTGCAGTTTTAGTCATAGGTGGCGCTGGTGCCTTCTTGTATGTTGATTATAAAATCACACAAACTATGGTCAATATGGCTAAAAAGCAAGACCAAATGAAAGTAAAAAAAGACACACTTACTGTTGATAATGAAGACATTCCAGCAGGTTCGTCAAATAAGGGGAAAAGCCAAAGTGAAGAAAGTTCACTGCATAATGATTCAGAGCTTACCCACTCAGAAATTGACGACCAAGAAAGTGAAACCCCAGGTTCTAAGTCTGATGAGACAAAAGTTGACGAAAGAGCTTCTAGTAAAGATTCAAATGATGAATCAAAGAAAGGTTCGAGGCCTCTGCCTCTCAAAATCAGAGCAGTGGAAATAATAAGTCCACTCAAGCTCAGGAGAGTGAAACATCAGCCGGTGAATCAGTGGAAGAGCAATCACATGGAAGTGAATCAGATAATGAGACACTTGAAAATACGGTGACAACAGACTCTCATTCTCAAGAGACTCAATCTGAAGGGATTCAAACAGAAGCGACTCAAGCCGCTTCAACTGATGAAGACGTGCCAAATGCTGACAAGGAAACAGAAGCCGAAGACACAGAAGCCGAAGAGACAGAAGTCGTTGAAGAAGCCCCTGATATGGACGAAGTCACAGATGCCACAACAATACGTGAGCGTGCCAAAGCCTATGAACTGGCCTTTAGTAAGTTAAGTCAGAGCCAGGTGGACAGACTTTTTGAAATGGCAGCAGATGGTTTCACACAGGCAGAAAAAGACGAGGCAAAAGCCATGTTCTATGCCAACTTCACACCAGAAGAGCAGGCGTGGATACTGGAAATGTATAGAAAGCACTATTAATAAGGAGGCTATTTTGCAAAAAAAATGGATAGCTGCATGTCTTGCAGGCATGTTGATGATGACGCCAGTTCTTTCGTTTGCTGAAGACTACAGTTTAGACGAATCCTATATGGATTTTATGTTCGGTAAGCTTGAAAATGCAGATGAAGACAAGAAGGCAGAAAAAATTGAAGATTTAAGAACGGCAATGTATGTACGGAGCATGGTTCTAGGACTCAAACGTGTATGGAAGTCAAATCTTTCCGAAGATACCCTTAAAGAGCTAGAAGAACAAGGCATAGATGATGATTTTGTTAGTAGAAACATTGATAATCTTGCTGAGTGGGATTCTGTGGACCGTGTGCATCTTGTTGAATATGCAGCCCTAGGAAAAACGTCTAAGGTAAAAGCACTTAACGATAAGTACTCTTCTATTGATGAAGATGATGATACTGATAAAGATGACTCGAAGGATGATTCGAAATCGAAAAGCGGTAGCGGATCAGGCGGTTCTGGAGGATCTGGAAATTCAACTGATCAAGGTAACGAGGTCATAACAGTTGAAGATGAGTCGGTGCCTGAGGGCGCTATAAAGCTATCAAAGGTTATGAAGCAAAAAGGATTTTTATCAAAAGCACTTGAAGTTAAAAACCAAAAATCAGTAGATGGTTTTGAAGATATGAAAACCCATTGGTCGAAAGATTATGTCGACTTTTTTGTTGTACGTGGTGTTTTATCAGGTAAATCTGAAAGCGCATTTGATCCCAATGCCACTGTTACAAATGCAGAACTTTTAACCATGCTATCCAAGATAGTGATTGAAGATAAATCTCAGATGAGTCTTGAATTGGCTATGCCATCTGACGTGGACGAGAGTGCTTGGTATGCAGAATATGTGGCACAAATGACTGCACTTGGTATTTCAAGTAGTGATGACGAAGGACGTATTCAACCGAATAATGAGATGAAGCGTCAAGATGTTGTTAAGGTTCTTATTAATGCACTCGATGCTATGGGTTTATCCAAGGTCGAGAGCAGTCCAAATGACTTAGCTAAATTTGAAGATGCTAAGAATATTAAACCGGAAAATTTCAATGCAATGCATAAAGCAGTCGCATTAGGAATTATAAAAGGAATGGGTGATGGCAGACTGGCGCCTAACGAAGACGTAACACGCGGGCAAATTGCTGTCATGCTTAAACAATTCCATGATTATATCATATCTAAACTTGAGGAGGTATCAGCATGAGTATGAAAAAACGCATGATTTGTCTAAGTATGGCTGGACTATTGGCCGCTAGTGCCCCAGCTCCAATGTTTGGACAAAGTACATCACAGTCACTTTATAATGACTTGTTGTCAAAGTACGAAGAACTATTAAAGGGTGATAACAAGGCAGAAACGGTTGCAGCTTTTTATCAAATGTATAGTACGCTGAAAGAGTTAAACTTTAAGGCGGAAATTGAAAAAGAAATTGGAAAATTAACAAAAAATGAAAAAGATAGACTCACGAGTTTTGGTTTTGGTAAAACGGACGCCGAAATTGCGGCATCTATTCATGAAATTTATGATGGCTTCTTAAAAGAGTTCCCAACACTTGAAGACATGATGGATGATTCTGATAAGAACAAGACAGTCTTTGAGGTCATTTACGAAATGGGAAGCATCAGTGAAGAAGACTACGATGATCTTTTCCCAATGCTTGATGATATGGGTAGACGCGTATACGACTATTTCCCGAAAGAATTCAGAGATGAAATTTACGGATGGGTAAAAGACAAAGAAGATGTTGACCAACTTGATGTTTTCTCGGGCATGTATAATGTTTTAGCTAATGAAAAAATTGCCACTGAAAAAACATATAGACATTCCAATAAGTCTCTAAATTACATAAAAGTCAACCTGGGTGTTGGCGTGACATCTTCAAAAACAGAAGAGAATATGAAAAAGGCTATTGATGAATATGTTTCTGAAGATGCCAGTGAAGAAATTGTATCAACATTTGTGAAGGTTATGAACGCCATTCTAGAATCTGTTGAATCAGAGCTTGGGCTGGCGAAAATCTCTAAAGCCAATGTGGATGAAGGCCTAGACAATACAAAGTATGCAACGCTTAAAACCCTTCAGAACATGAAGCTTATTGAAAAGCTACCGGACTATACTAAACCAAGAGATACGAATAACGACGATGACGATGATAACGATGACAGAAGAACTCCTGGTAACTCACCAAATAATGATACGCAAGAAAACAATGAGAATGATGATGACAACGATACAATTATAGTTAATAACGAAGACGTAGCTCAAGCCCCAGTTGATCCAAAAAAAGAACTAGAATCTGAAAAACTAAATGCGGCAAAAGACTTAATGAAGATATTATCGAAACAAACCACTAAGCAAGCAACAGAATCAGTAAAGACAATGATATATGAACTTACTATAGAAATGAATGAGTTGAATGTAAATAGTTATGAGGCTATTTACTTTGCAACGATGTGGCAGATCTTGTCGAAGAGCTTCTTGGAAAGCCAGATTTAACTTCAGATGAAGCCAGTCAGTGGTAAAATCGGCAATTGAAACAACGCTTAAAATGCTGTTGCCCGTGATATTGAAGGCGCGAATACGGCTGTTATGAATAAAAAAGCAGTGGCTATGGTGGAAGCTGTTATTAAAAAAGCAGGTCAGGTGAAGACGAATTCTAATGAAGTGGTTCTTTCGGCTGATTCAGTAAAAGACGCTTTAGCTGGTGCAACAAAGGCTATGACAGAGTTAAAAGCAACGCTTGTTGAAAATGGCATGACTCAGGCAGCGGCTCTTATCAAGCCTGTTATTAGCATTGAGTTAACAGCAACGAACGAACTTCAAGAGGTTGAACTTGCAGCAGAAACACTAGAAAGCCTTAAAGCATCAAGTGCAGAAGTTGAGATCAATCTTGGTGGCATGAAGTTTAAGGTGCCAGCAGAACTGCTTGCTCAGTACGCTGAATCAGGTATGACTGTCGAAAGTGATATTCTTGAAGCAGATGAAACACAAGCCATTAAAGAAGCAGAAGCGACAGATGGTCTTGATATTGATGTTGTTTCTGATGTATATGATATTGAATTCAAAGCAGGAAATGCAGATGCTAACCTAAGTGGTGCTAAGCCAAAGCTATCCATTGATGTGAAGAAGCTTGTTGATATGCTAAAAGTGGATGCCCATAAGTTAAGTGTCTTTGTTTACGATGATGAAGCCGGTGCGTGGGAACATGTTCCAACGAAGATTGTTGACGGCATGGCAGAGTTTGAAGCCCCTCACTTCAGTAAGTATGCAGTTCTTAAGTCCAATGTGGCGTTTGATGATATTCAAGGACACTGGGCACAGGAAACAATTGAAATGATGACAGCCAATAAGATCACAAGTGGTCGTTCGGCAACAGCCTTCGAGCCAGATGCCGAAATCACAAGAGCTGAGTTTGCAGCTTACCTTGTGAATATGATTGGTCTTGATGGAGAAGTGGCTGGCAACTTTAAGGACATTCCTGAAGACGCTTGGTACTACAAGCAAGTTGGTCTAGCTGGCATTAACGGTCTTGTGAGCGGTGTTGGAAATGGAAACTTCGCACCGGATGCTACGATAACACGACAAGACATGGCTGTTATGATTGCCAAGGCCTACAAGTTTATGAATGGCACTGAAATGAAGGGAAATGCAACAGCATTTGGTGATAGTGTCCTAATTGCTGACTATGCTTATGATGCAGTTTCAGCTTCAAAATACCACAGCATCATTGGTGGATTTGAAGATGGTTCATTCAGACCTTCTAAAACAGCAACAAGAGCGGAAGCGGCTCAAATGCTTAGAAACCTTTTTGAAAAATAGAGTAAGAGTGTTTGATGATAAAAAAGGTCTGCTCTCAAAGCAGACCTTTTTTCATACAAGGGGGATGTCATGAAAAATATTGCACTTATTATGGCAGGTGGTGCTGGGACAAGATTTTGGCCGATGAGTAGAAAAAGTATGCCCAAGCAGTATCTAAACTTAACTGGACAGGATACTCTGTTGAATGAAACCATTGAAAGATTAATTGGACTCTATGATATTGATGATATTCATATAGTAACAAATAAGGACCAAGAGACTGTTCTTTTAGAAACACTTCCTGAAAACTTTAAAAGAGAGAACTTGATATTTGAACCTGCTATGAGAAACACTTCTGCAGCCATTGGTTATTCGGCGGTGGTTTTAGAAAAAAAATATGGACGTTGCTTAATGTCTGTTTTTCCAGCAGACCATCATATTTCAGATGTTGAAAAGTTTCAAAAGACAATAAAATTGGGGATTGATTCAGCTAGAGAAAATAATAGCCTTGTCACTTTTGGGTTGAATCCCACTTATCCAGCCACAGGATATGGTTATATTCGAATGGAAGATAAGGTAATCACAAATGGGGTTGGTCAAGTAAAAGAATTTGTTGAAAAGCCAGATTTAGCGACTGCGAAAAAATATATAGATCATGGCTCATATTTTTGGAACAGTGGTATGTTCACATGGAGAAGTGATGTTATACTTGAAGAATTCAAAAGACATCTACCGGAGTTATCCTCAAGGCTTGTAAGAATTGTTGAAGACTATAATACAAACACTGTTGAAAAAGAATATCCCTTAATGGAAAAAGTTTCGATAGATTATGGTATTCTTGAAAAATCTGATAAGGTACAAGTGGTTCCATCCTATTTTGAGTGGAACGATGTTGGAACTTTCGAAGCTCTTGATTCCATACGTGAAACAGATGAAAATAATAACGTTATTGAAGGCCGTGCACTTACCATTGAAAGTAAGAACACTACGGTGATTAGTAAGTCTAAACTTATTGCAACTGTTGGCCTTGAGAATATGATCATTATCGAAGAAGATGATGCAATCCTCGTGCTTCCAAAAGATAGAGCGCAAGATGTGAAGGCAATTGTTGAATCACTTAAGAAAAACAATATGGAAGATTATCTATAGAACTAAATACAATGCGAATTATGATAAATTCACAAAACCCAGTACAAGGCAAACGCCTAATGTACTGGGTTTCTTTTATACCTAAATTTAAGTAAAATCTGATACATCGTATATGCAATCACAATGCCCACAAGTAGACCACCGATCCCACCAGCTAAATCAAGTTGAATGTCTTTTATACTGGGGGTTCGCCCGGGAATGAAGCTTTGGTGGTATTCATCAAGGCCCGCAATCAGCGGTAGTAGGAAAAGTGTTACAAGCACAGCTTTAAGTTTTGGCGGTTCAAAATGATTCATCGCCACATAAAGGGTCAGTCCAATTACAAAAAAAGCAAAGAGGTGCATTAAGTCCCGAAAGAAGTAATAGTCTATTTTTATATTTAAATGAAGGAGTTTATTGAGAATCACGTAGGACTGGTCTACCGTTTCCGCCCCATCCTGATGAGACAACCACCCGAGCACAAGCACCGAAACAACAGGTAGTGCTCTTAAAATATGTTTAACTTTATTAAAACCCATACTTTCACGCCTTTCAAACAGGACCAAAGTCTCTGGATTATACCAAAAGATTTCAGTATATTGTGGTTATAAGATTTAAGTACCCATAATTTGGACGTAAGTAACCGGTCAAAAGTTCCGATTCGGTCACAAATTGGATAGGCAAGTATTGAATGCGTTCGAAATTGTACGAAAATCCATACAATCCATAACATACCAGTGTAGAAATTTGTCGAATGGGGTAAATAGATGACAAGAGAGGGTCAGTGAAGATGGTCTCTGGAATTGTATCCGGGAAAATCTTTATTGCCGAAAGGCAGATTGTTTTCTCGAAAGGGCAAACCAACTGAAAGGTTGGGACGCAAAACTGTAGGGCCTAAGCCGGAAGATCCGGTATGGTAGCCAGTTACCGAAAGAAAGGTCTGACCCAAAACATGTAACTTCAAAACTAAATAGACTTTTCTTTCCCTTTATTTACATAAGGGCAAACCAGTCGTGAGGCTGGGACGCAAAACTATAGGGTCTCAATTTCGAGACAGCCAGTTACTGGAGGGAAAGATCATGAAAAAAACCTTAGTTGTATTACTAACGTTTGTTATCTGCTTTGGATCTATTGGTTCATTTGCAGACACAGCTTATTTTGATACAACTTCAGTAGACCGAGGCATCATTTCGGTTTCCTATCAAGGTCAATCTGGTCAGCATAAAGTTATGGTACAAAAGGGCAGCGAGAAGGTTTTTATAACCTAATTGATGGCTCTGTAACAGTACCACTAACATACGGAAGTGGAACCTATCAAGTGGCCCTTCTTGAAAAAGTTGCTGATAGCGAATACAAATTCGTCGATGAAGAGTCCGTGCACGTAAAAATGGCTTCCCCAACTGCCCCTTACCTAACCAGCTCCCAAACTGTGAATTGGAAAGATGCAGAATTGATGAAAGCCACTGTTCGCACACTTGTAAATGATGATATGTCAGATTCAGAGATTGTTGATGCAGTCTACAACTATATTGTTGACACATACTCATATGATTATGATAAAATCAATGGTCTTACAAGTCTGTACACACCAAACGTTGACGCGTTTATTCAAGATGGATCAGGAATTTGCTACGACTACTCGGCTCTTTTCGCAGGAATGCTAAGAAGCCAAGGTATCCCAACAAAACTTGTTAAGGGATACAGAAGTGGCATAGATGCCTATCATGCGTGGAACGAAGTATATCTTGATGGTCAGTGGATCGTTGTTGACACAACCACAGATGCAATTTTAAAATCTGATGGCATGTTCACAATGATGCAGCAAGACCCAAGACAATTTAACAATGTTCACACGTATTAATTTGCTAACCCTCTCAAATAATTACTCAAATCCAGATCATTCATTTACAGCATCAACCCTAGGCCTATGGCTTAAGGGGTGATGGTGTTTTTATTTTACGCTAAAAATAAAGGAAAAACTGCCGAGTTGTATTAAAAAACCTTGTATTGTCTTAACTAACCATAGTCAAATCCTTAGAATTCCATTAAAGTTTACATGGATGTATTGTTGTGTATAAAAACACAGCATATAATGTATTAAGAAAACCATTTGGGGTGCAATGTAAAGGGGGCGGGTTGTATGCGAAGTGTGCTATTTGCACTGCTGTTTTCAGCATCGTTTTTACCCAATTTAATGATAATAGATAGTTTTATAAAATTTGATGTGTCGATGTATAGAAAGGTTTTGGCATCTCTAATGATGGGGTCCATATTCCTTTTTATATCTAAGGCACTTCCTGTGAGCAATCCAAGACTCTTGCTTCAAGCTTGTATGTATTTTATCGTCCTCTATGTGGTTATGAAAATGGGATGGAAAAAAACACTTAAGGCGACAACCATGCTCATGCTCATTAGTCTCATAACAGAAAGTTTTGTTCTAAAAATGCTTGAAACAACTCTTATGGGATATGAACAACTTTTCATGATAGATACATTCTATGCCTTGACTCTGCTCCTCTATGACACAATACTTTTTGCAGTGGCATTCATAGTGAGACAAATCACAAAACATAGAGAGTTTCAGCTGAAAATGAAAGACGTTCAAGTTCGAGAATAGATATATTTAAAATCCAGCCTAGGCAACCTAGAGTCTGGATTTTTTTAGTCACAAATGATCTGCATAATTATGACTTCATCTTGCTGTCTTTACAAAATAGAAGTATAGACCCAGCAAATACCGAACCAAAGACAGGTTTAAAAGGCTATGCCACTTTTGGTATAATATTGTAGGAATATTTCGAAAGTCTAAATAATTTCAGAGGATCTAGCATGACTGTTATTCTAGGCAGGTTTACATGATTGGTTTAAAACGAATCAGTCAAATCCTATACCAGTGAAATCAATAATTTAACCTGTCATAAGCATGAAGTCAAAACAGAAAATCTGTGAAATGGTCGACACCTAAGTGTGCAAAAGGATGTGATACCCATTCTAATTAAAAACGGTAAACTTCATACGATGATGGATGCGCCTTATATAGGCAATATTCGTGTGGAAAAAAGTCAAATCAAAGAAATAGCTAGAGATCTTAAGGCATTTGATGATGAAGAAATCATCGATGCAAGAGGTCTGTATGTTCTTCCAGGATTTATTGATCCGCACACACATTTGGGCATCGGTGAAGAGGGCATTGGCTTTGAAGGCAATGATGTTAATGAATACTCTAGCCCTATCACGCCTCATTTAAAGGGCATTGATGCCTTTAACCCAGCGGATACAGCCATCAAAGAATCTATTGAGGCGGGGGTGACTTCAGTGGCTGTGGGCCCGGGCAGTGCCAATGTTATAGGGGGACTCTTCTCTATGATAAAACTGGGCTACAAACAAGCTGATCAGTCCATTATAAAAGAAAATGTGGGCATGAAATGTGCACTGGGAGAAAACCCTAAGCGCGTGGGAAAAGAAAAAAAACACAATGCCTATGACCCGCATGGGAACAGCTGCAAAGTTAAGAGAAGCCTTATTCTTAGCTAAAGAATATATGGAAAAGATCAACTCTCATATCTTAAATCCAAAGGACAATGAAAGACCGTCTTACAATATGAAGTGGGAGGCCCTTATACCCGTGTTAAAAAAGGATTTGCCTCTTAAAATTCATGTACACAGGGCAGATGATATTTTAACAGCCATCCGCATTGCAAAAGAATTTGATGTGAAATTTTCACTGGACCACTGTTCGGATGGTCATTTCATTACAGATTACATAAAGGCTTCTGGAGCCAGTGCCATTGTTGGACCAACACTTGGCTTTAGAACAAAGGTGGAAACCAGGGGCAAAACTTTTGAAACACCTGGAATATTAAAAAAGGCTGGTGTGCCTGTAGCCATAACAACTGACCATCCGGTGATTCCGCTTAGAGAACTCCGTATATGCGCTGCATATGCTGCGCGCTATGGCATGGGGCAGGAAGAAGCTCTAAAAGCCATTACCCTATATCCGGCTCAAATCGTTGGCCTTGATCATAAAATCGGGAGTCTTGAGCCAGGCAAAGATGCTGACATTGTTCTTTGGTCTGGGAATCCCCTAGACGTTTTCTCAGAAGCAAGACTTGTAATGATTGATGGTCAGGTCAAGCATAGTAATCTTTAAGTTAAATCCATAAGTTGACTTTTCTTCATTCGGCCATATACCACTGGGGAGGATCAGTAGACTTAAACTTGTGAAAGAAAACTTTTGATATAGACACTCAAATTCAGAAAGGATGAAAACATGTTACTTATTAAAAATGGACTGACATACACCATGGAATCTGCACCAGAAAAGCTAGACATTCTTGTGGAGGATGGCAAGATAAAAAAGATAGGAATAGATGTGTCTGCACCAGCAGACTGTAAGGTGATTGATGCAGAAGGAAAAATGGTTTTTCCAGGCTTCATTGATGCCCACTGCCACCTAGGTATGTGGGAAGATGCCATTGGATTTGAAGGGGCAGACGGCAATGAAATGACTGACCCTATAACACCAGAGCTGCGAGCTATTGACGCCATTAACCCTATGGATAGAACTTTTGAGGAGTCAAGAAACGGCGGTGTGACATGCTGTGCATCTGGCCCAGGAAGTGCCAATGTCATTGGGGGACAGTTTGCAGTTATAAAGACCGTTGGAGATAGAATCGATGATATGATTGTAAAGGCACCCCTAGCTATGAAATGTGCCTTTGGTGAAAATCCCAAACGTGTCTATAATGAAAAGAAGAAGTCTCCAATGACTCGAATGGCTATAGCGGCAGAGCTTAGAAATGCCCTAGCAAAGGCCAAGGAATATCACGATAAGTTAGAGAATGCTAAAGATGATCCAAGCAAGAAGCCTGGATTTGATATGAAAATGGAAGCCCTCTTGCCTGTGATTAGAAAAGAAATGCCTCTAAAGGCTCATGCCCACCGTGCTGATGATATTCTCACATCTATTCGTGTGGCTAAGGAGTTTGATGTGAATATCACACTGGAACACTGTACAGAGGGACATCTCATTGCTGATCATATTGCGAAGGAAGGCCTCTGTGCTGTAGTGGGTCCAAGCTTTGGGGACAGATCAAAGTACGAGTTAAAGAATCTAACGTTTGAGACACCAGGCGCTCTTTCAGCGGCCGGCGTCAAGGTGGCTATTATGACCGACCACCCAGTGGTGCCTCTTCAGTACCTCCCAATGTGTGCTGGTCTTTCTGTTAAATCGGGAATGGAAGAAGAGGAAGCCCTAAAGGCCATTTCTATCAACGCGGCAGAAATTCTTGAAGTGGATGACAGAGTGGGGTCTTTAAAAGAAGGTAAAGATGCAGACATTGTAATCTGGGACAAACATCCCTTTGAACTGGACTCAAATGTTCTAACAACGATTATTGATGGCAAGATTGTCTATGAAAAGGCCTAGCCTTATATCATATAGAGCTCTTAATTAACATATGGTCACACAGGCATGATGTGGGTCATGCTGATGACATTAAAATGCTCATATTTAAGCTGTTTAATTTAAGTTTATGAAATCCTAATAAAACCTTTAAAAACCACACGTGATGTTATAGAATGTAGCATCGGGTGTGGTTTTTTATTGCCTGACGAAAGGCAGTGACTTTGTTATAATATAAGAAGGTTTATTTTGGTGTACAATCAAGGAGTAACCCATGCAACAAGAGTTGACTTTTATAATAGAAAATGAAAATGAAATGAAGGATTTTGGAAAAACCCTTGGGGAAAATCTCAAAAAGGGTGATGTGGTTTGTCTTTCAGGAGACCTAGGGGCTGGAAAACGACTCTAACAAAGGCCATAGCAATAGGTCTGGAAATCGATGATTACGTGACAAGTCCCAGCTATACCATTGTTAATGAATATGAAGGACGCTTAAACCTGTATCATTTTGATGTCTATAGAATTAATGATGTTGAAGAAATGTATGAACTTGGTTATGAAGAATACTTCTTCGGATCAGGGGTTTGTATTATTGAGTGGGCTGGTATGGTGGAAGACTTGTTGCCTGAAAATAGAATTTGGATAGAAATTTATCAAGGGGACACACTGGAAAAACGAAAAGTTTTTATAAAGGCAAGCTCTGATATATTATCAACTTTAGAAACGGAACTTGAAAGCAAGCTGAAAGGAAAACTGGAGGGCATCATATGAGAATATTAGCGATAGACACCTCATCTCAAGTGGCATCTGCTGCCGTGCTTGAAAATGACAATCTATTAGGGGAGATGACAATCAATCATCCCAGGACACACTCACAAAAGCTGATGCCAATCATTCAGTCTCTTTGTGGATCTTTAGACCTTTCTGTTAAGGATATGGATATGATTGCAGTGGCAGGTGGCCCAGGATCCTTCACAGGTGTTAGAATTGGACTTTCTGCAGCAAAGGCAATGGCTCATCCCTTTAATATACCTGTGGTTATGGTATCGACTCTAAAAGGTCTTGCCTACAACCTCCCAGGATGTGATGGGATCCTTTGTCCTGTTTTAGATGCCAGACGTGGGGAAGTCTACACAGCGGCGTATAGATGGCAGTCTGAGACCTTAATTACAATGATTGAGGACCAACCACTTCCGCTGGATACCCTACTGGATAAGTTCAAAGATGGACACGCCCAGCGAATTGTTTTTTTAGGGGATGCGGCAGAAAAATTCAAGGAAAAAATACATGAAGTATTAGGTGCACGGGCTGTTATTGCTTCACCAACGCATTGTCTTCCAAGAGCTTCGTCCGTTGCTATGGCTGCATTTGTGAATAGGGACAGTGCTGTAAAATATGATGAAGTCAAGGCCAATTATTTAAGACGGTCTGAGGCAGAAGTGACTTGGGAGAAAAAACATGGAAAACAGTCGGACCAGTAATGAGATAAAGCCACATCCATCTCATCAGTGTGTCAGATTAATGACCCTGGAAGATGTGGATGCTGTACATGAAATTGAATCAAGATGCTTTTCAACACCCTGGAGCAAGGAATCCTTTGTGCAGGAGATCACAAGCAATAATTTGGCCCGATATATGGTCTTAGAGTTAGAGGGACAAATCATTGCCTATGGAGGGTTTTGGATCGTTGTGGATGAAGCCCATATCACAAACATTGCCGTCGATCCATCTATGAGAAGAAGGGGGCTTGGCAAAATCTTGGTTAAGGGCATGATCGAAGAAATTGAAAAAACAGATCTTGATAATGTGACACTGGAGGTTCGAGCCAGCAACACACCAGCCTATAATCTCTATGAAGGCTTTGGATTTGTCGAAGCGGGACGAAGACCAGGTTATTACCAAAGTCCAAAAGAGGATGCCATTATTATGTGGCTAAAATTAAAATAGCCTGTTTGCAAAAGGACGAGACAGTCATTTGGAAAAGGTTAAAATCTAGGTATACAATCTGAATCAAGGGGGCCAAAATGGACGAATTGAAAGATCAGAATGAAAAGTCAAAGTCTGATCAGGACGAGTTTTTTCACTCAAGTGATGAAGACGGACTGAATAAAAGAAGTGATGACGAAACAAGTGAAACACCTAAACAAGAACATAAGCATGTGACAAAAGAAGAAAGAGAAATACTTCACGCCGATAACAAGGAAGAGCATATATCTTTTATGCAACGTTTGATGATGGTTTTAACATCTCCAAAGCGTGGGATGGCGTTGGCTGCAAAATCTCCGATGATTATTGGTCTTTTGGTCATATTCGTGATTTCTGCAATGGTGATTTACATACCTCAGCGGCCCATGTTTTCTAAAATGACAATGATGGCAATAGAAAATGCCGATAAGGTCTTTACAGCCGAAGAAATAGACGCCCTGCTTGCAGGTGGCGCGAATACATCCATGTTTATGAGTATGTTCTATTTTGTTTTCACACCACTTTTTAAGGGGCTTGTGGCATTTGCCTTAGCCATTTTGCTAAGTGGTCGGGGCAAGTTGAAAAGCACAATGGGTGTGGTTATGAATGCCTACTTGATTATGCTCATTGGACAGTTTATGCGCATGGTCATGGTGCTTGCAAGTGGAAATCCATATTTCTCCATCTCTCCTGCCATGCTCTTAGAGGTGGGACAAGAGACAAGCCAGCTGTTCACTGTTCTATCAGCGGTGGATCTGTTCGCCATCTGGTACTTGTTTGTTACCATGATTGGTGTCAAGCAAGTTCATGGTTTCAGTCAGTCCAAAGCTTTTTTAGTGGCTTTTGGACCATTTTTAATGATGCTTGGCCTCGGCGTGGCAGGCTTATAAACCCGTTATTATAGTGAGGGAGTGACTTCATGAGTAAAGATTTATTGACCTTGGCCATAGAGACAAGTTGTGATGAAACATCTGCAGCTGTCCTTCAAAATGGCCGAACGGTTTTATCCAATATAGTGTATTCTCAAATAGATATCCACAAGAAATTCGGTGGCGTGGTGCCAGAAATTGCATCTCGAAATCATGTTGAGAAAATATCTCAAGTTATTGATGAAGCTGGTAGCTTCTAAAAAGACCTTTGACGATATGGACATGATTGCTGTCACATATGGACCAGGCCTTGTGGGGGCGCTCCTTGTGGGTGTGTCAACAGCCAAGGCTCTTGCTTTTGCTCTAGACAAACCCCTTGTGCCAGTTAACCATATAGAAGGGCATATTTGTGCAAACTTTATTGAATTTCCTGATCTTGAGCCACCATTCGTGTGTTTGATTGTTTCAGGTGGACATTCTCACTTGGTTCATGTCAAGGAATATGGAAACTATGAAATACTAGGGCGCACAAGAGATGATGCTGCTGGAGAAGCTTTTGATAAGGTGGCCCGCACCCTAGGACTTGGATACCCAGGCGGACCTAAAATTGACAAGCTGGCTGAAATAGGCAATTCTGAAGCGGTTCATTTTCCAAGAGCCTTTCTTGAAAAAGGGAGCCTAGACTTTAGCTTTAGTGGACTTAAATCTGCTGTCCTCAACCATCTAAACCAGTGTAAAATGAAGGATATGGAAGTTGTTCCTAAGGATATAGCAGCGAGCTTCCAGGCATCTGTTGTAGAGGTCTTAACCACTAAGGCCATTATGGCTGCCAAACAATGTGGCGTGGATAAAATTGTCCTTGCGGGGGGCGTCGCAGCCAATAATGGTTTGCGTCAGTCTTTAACTGAGGCTGTGAAAAAAGATGGCCTGGAACTTTATTATCCATCTCTTGGTTTATGCACAGATAACGCTGCCATGGTAGGGTGTGCAGGCTACTATGATTTCTTAAACGGTGTTAGAGGCAATATGGCTCTAAACGCAGTGCCAAACCTCAAACTTGGTGTTAAGCCTTAAAAATACAAAAGAGTTTACTTTATACTTTGCATGAAGACCAGGGGACCCCTGGTCTTCATGCTTTTTTATATTTAGGGCTTAAGTTTTTCCCCCTACCAAGACGAAACAGTCATAGGCAAATGGATTTGAATATAAGGTTTGATATCAAAAAGTCAACAACTTCATAAAAAATAGTGATTATGTAAACTCTTTGTGAAAGGTTAGAAATTTCAGAATACTCCCAGATTTCTGTGTATAAAGTTGTGGATAGTGTGGATAAGTTTATAAAAACCGCCTCTTATACATAAAAAGGCTGTGGATAATTCTGTGTGGAATGTGAAAGTATCAATTAAAACATTTACCAAAGGGTGATAGCTGTCTAAGTTTTAATGTAAAATTATGCATTATGGATCATAATTAGAGTTGACATAATTCGGGCCTGTGGATTATGAATGCTTTTGTTGGACTGCGAGTTTTTATTTGTGGTATAAACTATACAGTTTCTAAAATGGCGCAATTAAAAAGATGCATATCCATGGATATGCACCTTTTTTCAAAATCATTCATTTTTTATGACATTCAGACACTTGAAAAATTACAGATCTATACCCACGCTATGCCGTATATAGAATTTTTGATTCTTAAATATCTATATGGAGGGGTCTTAAATGATATTTTGCAAGTCGATTACATTACGCGTTTTGCTCAACGTAAGTTAAAATATCCTTTATTGTACGGAATGATAGGGCTGTGTCATCAGGAATTTCAATATCAAACTCTTCTTCAATAGCCATAATGATCTGAGCAGCATCAAGCGAATCTGCTTTTAAATCATCTGTCATGGATGAATCCACAGTGATTTTTCCCTGTCCCACAATATCAAGCTGTTCTTCAATAATGTCTTTAATCTTATCAAACATGATTTATCCTCCTAGTTGAGTGACTTGCAAATATCCCTGAAGAGTCATCGCACATTAGACTTAGATTTATATGATTCGGTATCAATAAGTGGTGTCGTGATGATATGGATATGCTTTTGCAAGGTTTTAAATTGTGTTTTCTCCAAATATATTATAACGAGATCTTGCCAATGTCTATATGAACCAGATCATATGATCTGCTCCCAAGTTTCGTACAGTTCATCAAGTTTTTCTTTTACTTCTGTGAGTTTTTGATGAATTTCTTGGCTTTTTTCTGGATCAGAGTAAACACTTTCTAAGCAAAGTTCAGCTTCATAGGCTTCAATTTGTTCTTCTGCTGTATGAATATCAATTTCAAGTTGTTCTTGAGCTTTTTTCAGCTTACGGGCCTCTGCTGCAGCTTCCTTTTCACGTTTTCTTTCGTCTCGAAGCTGAGTCTTTGTCTTTTGTGGCTTTTCTTCTTGTTCTGTATCTTGAAGCTGGGCTTGTTTGATTTTTTCCTTGTAGTAGTTGTAATTGCCATAATAGATTTTCATACCGTCAGGCTGAAGCTCAAATATTTTAGTACAGACCCGGTTGAGGAAGTATCTGTCATGGGATATGGCCAGAAGTGTGCCATCGTAGCCAAGAACCGCATCTTCAAGAGCTTCTTTAGAACTAATGTCTAAGTGGTTTGTCGGCTCATCAAGCAGAAGAAAGTTTGACTTTGAAAGCATAAGTTTTAAGAGGGCCACTCGGCCTTTTTCCCCTCCGCTAAGCTGGCCAACATTTTTAAAGACATCATCTCCTTTAAAAAGGAAGGATCCAAGTAGTGTTCGTATTTGGACCACATCCAGGTTTGGGTTGGCATCTGAGATTTCCTCAACAATGTTATTGTCTGGGTTTAGGTCAGACTGGTCCTGGTCGTAGTAACCTGTCATTACGTGGTGTCCAAGCTTAAAGGTGCCTTCAAGGGCTTCAACTTGTCCGAGAAGAATTTTAAACAGGGTGGTTTTGCCAATGCCGTTAGGGCCAATGAGACCAATGCGTTCTTCCTTATAAATATCAAAGCTTACATTTTCAAAAAGCGGTGTGTCTGGATAGGCCATGGCAAGGTTTTCTGCCCGAAGCACATCGTTGCCACTTTTTATTTGAGTGGATAAATGAATGTGGGCACGTTCATCAAGCCACATGGGTTTATCGATTTTCTCAATATGGTCAAGTCGTTTCTCACGGCTCTGTGCTCTCTTGACCAGTTTTTCTGTGCCGTGCTGTTTAAATTTTCGAATGAGGTCTTCTTGCTTTTGAATTTCTTTTTGCTGGGCTTCATAGGCCTTAAGCTGTTCTTCATATCTTGCCCGTTTAAAGATGGCAAAGTCAGAATAAGAGCCCTTGTGGCTGAGGAGCTGAGTGTTTTCGATTTCAAAAATCCGGTTAACCACCTCATCAAGAAAGTATCTGTCATGGGAAATGACGATGAGGGTACCTGGGTAAGAAGAAAGAAAACCTTCCAACCAATTGGTGGCCTGGATATCTAAGTGGTTGGTAGGCTCATCCAGAAGGAGTATGTCGGGTTTTTCAGTAGGAGTCGAGCAATGTTGACTCTAGATTTCTGTCCACCGCTTAGAACCCGTACAGGCTTCCTGATTTCATCTTCATCAAAGCCAAGTCCTTTTAAAACACCACGGATTTCACTTTTATAGCCATATCCATTTTTCATGTTAAAGTCTTCAAGAACGTGGGCATACTCATCCATTAAGGTTTCAGGTGCCGCTTGGCTTTCAGAACTGAGTCGGGCAATCTCTTGTTCCATGTCCCTAAGTTTGTTTTCCATATCTATTAAATCCTGAAAAACGGGCAAGCAGTATTCAAATAGGTTTTCATCGGACTCTATCTCAGGTGCCTGTTCCAGATAGCCTACGGTCAGGTCCTTTGCCTTGTAAATATCACCAGAGTCGTTTGATAGTTCACCTGTTATGATTTTAAAAAGCGTGGACTTTCCAGCTCCATTTCGACCAATAAGACCAATTCTATCACTTGTTTCAATGGTGAAGCTGATGTCCTTTAGAATGACATCTATGCCATATGATTTTGTAATGTTGCTACAAGATAATGCGATCATCTATAATAACCTCCATAAAAGGGTAAACACAATGTGTCCGTACCTATTTTATAGGAAGTCAGGCAGATGAGCAAATTCAATTTATCCTGTCAGCGGGATATTTTTAGTCCCGATCTTTGATAAAAGATTGTCAAGAGTTTGACAGAATAAAAAAAACCTTTGCTATAATTTGCTTAGCATCTTGACGACTTGGAGGTTAAAATGGCTAACAATAAAATTTCGATGGCGGTAATCAGAAGATTACCCAAGTATCACAGATACTTAAGAGAGCTACTCGATAAGGACGTAAAGCGAATTTCATCGAAGGAACTTAGTGATATTATTGGTTTCACTGCGTCGCAGATTCGTCAGGATCTCAACAATTTTGGGGGATTCGGTCAGCAGGGGTATGGCTACAATGTAGAGGACCTGTATAACGAAATCGGTAAAATCCTAGGTCTGAACAAGAAATACAACACTGTTATAATAGGTGCTGGTAATCTTGGCCAGGCGCTTGCGAACTATTCAAGCTTTAACAGATTTGGTTTTCAACTAAAGGGTATTTTCGATGTGAATCCTAAAATCGTCGGACTGACAATCAATGGTATTGATGTTCTTGACATGGATACACTAGAACGATTCATTCGCGAAGAGGAAGTCTCAATTGCTTACATATGTACAAATCAAGCAGGGGCACAAGAAGTTGCTGATAAGCTTGTAAACTGCGGTGTAAAGGCGATTTGGAACTTTGCTCCGATTGATCTTAAAGTGCCTGATGACATCATTGTTGAAAATGTACATCTTATTGACAACTTGCTGACTCTATCTTATTTCTTGAAAGATGCAAACGAAGAATTAGAGGCGTAAATGGTCATTAAACAAATTATAAGCACTTCAGAAACAGGTATGAATGTACTGAATAAATCAGTAGATTGATACCTGCTTTTGGAGTGTTTTTTGTTTTGATAAAATCCCAATTAGAGGACCTATAAAATCATAAAAATCACTTCCTAGGCCCTGAGTTTATTTGCTCAGGCGCTTTCATAATTACTGATCACCGCCCTTGCTATATCATAAATAGAGTTATTATATCTAAAGCATCTATATCTGATATTGTGAAGGCTCATGAGTGATATTTTGTAAGCCGCTCAGCTAAAAATTGAGTTTTAATTTCGAAAATTTTATGCAGCATAAGCATATTAAATAGTGAAATGGGTCAGAATTTGATAATAAAATAACAATCCGAACGAAAAGCGATTAAAAATTCGAGAAAATTTTATATGCTTATGGTAAAAAACTTGAAATATAAAGTGAAATATGGTGAATATAGGATGAGATCTCGCTAAAACGTTTTCAAAAAAAATACTATTGAATGTTCGTAAAAAGACTGCTATACTCAATATAATTTAAAATTCGGTTCCGGTAGAAGGACTCGGAAGAACAAACGCTTGTTCAACCGTTTCTGGACGGGCCTCTGGAGAGACTCACAAGAGCACCGAAGGGGAAAATTCATGTTTTGTAGGAATATGAACCAAACTCTCAGGTAAAAGGACAGGGGACACTAAAAGCACGTCAAATGCTATTTCGTTTGGCTGGTTTGTTCTAGTGTCAATATCTCCAGAGACCCTTTATGGGTCTCTTTTCTTGTTTAAGTCAAAATGGCATGCGTAGAAAATGGAGGAAAAAATGAAAGCAATACTAACGGTTATAGGACGAGATCAGGTGGGGATCATAGCAGGAATCAGCCAGCTTCTTGCTGGGCATGACATCAATATTGAGGATGTGAATCAAACCATTATGGGGGGCAACTTTACCATGATGATGCTTGTTGATGTGTCACAATCAAACGTCTCCTTCGAGCAAGTCAAAGGAGAAATGACAAACCTTGGAGAGACTCTAAGCTTAAGTGTTCGGCTACAAAGGGAAGATATTTTCAACTGTATGCATCAGGTATAGGAGAGGACAATGAATAAACATCAAATACTAGAAACCATCCGTATGGTCGATGAGGAAAAGCTTGACATTCGCACGGTGACCATGGGCATCAACCTACTTGACTGTGCAGACAGCGATGATGAAAAAGCGAGGAAAAAAGCATATGTCAAGATTACGACAAGGGCAAAAAACTTAGTAAAAATAGCAGATTCCGTTGCCGAGGCCTATGGCATGCCCATAATAAATAAACGCATATCCATAACCCCCATAGCCCTAGTTGCCCAAGCTTCAGATCAACCTGATTTTCTCAAGTGGGCTATTATGCTTGATGATGCTGCGAAAACCACAGGTGTTAATTTTATTGGCGGACTTTCTGCCCTTGTGCAAAAGGGCATGACTCCGGCAGATGTGAAATTGATAGAGAGTCTCCCGGTAGCTCTTGCTAAAACAGAAAGGGTCTGTGCCTCGGTGAATGTAGGAGACACCCGATCTGGAATCAACATGGATGCCATTAAACTTCTGGGTCAAACCATACGAAAGATTGCCGAAGAAACGAAAGATAGAGATTCCATTGGATGTGCGAAGTTCGTGGCCTTTTGCAACGCTGTAGAAGACAATCCCTTTATGGCTGGTGCCTTTCATGGAACAGGGGAAGCCGATGTTGTCATAAATGTAGGGGTTAGCGGTCCTGGTGTTGTTCTAGCCTCGCTTCAAAAGTGTAAGGGTGCATCCTTTGAAGTGGTTTGTGAAACGATTAAAAAGACAGCCTTTAAAATAACTAGAGCAGGGGAGCTCATCGGTAAAAGTGTGGCAGAAGGCCTAGGCGTGAAGTTTGGAATCCTTGATTTATCACTGGCCCCAACACCTGAAATTGGAGATAGCGTGGCCCGAATCCTTGAAGAAATTGGTGTGGATGTGGTGGGAGGACATGGCACCACTGCGGCCCTGGCCCTTCTGAATGACAGTGTGAAAAAAGGCGGAATCATGGCCTCATCCTATGTGGGCGGTTTAAGTGGTGCTTTTATACCCGTTAGTGAAGATGAAGGGATGATTGCATCTGCTGAAAGTGGTGATCTGACTCTAGATAAATTAGAGGCCATGACGTGTGTTTGCAGTGTGGGTCTTGATATGATTGCCATTCCTGGGAAAACAGAGGCTTCAACCCTGTCAGCCATGCTTGCTGATGAGGCAGCCATTGGTATGATCAACCATAAAACAACGGCTGTTCGCATCATACCTGTGATTGGTAAAGATGTGGGTGAGCGGGCCTACTTCGGTGGACTCCTAGGCTATGCGCCTATTATGCCAACCCATACATGCAGTTCTAAACGGCTCATTGAAAGAGGGGGAAGAATCCCCGCTCCGGTGCACAGTTTTAAAAACTAATCAAAAACAGCCAGATGCATAAGAGTCGGGGGGACTCTATACACCTGGCTGTTCGTCGAAAATAAGTGTCTTATCTATATTTTAGGAAGTACTACTTACGAATCACACCTGTATCATGGGCAGCCTTAGCAACGGCCTCGGCAACACGCTTAACAATTCTTTCATCAAATGGATTTGGAATAATATAGTCTTCGTTGAGTTCGTCCTCAGTGATAATGTCTGCAATGGCATAAACAGATGCCAATTTCATTTCCTTGTTGATCTTTGTTGCCCCTGCATCAAGAGCGCCACGGAAGATACCTGGAAATGCAATGACGTTATTAATCTGGTTGGGGAAGTCTGAACGACCTGTTCCCATAACTCGAACCCCAGCTTTTTTAGCAATTTCAGGCATGATTTCAGGCGTTGGATTTGCCATGGCAAAAACAATGGCATCTTTATTCATTTTAGAGATCATGTCAGCATTCACGCAGTTGGCGACAGATACGCCAATGAAAATATCGGCCCCTTCAAGAGCATCGGTTAAAAGACCCTTTTTTCCTGTTTTGTTAGAAGCTTTGGCAAGCATTTTTTTTATGGTCTGCCATTTCAGGACGTTCAAGATCCAGGATGCCTTTTTGGTCACACATGATTAAGTCACCAATACCTAAGTTCATAAGCATTTTAGCAATGGCCGTGCCAGCGGCACCTGGTCCGTTTATAACAGCTGTCACATCTTCAATTTTTTTACCAACGAGTCGAAGACCATTGATGACACCGGCAGAAACAACAATGGCTGTGCCGTGTTGGTCATCGTGGAAGACAGGAATGTCGAGTGCATCAACAAGTCTTTCTTCAATCTCAAAACAACGTGGGGAACTGATGTCTTCAAGGTTAATACCACCAAAAGTGGGTTTTAAGGCCTTAACGATATTGACGATTTCATCTGTGTCTTGCGTATCAAGACAAATTGGAAAGGCATCCACATTGGCAAAATTCTTAAAGAGAACGGCCTTGCCTTCCATGACAGGCATTGAGGCTTCACCACCAATATTCCCTAGGCCTAGAACAGCGGAACCATCTGAAACCACAGCCACAAGATTGCCTTTGGAACAGTAGTCATAAACCGCATTCTTGTCATCAGCAATAACGCGACATGGTTCAGCAACACCTGGTGTGTATGCAATGCTGAGTTCTTCCTTATTTGTAACCGGCATTTTACTTTCTACAGAAATTTTACCCTTTTGCGCCTTGTGCGCTGCTAGAGAACGTTCGTAAACAGTCATATAGAGCCTCCTTGATATGCATTTAGAATCAAATTGTTTTTCTAAGAATACAATATCACCTATAATGATAGTTTTGAAATATTAAAAAGTTATTATATAATAGTTTAAAACTATCAGACGAAGATGAATCTTTTTGAATTTAGGCATTCATTTTATAGAGCACAAGGGCCTAGAGTGGGTCTTGTGATGTTTACACATATTCACTTTTAGAAAAGGCAAAGTTAAGAAAAGGCAAAGCTAAAAAGAGGGGACTTATGGAACTTAGAAAAATCCAATACTTTATGACTGTCTGCGATCATATGAACATGACAAAGGCAGCGGAAATTTTACATATTGCCCAGCCATCCATCTCAACAGCCATTAAGTCTTTAGAAGAAGAAATAGGGTTTGAGCTTTTTGACAGAACAAAGCGCCAGTTAAAATTGACCGATAAAGGGCAACTCTTCAAAAGCAGGGCAAAAGATCTCTTAGGGCATGCACAAAATATGACCCGTGAAATGCAGGACCTTGGCAAGTCTGATATGGGCTTTATCAAGCTGGGCATTCCACCTATGATTGGAACCCTTTTGTTTCCCAAAATATTAATTGACTACAAGGCCAAGAACCCCTACATTAATTTACAGATCACTGAAGATGGTTCTCTGGAAACCAAGCGCAAGATTATGGAGGGAGAACTCGACTTAGGCATTATTATTTTGTCAGATAAAGAGGAGGTGCTGGAAAGCACCGACATACTAAAAAACTGAAATTGTGGCCTGTATGAATAAATCTCATCCCTTAGGCAGGCACTCAAGGTTGACACCTGAAAGAATCCAGAAGGAAAAGCTTATTATGTTAAAGGAAGGCTTTTACCACAGAGAGGTGCTGCTCGATTATTTCAAACGAAGTCATATTCGCCCAGAAATTGCTGTTTCTACGAACCAGCTTAAGACTTTAGAAAGTCTTGTCATTCAGGGTGTGGGCATTTCCTTCCTATTTAAAGAGCTTGTCATGGAGAACAGTCAAATGATTTACAGACCCATGGATGAAAGCATGCCCATTCGGATAGGATTGGCATGGCGGAGGGACCGGTATCTAACAAAGGCTTCCAAGACCCTTATCGAGTTTTTAAACACAAACTAGTGGTGAAAGAGTAAAAATCCGCATTATTCAAGAATTTTTAAGACTTGAATAATGCGGATTTCGAAATAACTATTTTAAATACTCTGGGTCTTTTTCAAAGCAAATACGTTCAGACTTGTCTTTAATGATGTCAATATCCTCTTCCATGTCTGTTATTTCCTTATAAAGTCGATCCACTTCCTCTTCAGGCAAGTTGTAGTATAAGAAAAGATCCTCGTACTTATGAAAAACCTGGTCCAGTTTACGAGCAATTTTTTATAAAACGGTCGATGTTATGGCTCTTAATGGCATTTCTGAATTGGTCAAGGTCAATATTGATAATATCAATAACATCTTCTTCATTATCAAATTCTCTTAACCAAAGCGGGTAAGGTTTGATTCTTTCAAGGAAGTACTTGTTTCTCTTGTTCACATTATAAACATACGAAACTTTAAAACCCGATAAATCAAATGCCACATAACAAAGTTTACTGTTGATAACTGTCACATCAGCGCCCATTTGCTTGAGTTTCATGGACTGCTGCATGATTTCTGCATTTAGGTATTTACGCATTATAAGTCCCCCTATCTAAAGATATCTTACCACAATATACACGTAAGAAATGCCAACAGAGACGAGCATGAGTGGAAATCCTACCTTAAAGTACTGCATAAAGGAGAGTTTCTTGCCATGCTTTTCCATAATCCCAGAGGCAATAACATTAGCTGAGGCTCCCACAAGCGTTCCGTTGCCACCTAGACAAGCCCCTAAAGCAAGAGACCACCAAAGAACTTCTATGTTCTGGCCTGTTTGGATGCCGAAGTTTTGAAGCAGTGGAATCATAGTTGCAACAAATGGAATGTTATCTAAGAAAGCTGAAGCTATAGATGATCCAAAGAGAATCACAACAGATGATGTGGCTATATCCCCTTTTGTGAACTGAACCATTTTTTCTGCTAAGAATTCAATAACACCAACATCTTCAAGAGCGCCTACCAATATGAATAGGGCAGAGAAGAAGAAGATCGTCGTCCATTCAATCTCAAGGAGAATGTCTTCTGGGTCGATTCGACTGATCAGCAGGTAGAGAGATGCACCAAATAGAGCGACTGTTGCTGATTCATACCCCAGTTGGGCATGGAGCAAGAAGCCTGCAACGGTGATGGCCATAACGAATCCACCTTTTTTTAGGAGGGTGATGTCGTTGATGGCGATAGATTCGTCCATGCGCATAACCGACTTACGCTGTTCCTCTGTAGCGACCATCTTAGTCCTATATAAAAATTTTAAAATGAGAAGATTCACAAAGTAGATAATAACAACAATTGGCGCTAGATTTACAACGAATCTAAAAAGCTCAGTCCAACCGCACTACCAATCATAATGTTGGGTGGGTCACCAACCAGTGTGGCTGTACCACCGATGTTGGACATCATTGTTTCTGTAATAATAAAGGGCAGTGGATTTATATCCATTGCATCTGTAATAACGAGTGTAACAGGTATGATAAGAAGAATTGTTGTGACATTATCAAGGAGTGCTGATGCCACAGCTGTGATTGCAGAAAGCATAAGAAGTATCTTCCAAGGATCGCCCTTTGCTGCTTTGGCAGATCTGATGGCAAGATATTCAAATACCCCAGTTCTTTTTAGAATACTTACTATAATCATCATTCCGATGAGTAGACCTATTGTGTTGGCATCAATATGATGCACGGCTTGTTCCTGACCTTCCACGCTGAACAGAAGCATTAGGACAGCACCAAATAGTGCGACCACAGTTCTGTGCATTTTTTCAGACATAATTACCATGTATGTGATGGAAAAGATGCCTACTGCGATGGTTAGATGACTTGACATTTTCATTCCCCCAAACTTCATCAAGTGGTGTTTATGAATTACAAATGTCTTGTTTCCAGAAATTCATCCCCATACCTTTGACATGTGTCAGGCACACGAAGAAATTGCCGCAATCAAGTCATACTGTAATTCGAATTGGATTGACTAAGACATTCGTTGTCTAGAACTATTTCACAGATATTCCCCAAAAATGTCTGCGCATGTTTTCCAGTTCATCGTGAAGCAGTGTTTCATCAGGCTTTGAACTTTCACAAGTATCGAAAGTTGGGATGCCATAAAACTGTGCCTCTGATGAGAAGGCTTCATCCATTTCATAATGTGCATATGCGTGGTCAGAATGGAATATCCCCATTGAAGCCATGCCAACTAAAATCAAAAGCGCTGCAATGACAGATTTCATGTTAAACATATTTTGCTCTCCCTTCGACTGAACATTCCTCATTATACGCCTCTTATTTATAAATGCAATGAAAAACCAGCCAGGAGAACGTTTTCTAACATTTAGTTTTTAAATACTGGTATTTTGTAACTTTATATATTATGATCTTATATATTATTAATCCATACCATATTAAAAAACTCGGGTATGCTTAAAGGTATATTGATCGCTTCTTATATCCACTTTACGGGTATCATGGCCTATGTTATAATAAACGAAATTGATTATCATTTGCCTTTGCTCATGAAATGAATGGCACTGTGCTATAGGACGTATAGAATTGTTTGGTGGTGAATAGCTTGGCGAATCTTTATAACGAAATAGAAGTGATGCTCGAAAGGGTTTATACAAAATTGCTTGCCGTTGACAGGCGTGGGCTCAAGTTAAATGGTAAAAACGAAAAGTTCAGCTTTGTTGATATAATGATCATCAGAATGATTGGTCTGAGCGAAAATATCTCTATTTATGACTTAATCTATACGCTTGACCTCGACAGGGGTATTGTTTCAACAAGCATTAGCAAGCTGACAAAGGGTAAGTTTGTGGAGAAAACCAGATCCCCTCAAGACGGGAGAGTGTATTTGTTAAAACTGACGCCGGAAGGGGTAATTCTCTTTGACAAACTTTATGATCATGAAAAGAATCTGATTGGATTTTTAATGGAAAGTTCAACCATTAACGAACAAAAGGCGGTTTTGAAGTTCTTGAGCCGAGTGAATCAAACAATGGTTGGAAAATATAAAATAGATGATAAATAGACTGCTTAGTTGAGAGATGGTTCTTAATTAAGCAGTTTTTTTATGCGTATTGTTATGCGTATTGTATGGAGTGGATAACCTTTCGAGACTGTTCTGTGGCGGAAGATGGGCTTGAAAATCAAATTAGCAGAATTGCGATCTGTATTATGGGGTATTAAGAATACAAAATCAGTATAGAAAATAAATAGAAAACGTATGCACGTATTCTTCTTCAAAAAGGTATTGCATTTAAAAATAAGAGGAATATAATGGGTAACTGGGTTTAAAAATTGTTAAACCGGGTTTAAATAGGGGGTTCATTGCAGTCTTCATCACAGCCGTAATGAAGCTCAAATAAAATTGGGAGTGTTAATATGTTACTGGATTATGATGTTCTAAGTATTATGTCTATGGTGTTCTTGGGGTTAATAGCAATTGGCTATTTCAACGAGAAGGTTTTAAAGCTTCCCGTCGAAATCGGACTCATGACCACGGCCTTTCTGATTTCAGTGGTAATACTCTTACTCGAGATGCTTGGGGTTACAAGTATAATATCTCTTGACAAGGCCTTAAATGGACTTGATTTGCATGAAATTATTATGAATGGATTTATCTGCTTTTTACTTTTTAGTGGCTCGGCCAAAATCAAGTTTCATGATTTGACATATGATAAATATCTCATTTCATCACTGGCTTTCTTTTCCACATTCTTAGCCACCTTAATATACGCGGGATTGTCCTTTTACATATCAAAACTTGTTGGTATTGAAATGACATTTATAGAATCGTGTATACTTGGAAGTATTGTGGCACCAACAGATCCGATTTCAGCCATGAGTATTTTGAAAAAAGCAGGCCTTCCAGAAAGGATTTCTCTTGTTATGGAAGGAGAGTCTCTTTTCAATGATGGCATTGCAGTTGCTCTATTCGCAACGTTTACAACCCTAAACAGCACAGTTGGCGTTGATCCGACAGTGAGCTTTTTCCAAACCATCACGAATGGCATTTTTGGTGCTGTGATTGTGGGTTTAGGCGTGTCGTTCCTACTTTTCCAAATATTTAAGACAACAAAGCAAAAGCATGTTGAGATATTAGTCAGTCTAGCTGCGGTGACAACATCATATGTCCTAAGTGAGCACTTTGGTGTTTCTGGACCAACAGCAGCCGTGGTGGTGGGAATATTCTTTGCAACCAACATGCATAAGCTTCATGCAGATAATGAAACTTATTATTCAAACTTTTATGTGTTTTGGAAGGTCATTGATAAAATTTTGAATGGGATACTCTATGTTCTTATTGGATTTTCCGTCTTGTTCCTTCACCAAATGAGCGGATTCTTAATTATCTTTGTATCGGCCATTGGTCTTGCGTTGCTGGCACGTGTTATAAGCATAATACTACCAGTGTACTTTTTCAGCCGTGATGCCAGTATAAATCTTGAGAATTACAAGGGTGAGCGACAAAGAAAAGATCAGGTTGCTATGGCTAAACTACTGACTTGGGGCGGTTTAAAAGGTGGAATATGTATTGCACTTGCCCTAGGAACAGCTCATCAATTTACACCTGTTCAGTACAACTATATCGTAACAAGCACCTATGCGGTTGTGGCTTTTTCCACCCTGGTTCAGGGCCTAACCATACAGAAACTTTATGCTCGTGTTAAGAAAGACTTGTGCTAAAATCGGATGTTTACCTCATAAAGGTGTTGCGGAAAACTTCTTATAAATTTGAGAGGATGTCGAAAAACGACATCCTCTTTTTTATGTGAAAGCCTAATAGGAGAAAGGCATACTTTAGTGTATGAGTCCCTTCTTGAGCCACTTAGGCAAATAAAAAGCACCGATCAAATGATCGGTGCCTTGTTTGTTATATGTAGTTCCGCTGTAGCGGCTCCGAAACCTACTTAGGTTGTGGAGAATCTACAGGACAAACGTTAGCGCAAGCGCCACAGTCGATGCAAGCACCTTCGTCGATTACGTAAATGCTGTCACCAGCAGAGATACATGATACTGGACATTCAGGCTCACAAGCGCCACAAGAGATACAAGAATCATTAATTACGTATGCCATAATAAATTTCCTCCTCGAGATTCATTAAAAATTCGTTCATTCAATATTGGTTACCATTAACCATCACCAGCATTATACCCAATGATTTTTTTTGAAACAATTAAATCCCAGTAAATTTAGCAAAAAAAACGCTAATGTATAATGATTTTCAATACAAACAAGCTTAATTGATATTGGTTCTTATTTAAAATCCCTGCAGACCTCTAAATTCAGCGGATTCAGGTAAATAATTCACATCTTGTTTACTTGTTCCCAAGTATATTCTTGATATAATAGAGGGGTGTAAGGCAGAAATACAACTTGGATTAAGTCCCTAAGTCAACCTTAAGCTCTGAATAGGAGAAAATATAGATGGAAGTATATGCACTGGTCGGAAAAGCTGGCACAGGTAAAAGCTATCGTGCCATGGATGTTGCCCATGAAAGGGATATAGATCTTGTAATAGATGATGGTGTTCTTATTAATGGTGCAAGAAAATTAGCTGGAAAATCAGCTAAAAAGGAAAGCACAAAAATATCTGCAGTCAAACGTGCCCTCTTTTTTCATGATGACCATAAAGATGAAGCCCGTGATGCCTTGAAGACATTCAAGCCCAATCGCGTCCTTCTTTTAGGCACATCCGACAGAATGGTAAGGCGTATAGCAGCCTCATTAGATCTTCCGGAGATTAAAGAGATTATCCGCATTGAAGAAATTGCATCGGCTGAGGAAATTGAAGAAGCTAAATACCAGCGTATGCGACACGGAAAGCACGTTATTCCCCTTCCAACTCTGGAACTAAAAAAGGATTTTTCAGGGTATTTTCTTGATGCCATCAAAGCTTTTGTGAGAAGAAGAGACACGGATATTGAGATTGGAGAAAAGACTGTAATGCGTCCGACCTTTTCTTATATGGGTAATTATACAGTTTCCAATAAGACAATCGTTCAAATTGCTCAAAGGGCAACAGAAGAGATCAAGGGTTTTCATAAAATCAGCAAATTTAAGATACAAAAAATCGAAGATGAAATCGTGCTGGAAGTTGAAGGAACTTTTGAACTTGGTTGTAAAATTCCCGATGTGGGATTTGATGTTCAAAACAAGGTCAAGACAGCTATTGAACATATGACAGGATTCCATGTGCAGTCAGTAAATGTTGTTGTGAAAAATTTATATTTAAATAAAAACTAGACTGTTTACAAACGAAAATCCATATGTTATACTCCACATGAAAGATCAAGCCTGACGTTTTTTTTAGGGAATAAAGTCAAAAAAACGAACTGCATAATTATACATATATGAGGATTAAATCAACATTTTATGCAATCTGTTGACGTCGAGAATTCATTTATTAGACGTTTTGGGCCGAATTGGCAATCTTTTCAATAAGATATGGTGCCAATTTTTAAAAACACTGCAGGAAAACGATTGCTGACTTGCATTTGGCTTTGAAAGTCACTGTCGTTTTTATCCGGTTAAGGCCGGAATAGAATTATGAAACTTGAATACATCGGGTTTCTCAACATTTTTAAAACACATAAGGGAGAGGTTCAAATGACGTCTTACATCCAAGAAGTATTTGATCGTGTGAAAGCTAGAAACTCTAGCGAACCAGAATTTCTACAAGCAGTTGAAGAAGTATTCCACTCACTGGCACCTGTTCTTGAAAAGAACCCACAATGGGTAGAAGCTGGCATTCTTGAAAGAATGGCAGAGCCTGAAAGACAAATCGTATTCCGCGTACCGTGGGTAGATGATTCAGGCAAGCTACAAGTTAACCGTGGTTTCCGTGTTCAGTTCAACGGAGCAATTGGCCCATACAAGGGTGGTCTACGTTTCCACAAATCTGTATACCTAGGCATTATCAAATTCTTAGGCTTTGAGCAGATCTTCAAGAACTCACTTACTGGTCTTCCAATCGGTGGCGGTAAAGGTGGTTCTGATTTCGATGCTAACGGCAAATCAGACGCAGAAGTTATGCGTTTCTGCCAGTCTTTCATGACTGAGCTATACAGACACATTGGCCCAGACGTTGATGTACCAGCTGGTGACATCGGTGTTGGTGGTCGTGAAATTGGCTACTTATACGGTCAGTACAGAAGAATCCGTGGCGCATTCGAAAACGGCGTTCTTACTGGTAAAGGCCTAACTTACGGCGGATCTCTAATTCGTCCAGAAGCAACTGGCTTCGGTGTAACTTACTTCTGTCAAGAAATGCTTAAGCATGAAGGCACTACATTCGAAGGCAAGACAGTTGTAGCTTCAGGCTTTGGTAACGTAACTTGGGGTACTTGTATCAAGGTTCGTGACCTAGGCGGTAAAGTTGTTACTCTATCTGGTCCAGACGGATACGTTTACGATCCAGACGGCGTTGTAACAGACGAAAAAATCAACTACCTACTTGAAATGCGTGCTTCTGGTAACGACCGAGTTAAAGATTACGCTGACAAGTTTGGTGTTGAATTCTTCGAAGGTCAAAGACCTTGGGGCGTTAAAGCTGACATCATGATTCCATGTGCAACTCAAAATGAAATCCACCTAGAGCACGCGAAAGAAATCGTTGCTAATGGTGTTAAGTACGTATGTGAAGCATCAAACATGCCTACTACAAACGAAGCGCTTGCTTACCTACAGGAAAACAACGTTATTGTGGGTCCTGCTAAGGCTGCAAATGCTGGTGGTGTTGCAACTTCAGCTCTTGAAATGTCACAAAACTCAATGAGACTTTCATGGACTCGTGAAGAAGTAGACGCTAAGCTACAGCAAATCATGATCAACATTCATGACAACGCTGCTAAAGCTGCTCAGGAGTATGGCTTTGGTTACAACCTAGTTGCTGGTGCTAACGTTGCTGGCTTCCTAAAGGTTGCTGAAGCAATGCACGCACAAGGCAACTACTAATTCGCATAGCGATTGCATTTAAGCTTTGACAAGCAAAATATTATAACGATAATTAGAAGGCTAAGGACATTTGTTCTTAGCCTTTTTTTATGTGTGTCTTATATATGTGTGTCTTATTATGGAAGCATTATTTTGATGTGCAATAAGAACATATAGAATATTAGAATGCCTATGAGTGGAAGGGGATAAAATAAGAAATAAAAATATGAAGGGGTATTGAAAGACGGCATTTATATAAGTTATAATGGATAGGAAATAGAAAACTGAATTCATCTGAAGGTGCCCGCAAGGGAGAATAGGGAAGTTGGTTAGATTCCAGCGCGGTCCCGCCACTGTAGTGAGGAGCTTATTCAAAATGCCACTGGCAAGTACTGCTGGGAAGGCTGAATAAGTGATGATACTAAGCCAGGAGACCTGCCTGCAGATGCAACTTGAATGGATTATGGCAACGTCCACGATTTATTTGTGCATGCAAAAATCGTGGGCGTTTTTGTGTGGAGAAAAACATGCAAAATGTCTGGGATAGACATGCAATAGGAGGTATACCATGCTTGAACGAGCGATTCAAGACATTAAACCATTATGTGATAAAACAATGAAGCAAGCTCAAAAGAGAGTGGATAATCTGATTAAACCAGAGGGCAGTCTTGGAAAATTGGAATCATACTATGTTCAGCTGTGCGGCATTCAAAGAACAGTTAAACCGAGCACGGCAAACAAAGCTGTTATTGTTATGGCATCAGATCATGGTGTATTTGAAGAAGGCGTTGCAGTCAGTCCGCGCCCTGTAACCATGGTTCAGGCCATAAATATGACAAGAGGGCTGACGGGTGTGTGCGCTCTTTCCAAGGCAGCGGGTGCAGAAGTTGTCGTTGTTGATGTCGGCATAGATGCTGATATGAGTGGAACTGGTGTCATAGATAGAAAAATTATGCCCCATGGGTCAAATAATTTGGCCAAAGGACCTGCCATGACAAGACAAGAAGCTATTAAGGTTCTTGAGACAGGCATTGAAATGGCTCATGAAAAAATCGATCAAGGGTCTAGATTGATTGGAATTGGAGAAATGGGGATTGCAAACACAACACCATCCTCAGCGATTGTTTCTGTTATTACAGGAACAGATCCAAGCATTGTGACAGGACCCGGCGCAAACCTACCAAAGGCACAAGTTGGGCATAAGGCAAATGTTATAAAGAGGTCTATTGCACTGAACTGCCCCAATAGGGAAGATGGGGTGGATATTTTATCAAAAGTCGGAGGCCTTGATATAGGAGGCATGGCAGGGATTATATTAGGGTGTGCATCTCGCCAGGTGCCTGTCATTATAGACGGATTCATTGCCCTCGCAGCCGCCTTGATTGCTGTGAAAATCTCGCCTCAGGTTAGAGGCTATCTGATCCCTTCCCATAGATCAATGGAGCCAGGGGCACGCATCGCTTCTAAGTTTCTAGAGCTTGATCCACCGCTGGCAATGGATATGAGACTTGGTGAAGGCACAGGTGCCGCCCTTATGTTTGGCATACTTGAAGCTGCTGTACAAATGGAGCAACACATGGTGTCTTTTGATGAAGGTGGATTCACTTTACCGCCTGCAAAATAGAACTCATAAATATATATGGTATGAGCTAGACCAAATTGGTCTAGCTCTTTTTTATGCGACAAAGAGGCCTTGCATCACTTAAAATATATAAAGGCTAGGCGGTCATTTCTTGTAAGAGAAGAAGGGGTTTTTTGAATTTAAACAATTTTTTTGAATTTGTTGAGCTGTCTCATGGGATTCATCCTATAAATGATAAACAAATACAATATATAGTTGGCTGACATTGAAAATACCTATATATTGTAGATATATATAGTATATAAGAAGTATACATAGAACAGTTGATAATTGTTATCACAATATTTGGATTTATAAACGTATAGAAAACTGTACATTTTAGTATATAGTCACAAAGTAATCAGTTGTATATTTCATTTTGATATGATAACCTTATATTAAATCTATAAACGCTGTCGTGGACAGCCTATATTAAGAGGGTGAAACGGTGATCAGAGAAACAGGCGTGGCTATACGTGATATTTTACAAATGGATAGTATGAAAAACTGCAAGACGCTAGCAGGTGAAGACGGACTAAACAACATCATCACTCAGGTGAATGTTATGGCAGATCCGGACATTTTAAACTGGGTTGACCGTGGAGAATTTCTACTAACAACTGCATATTTTTTCAAGACCTCGGATCTGACAACACAGCTGAACCTGATCCGCGAAAGCAGTAAGAAAAAATTATCGGGTATTGGCATTAAAGTCTATCCTTACCTGGATAAACTTCCAGATGAAGTGGTTGATCTTGCCAATGATTTAAAGTTCCCAATCATCGAGCTGGATTATAATGTTCCTTTTACGGACATTATGACTCCTGTGTTCAAAGAAATATTTGACAAACAGTCATCTATTATTAGAAAAGTTGAAACCCTTCATAAGGATAATATGAAGGTCGTATTAAAAGGTGGCGGCATTGAAGATATTCTTGGGAATCTTTCAAAGAGTATTGAAAATCCAATACTGGTAAAAGACCATCACTTTGAGGAATGTATACATATAGGGGATCAAAGCGATTCACTTTATAAAATACTTGTTGAAGACATCAACCAAAGTCTTCGAAAGAACAAGTCGACCCTTAAAATGAACAAGTCCACAAAAGATCAAGTCATAGTAAATGGCAAAACAATAGATAGACTCATGGTACCAATTATTGTGCGCAATAATGTATATGGCCATTTAATAACATATGGGGTATGGAGAGAGCTGACTAATTTTGACGTGCTTAGCTTAGAGTCCACATCCAATGTCATAGCCATGGAGTTTTTAAAGCGAATTTCTGTTCAAGAAGTGGAGAATAAGTATAAGGCAGAGTTTTTCGAAGACCTTATTTCCCTCGACCAGAAACGTAAGGAAAAGGCTTTAGAGAGGGCAAACTACTATAGGTTTGATAAAGATGGACATTATAGCATCTTAACAGTCATGTTTGAAAGTCCTGATGATGAAAAACCTGATGACGATGTTTATAATCAGGCCCTTATAAAGGCTATGTATATGATCGACTTAGCTTGTCGGGACGGTTCAAGAACCTATTTGATGGCCAACAAAGGCCGGAAAATTCATATACTCTTTATGTGGAAAAACCGTGAGGAACATGGAAAAAATGCTGAAGCGGCGGCGGGAACCATCGAGAATATTCTAAACACTAAAATGAATACCCTAAGCTTTAGAATTGGTATTGGTCGTGTTTACAAAGGACTGGATAACACATATAAGTCTTTGAGAGACGCGGAAAAAGCCGTTGAAGCTTCGATAAATTTTGTTGAAGACACAATCATCAACTTTGAGGAACTTGGTATATATAAAATTTTCTGTCAGGACCATTTAAAAGAGGAACTGGTTAGTTTCTACGACGCCACCCTCAAGCCTCTTGTCCTATATGATAGAAAGCGAGATACGGAACTGGTTAAGTCCCTCATTATCTATTTTGAGACAAATGGAAACCTAAAAAAATGTCTGAAAAACTCTTTACCCACTATAATACAGTCCTTTATAGGATTAATAGAATCCAGGAAATTACGGGAAAGAACCTAGACAACGAAGGAGAACGCTACGGCCTTCAAACAGCATTAAAAATCATGAAAATACTTGATTTATAAACAAGTGGAATTCATTAAAAAAAGCGCCAATCCCTCGGGGATTGGCGCTTTTTTATTGACTTCAAATAAACTTAAAAAATTGAAAGAAATAAGCATGACATGAGAGTCGTTTGGGTCACATATGCCACTATTCCAATAAGTCTAGATTGTCTTCAGCTTCATTAAATGCTTCGCGCAGGTCTGCATAGAAGTAGGCCTGAGAAGTGTTTACATAAGGTAACAAGAAGAGTTGACCAATACCCAGTGTAAAAATTGATAAGATGGCCCAACCGATGAAGCTTAAGTGGAGTAGGAACAGCTTCATTTTTACACCACTCATCATGTCAGAACTCTTTCGTAAAGCATCAATGGCGCTGATGTTGGGGTCATCCATAAGAATATAGAAAACTTGAGAGTATCTATATGCGGCTATAATTCCAGGAATTATTAGTAGCAATGACCATAAGAAAGTAAATAGTGCAACGAGCAAGAATGCGGCGAGGGCACGTCCAAAATCTTGGAAGCCTTCGAAAAACCGGTTGAAGTCTGTTTCTTCTGTGCGAATGAGTGTCATATAGAATATAACAAAGCCAAGCTGAACTGGGCCTGAAATTAATAGGCTGGCAATACCGCCTACAAAAGGTATTAAACTAAGCACAAAGGAAATAACTAAATAAACAACCGTTAAACCTACACACGGCCACCAGTTTCCTGTAAGAACCTGACGGGCTTTATAGCGCAGGTCGCTATTTGATTGAAGTGTAATTTCATCAACCATGATAAAACCTCCCTTAAAAGTAAGTAGCGCTCCCCCGAACGCACCACATAAGTCCGATAAATATACAAATTTGACTCTCACTATTCCCAAGTTCATTTTACCATAGATTGGATAAAAAATCAGAAAATAATAGTGTTACAGGACCAAGTGTGGGGGTAATAATGAGTTGGCGTGAGAAAGGAGGTCCTATGGATCGATTCATTCAGTTCGAACTGCGATTAGCAGATTCTAGGCTCCTGGATAACCCTTATAGAGAAACGGCACTTTTCTCACGCTTGGCAGATCATTTATGTAAACAGACATTCGATGGAAACAAACCAAGACGTGTAGGTGTCAGCGGTTGCGCGATTACGCCCAAAATGTACTTCACTTTTTGCGATGATGTGGTCCCCCTATCAATCCCGAGCTTAATCGAAACATCCGTAATTATATCGAAAACACACAGGTTGAAGAATTCGGTTTTCGGTGGGATAAGAAGGAGCCAGATGTACTTGTTGTTTACAACAATAGCAAAAGTAAACCATAAGATCACTTTAAAACCAAGCCATGCTTGGTTTTTTTTCGCCTATGCAAAGAAAAGGCCAAACAAACATAAATATTGACTATATAAATCAGGCGCTTTCAAAATTACAGATCCACATCCTCATCATGCCATACATAGATATATAAGAATCAAAAATTCAATATAAGACATGATGAGGATTATTAAATGATATTTTCCAGGTCGCTCAAATAAAAAAGCATTGACAAAAAGAAAGCACGAAAGTAAAATTAACTTAACGTTAAATAAAGTTTAACGAGTGGATTACTAAAGAATATTTCATATAGGAATACAGGTCAGCCGACTAGATACAGTTAAAAACAACCATAAAAATTTTCATAAGACTATGAGGTGCCTGCGAACTTATAATATTACAAGAGAATGACGTAGAAGTGGAGAAACCCATGAAGAATTTATTGCTTAATTATTTTAAGCCCTACAGAGGCCTTCCAAAGGAGATTTACGTCATATTCATTGCACGGGTCATAAATGCAATGGGTGTGTTTGTTTTTCCCCTCCTTATGATCCTCATGAAACAAGAACTGAATATGACGCCGAAGGAATCAGGTCTAATCATGATGATTGGAGGATTTATATTTACCTTCAGCAGTTTGATTGGAGGAAAGTTTACAGACACAATTGGGCGTAAAAAGGTCTTGGTCATATTTGATAGTTTGGCAGCCCTTTGCTATATAGCCTGTGCTTTAACACCCATTTCAACCTACACCTTGTATTTCATAATGGGGGCTATGTTTTGTTATGGTCTATCGGACCCTGCCCATGGGGCACTCATTGCAGACTTGACCAACAAAGAAAACAGGGAAAATGCTTTTTCGCTGACTTACTTGGGCTTCAATCTAGGCTTTGCCATAGGTCCAACAATTGGTGGGCTCCTGTTTTCAAAAAAAAATGTTCCTTCTCTTTTTCCTAGGAGATGCCATAACAGCCCTTATCGCTGTCTTACTGGTTCTGATTTATATTCCAGAAACCATTGGATACACCAAAAATGATGAAGGGTTTTCAGAAATGGAAAAGAATGTGGAAGGCAGTATTTTTAGCATCATTCTAAAGCGACCGGTTTTTAATAGCCTTTTCCATTATTATGCTGGGCTATAATTTTGTCTACCAGCAGTGGTCTTTCTTAATGCCTCTGCATGCTGCGGATGTATACGGAGATGCGGGCGCTGCCTTATATGGGATACTGGCTAGTTTTAATGGCATTGTTGTTATAGCCTTTACCCCATTTTTAACAGCCCGTTTAGATGGTAAGAGAAACACCTTTAGGATACTCATAGGTGGTTTGTTCTACTTAATAGGTTTTGGTGTGCTTGGTTTCGTGGAAACAAGGACGGCATTTTTCTTAGCAGTATTCTTAATGACTCTAGGGGAAATCATAGTGGTTATAAGCTTCACCCCATTTATTATTAATCACACACCAGCTTCCCATCGTGGCAGAATGAACTCAGTTTTACCAATGTTGATTGGCCTAGGTCATACCGTGAGTCCATATATTATGGGAATATTATTAGAAACGATAACAATACCAAGAGCATGGAATCTTATATCCCTTTTAATGATCGTGTCCATGATTGGCATGTATGTGCTTGATCAGAATGAAAAGGGCAGAATGATTCGTTTAGATACACAACAAGTAGAAGCAAAAGCGGAAACGCATTAGGACTGAATGGGTCCTTGAAAGCCAATAAAAATGAGCGCCTTACAGAAAATGTAATGTGCTCATTTGTTTTTTGAAGTAAAATATTGTTCTTGTAAGACTCAAATCGAAATCAGGCGCTTGCAGAATTACAGATCTATGCTCTCATCATACTGTATATTGATATTTAAGAATCAAGATTTCCATATATGATATAGCGAAGGTTCTTGAATGACATTTTGCAAATCGCTCAAATAGCTTGTGCGCATAAGCTGACAAAAATATATAAAAAAAAAGACACTGGATAAAATACAGTTATGGAGAAATGAGGAAAAAGAATCAGAAAATACTACGATTTTCATTAAAAATAGGAAAAATGTCATGAAAAAATGATAAGTCTTTGTCAAATAAATAGGAATTTTGTCGAATATCTGCTATTCTATTTAAGGTGGGGTATGTATACTTTAAAGCATGGGCTATGGAGGTTTTTAAAGTGAAACGACAATTGAAAATTATGAGCATATTAATTTTGTCGATCCTACTTTTTGGTGTCAAAATAACCAGTGCTCATGCAGATAATGTGACAATAAGAGTGGCGGGAGACAACAACTATCCCCATATGAATATATGAGTGAAAACGGAGTCTTTGAAGGATTCAATGTGGACATTATGAATGCCATTTCCAGGGAGACAGGACTTGACCTGGAGATCGTACCAATGGACTGGGAAGACGCCATAAATGCCCTTGAAAATGGGCAGGTAGACGTTGTGCAGGGAATGACAATCACAGATTATAGAGATATAGTTTTGATTTTACAGAGCCCATAGTTGTGAATTCTCAATCTATATTTGTACGAACAGAAACGTCTTTTATATCTGATGTCGATGATTTTAATGGTCTTAAAGTGGCCTATCAATCAGGGGATGTGAACTTTGAATCCCTTAATGAAATTGACAATATTGAACTTCTTCCTATGAGCAATCAGCCAGAAGCCATGAATGCGCTTTTGGAAGGTCGGGTGGATGCATTTGTAGGCAACCGTTTGACAGGACTATATATCATCCAAAAAGAGCGACTTTCTGATAGAATTAAGCTTGTTGGCACGCCAATGCGAGAAACGAAATATGCCATTGCTGTTTCAGAAGGGAATCAAGCCCTCTTGAAAAAGCTGAACAATGGTCTTCAAATTATTCGCGAGAATGGAACGTACAATCGTATTGCTAATAAATGGTTTGGGGAAGTCTTTCAGGACCAGTCAAAATATATCAATCAGCTCCTGCTTGTTCTGGGGATTGTATTTGGAATAAGTATGGTGGGGATTGCCCTTGTTGTCTGGTTGAATCAGAAACTTCAAAAAGAAGTGGATAAAAGGACAGAAGAGCTTCGAATCAATCAGCTCCTCCTTGAAAGAAATAATAGACAAAAAGACAACATCCTGGAAAGTATCACAAGTGGCATCATCGTTATAGACAATCAGGAAAAGATTGTTCAGTATAACACAGCGGCAAGAAAGATTTTGAAAGAGCCCCTAAAACAGGGACAAGACTGGCAAATTCTTAAGGCTGCTAGCAGCTTGAAAATTAGTGGATACAAAGAAGCCCTTGAAGGCAAGACATTTACAGATACAGTTATGTTCACACATAACACCGGGGATAAAGTCCATGTACAATACGGTTTTATACCTATTAAGGGGCCAGAAGGCTCTGAGGGCGTCATATTGCTTTTGAATGATTTTACAAATGAGAAGGGGCTTATGGACCTACTCAGTCAAAATGATAAGTTGAACTCATTAAGTCGCTTGTCAGCAGGGATTGCCCATGAACTGAAAAATCCATTAAACTCAATTGATGCCTATGTCAAAAAACTTCCAGAGAAATGGGACGATGCAGAGTTTAAAGACTATTTCTTAAGTGTGGTGCCTGATGAAATAAAACGACTTAACGTTCTGCTTATGAATATATTGGATTATACAAAAACAAGCAGTTCTGAGCCAGACTATATTGAACTAGACGATATGTTTGAAGAAATAGAAAGACTCTTTAAGCAAAAAGTGGTTGAAAAACGAGTTACCTTATTATCTGATGCTGGTGGTCTGATATGTTACGCTGATCCAAATCATGTTAAGCAGGTCATCATCAACATGGTTATGAACAGCTATGAAGCCATTGAGGAAAGAGGGCAGATTAGTCTGGTGGCATCCCCTGAAAAAGATAAGGTGGTTATAAAAGTCAGCGATACAGGTGAAGGCATACCGAAAAGTTCAATTGCCAAGGTCTTCGAACCCTTCTATACATCAAAAAGTGATGGTACAGGCATTGGCTTAGCCATTTCAAGACAGCTAATAGTCGATAACAGTGGTGAAATAGCCATTGACAGTGAAGAAGGCAAGGGCACTGTTGTGACTATAAAACTTCCGAAGTTCTCAGTGGAAGAATAACCAAATGGGATATTTATAAGCACTCAAGTGAATAAGGAAACCTGTAAGGGCTTGCTCTTAATAGATTTTAAAACTCTATTGAGATCAGCCCTTTTTCTCTTCCCTTAGATCCAGTGCATGACTGTTCTTTGTAAGGTGTCTAGCCCAACAATTATTTGGCACAATAATAGATAAGTCATGATTTTATGGATATAATTGTACTAATAAACGATTAATCTTGATTCAACGCATATTGACACCCTATAGGAGGATGCGTCTATGAATGAAATTAAAATATTAAGAGGTCACATTATTTTCACTGATGAAATGGATGACTTCACTGTTCACGAAAAGAGTTACTTGGTATCTATTGATGGAATCATTGAAGATGTTTATGAGACCCTGCCTTCAAAGTATGGGGACATAGATGTAATAGATTATGGCGATTCACTCATTATCCCAGGCTTTTATGACATGCACAATCACGCAGGCCAGTATTTGCAGTGCGGAACCGGCATGACAAAACAACTGCTTGAGTGGCTCAAGGATTACACCTATAAACTTGAGGCTGATTTAGATGATGAAGCCTATGCAAAAGAAGTCTACAAGCACTTTGTGGAAGATCTTTTAAAGTACGGAACCCTTGGTACATGTACTTTTGCTACGTCTTCTACACGGGGGACAGCCTGTCTGTATGAGGCCTTTAAGGCGTCTGGTTTGCGGGCCTATGTGGGCAAGGTGAACATGGTTGCCAACGCCCCGGATTATATTACTGAAGACCTTCAAGCGTCTATAAAAGGGAATCTTGAACTCATAGACAAATACGGTGGGGAGGAAAAGGTTAAACCCATTATTACGCCACGCTTTGCGCCGACAAGCACAGAAGCTTCAATGCAAGCACTGGGGGAGATTGCAAAAGTGCATGGCCTTCCTGTCCAATCACATATCAGTGAAAATCCTGATGAAATCAAATGGGTCAAGGCCCTCTATCCTTGGTCTGAAAATTATGCATCCGTATACAATAAGTTTGGACTTTATGGACAGGTTCCGACACTTATGGCACATGCGGTGCATTTAACACCAGAAGAAGTTGATATGAGCAAGAATAAGAACATGACATTGGTTCACTGTCCTGATTCCAACATCAACGTTCGAAGTGGCATTGCCCCGGTTAAAATGTATTTGAAAGAAGGGGTACAAGTCGCCCTTGGCAGTGACATTGCGGGTGGACATAAAATACAAATGAATGAAGCCATTGTAAGAGCAGTACAGTCTTCAAAGCACCTGAGTCTTACCCATCCTGGGGCCCAGCTTTCATTAAGTGAAGCTTTTTATATGGCAACGGCTCAAGGGGGAGCCTTTTTGGGAAAATGGGCAAGTTGAAAAAGGCTATGCACTGGATGCTCTTGTTATAAATGACCACAGGCTTTACAAGCAGCGATATAGCCTGCTTGATCGTCTTGAAAAGTTTATTTACATTGGGGATGATCGGTGGATTACTGAGCGTTATGTGGGGGGACTTAAATTATAATATGTAGAGTTTACTATATAAAAATAGAGGGGCTATCCCCTCTATTTTGCATTTCTTAGTCTTTTTTTACCGCATTCTTTTCAATATCAATATGTGAGTGAACGGGTTCGTTCAGATGAACAGCCTGAGTTGTGTCGACAATGTCATTAAAATGACTTGGCACAATGGATCTGTCGTATAGGGTCTGGGCAATAGCCTCTGAGGAAAAGACCACAATAACATCCATGACCTGAACATAATCATAACCTTCATAATGTGAGAGGTTGACATTTGAAAAGGGCAAGGCTTCAACATGTTTGAAATAGACATCGTATCCAATGCCAAAATCGGATTTATCAGACTCGTAGGCCTCATAATAGGTCTTTACCTGGGCTTCAGGGTCAGGAATGTGGGTCTTTTTCAAAGTTTCGATCTCATAAAATTGCTTTATAACAGGCGCCACGCTGTCGGCCAGACTGTCAATCAGTATGGTGTGCTCTTCGTGCAAAGGGCTGGAAAGCCTCAAAACCACAATGCAACCTAGGGGATCGGACTGCCAAGCAGTCGTCCGAATAGGTGCAATAACAAGACAGTTTGACTCAGGTAAGTTATGGACCAAGCTTTCACAAAAATAATCAGAGAGCTCAGGCCTTGTGTAGGAAACCACAAGATCATGATTAATCTGAAAGCGTAGCTGCTTTTGACAGATGCTTTCAAGGTCACTTCTTTCAAACCCCAGTGGAGCCATTATTTCTATTTCCCCTTGATCAAGGACAGCGAAGAAACCAGCCTCCACACCAAAGGCAAACTGCAGGGTGTCCATGGACACCTGACAAAGTTCGTCAAGGGTTTCGGCAGAGTTAATGGTTTTAACCGAGCGATTGATTTTTTTAAGCAGGTTGGCCTGACGTTCCATAAAACTCTTCTGTTCTAAAATCTGTTCAAACTGTTTGGCATTGGTCAGAGACAAGTGCATGAGCCCCGCTACATTTTCAATCTGACTGAGAAGACTCTTATCATAATTGACAGCTCCAACAGGCTCGCCAATTGTGATACACCCCATGATCTTATCGGTAATAAGGAGGACAACGTATTGTGCGCCAGCCTCTTTAAAGGCATTTGGATTTGAAAATATGCTTTCAAGGGCGGCATAATCCTTTTCAAGATTGTATATCACCTGCATTGGCAGCGGGTAGTTGGGTTTTAACTCAAATCGAAAGAATTTCTTATCAAAATGAATAATATTTTTGTAAGCTCGGGTGATTAAATGACCAGAGACAGGGTCAATGGTGGAAAAACTCGTTACAGAACTCGAAGTCAATTCCCGTATCACATCAATACACAGGTCATATATTTTATCTGTTTCATGCTCTGAGAGTAGGAGTTTGGTTGTCTGAGATAAAGAAGCCAGGTTGAAGAGTCTTTTGTCAATCTCGTCTTTCATGGCCTGACTTTCTAAAAATCGGCAGGCCTTTTCAAGCGATAAGTTGAGAAGGTGATTGAACCTGGTCATAAAGGCTATATCTGGAGCGGGCTCTTTTTCAGATCCCTTATAGAAAACAAACCCCATGAGTTGATTGCCTGAAATGAGAGGCATAACATATTCCACATCAAATAAGTCTAGGGTTTGTGTGCTGAAAAACCGTTCCATTGTGCTGCGGTGTTCAAGTATAAATCCGCTGAAGACAGCAAAATCAGAATGAGATTTCTGGTAGGGAATATCAGGCATTTCAAAATCGTACCCCGAGAGTAATGAGGGGTATATTGATCAGTATCCTTTAAATAAAGAACGGCTTGGGTTGGCTGTACAAGGTCTTCAAACAGCTTAAACCCGTACTGGGTGATTTGCTCGAGATGCAGATTTTGTGAAAAAAAATCTATGGAGCGCAGGAGTGCGTCGTAAGGTTTATGCGTATTTTGAGTCAATGTTGCCGCTCCTTTCTTAGCTTGGCACATGTATAATTACAGGTTTTTGTCACAAACGTACTCTATAAGACATTGTCATCTGAATAGAGGGAAAGAGGGTGACAATAAATTGAAATTTCGAAAGTTGTTCAGATACAAGTGCACAATTAATCGTGTGCAGTGTGAATTTCCCTGTCTTTAATGTAGAATGAACAGTTCATAAGCTTGTTCACATACTTTTGCAAGGACTTAATTTCCAGGTAGGTTTTAGGGTAGACCGTATTAAGGACTTTAACCTCACCTTCTCCACGGGTTTTAAGCATATTTTCTAGTCGGACCACTTCACGGTTCATTCGGTTAATTTCATCAAGTATGTTTTCATAGTTGACCATAATGCCCTTGTAAGTGTTTTTTGCTTTATCGTCGAGAGCATCCATATTGGTTTCAAAAATTTCAAGTTGACGTCTGAGCCGATTTGCTTTGGAGATGATTTCTTGAAATTGTACCTTTGTGGCCTGGAGTTGAGACTTAATTTTATTGCGTTCAAAACCCTTTACATTGATTTTTGTTTTACGTTCCTGCACATTGCCTATGGACCCAGTGCTTATTTTATGGGCAGCGTGAATCTCGCCTCCGATGATACGCCCCTTTTTAGGATCAACATGGATTTCAGAAGCCTTCAAGGAACTATCAATGGAGTAAAGACCAATATGAATGGCTGTTCCAGCGACCAGAATGGCTTCGTTGGAAAACTTGGCATAGATATTGTCTTTAGCAATAATCATGGCCTCGTTTTTGCCATTTATGCCGCCGCGAATGTAGATGCTGCCTTCTGTAGATTCAATGCGTCCAACAGCTCCCACGCCATTTCGGCCCTTGACTTCAATATCTTTAGTGGCTTCAACAACAAATTTATCTTTCACGGTGCCTTCTATGGTTATGAAGCCATCAAATTTAACATTTCCTGTGGAAAAATCCACATCACCTTCGATGTGAAGGTGGTTATCAACGGTTATTTTACCGTCTTTAAAGCGAACAGCGCCATCATGCTTTGCCCTAAGAACTTCCTTATCCTCTTCGATCTCAAGAGAGACAGCAGTCTTGTCATATTTAAGGGTGTAGTCGCGTCCTACTTTTGGAGGCAGGACCCGGCCCAATACAGAATAGCCACGTTCTCCGAGTTTTGCGGCAGTCTTTTCGCCAAGCCAGTCCCCTTGCTTAACGTTGTTGATGAGGTTCAGTTCGTAGTGATCAGCCTTTCCAGTGCTTGACATTTCGGGCTTTTTATCTGAAGGTTTATAATACTTATATTTGGCATCCTCGCCAGCAACGGGCGGGCGTCCCTTTGCAACAAGGACCTTTCGTCCAGGGGCAAAAGGAGCATTGAGGGCATCTGGAATAATGCCTTCACAAACGGAGTGTTCTTCAAGAGCGGCCAAAACTTTAGAAGTTATTTCGCTATGGGACTCCAAACACTCACTTTGAGGGAGATTGACCTTAACATATGCGGCCATTTCGTCGCTAGTGACTTCAACTTCAATTTCTGGTTTTAATGACCCAATTTTCACTTTTGCCCCATCGGGGGTTTGAAGAGCAGATTGCAGGACCGTGAATGACTGAAGTTTGATTTGTGGAAAATCCCTGAGGATTGTATTGAAATCATTGGTTGTCACACCCGTCGCAATAACCTGCAAATACACAGTATTCGATTCATCCAAAAGTTTAATTTTATCGTTTTCAAATAAAATCATGTGACCACCTCACGTATATTTAATAGGTATTTATACAATATATTTTTCGAGTACATCTAATTATCCACTATAAATATATTATGATTTTAACCCAAATAAATAGAGGCGAAAGACTCTAATATATGGTAAAAGTCCTATGAATATGCAGAATATAATGAAATCATTGAGATGAGAACTAAGTCTTAGAGACTATAATATATGTCTATTATACTAGAAAGATGTGTAGATTGTGTGAAAAATAGCTAGAATTTTCTGATTATATGCAAAAAAAATGTCGAAATATCATTGTATTGCCACAATGTATCCACAAAATGGAACTTTTGGGTAAAAAGCACCCTGTGGAGGCGTGATTACATTTTGCTCCATGACAATGAAATATCAAGTCCTATATATAAAAATCCGCGAAAAGAAAGTTCTCGCGGATTTTACTGAGACGTCTATTAAACTTATTGTGTCATAAAGTAGAATTCTATCAGATGCAATAAGCTGGGCATCTAGTCTGGCATAGGCTTAGTCATCAAGCAGAGCCACAGCGCGAATAGGGGAACCGGAACCATCTCTGATTTTAAGCGGTAGACCAAAGTAGAGAAACCTCTTATTGACGACTTGATCAAGACAGCACAAGTTCTCTGTATTCGTTATATCATACTCTCCACAAATGATGTGACCAGAAAAATCAGGGTCGCTTGGATGATCTATGGCTGGTGCATCCACACCGATGTTGACAACCCCTTGCTCTGCCAGCCATTTGGCTGAATCATATGTAAGGCCTGTATATTCCGTTTGCCATTTATCCGTTCCAAAGTTGCGATCATAGTGACCTGTGTACATAAGAACAATATCCCCGCGGCGGATGTCTTGGCCAGATTTTCGCACTGCTTGTTCAAGATCCCGTGGTTCTATTGACCTTGAAGCCGGTATATGTGATAAATCTATACAAATAGCACTGCCCCAGAAATACTCTAGAGGCATTTTGTCTATAGTGGCGCCACTTGGTTTGTACTCCCAAACGCCATCACTGTGTGTTCCGCCATGCTCGCTTATGAGCAGGTTTCTTGCTGAAAAGCCAAGTTTTTTTTGAACCGGTTTGTTTCATGTTTTCTTCATGGGTCATATTTGTCATTATGAATGTTGGCTGGTGCATGGGAAAGACAGACATACCTTGAAAAATCTCTTGTGAAAGATCAATAAGTCTCATGATAGAACCCCCTTTTTCTGCTGATAACACTGTGTTTGAAAGAAATCGGATATTTAAAATAGGTCAGAATGATACATATTTTAAACATTTTTGCAGATTATTTCAAAAATTAATTTGAGAAAACGTTATCTTTGTTTAGATTTTACATTATCGAAAAATCTCAATCACTATATTATGTACTCAGAAGCAATTCGCTATAACCATTTTCTCAAAAAAACATGGATTTGACCCTTATCAAATACAAACAAAAATTTTCTCTTGAATATTCATAATCTTTCGATGGTTCATAAGAATATGACAAAAGAGAGGGCAAATGCCATGTGAAGTGGATAGTCGTACAAGAGTTTAGTACAAAGGTTAGACGGGTATGCGGGAGTAGTGAATACTTATTTGGTGAAACTGCATAAAAAGATGGTAAAATAAAGGGAGGTCTATCAATGGCAGGTGGAAAGAAGTACATATTAGCTGTCCCAAACTTTAGTGACGGACGACGCAAAGATGTTATCGAAGCAATTGTTAACGAAGTGAAGCGTGTTGATGGCGTTAAATTAATCAGTTATGAACCAGAGCATGATTTCAATAGAACGGTTATTACCTGTATTGGCGAACCAGGTCCGCTTAAAGAAGCAATGATGAACATGGCTGCTAAGTCCTATGAGCTTATCGATATGAGAGAGCAAGAAGGATCTCATCCACGTATTGGTGGACAAGATACGATTCCTCTATTCCCATTTAAGAACGTTGAGCTGGATGAAGTACAGGAACTTGCTGAAGAAATCGGGAAAGAACTTCATGAAAAACATGGCGTTCCAGTATTCTTCTCAGGTGTCAACTCTCGAAATGAAAAGAGAAAAGCACTTGGATACATAAGAAAAGGCCAGTATGAAGGTCTTAAAGAACTTCTAGAAGACGAAAATCATCCAGATCGTGAAGCGAGAAAACCTGATCTGTCTAAGGATGGTAAACTCGATCCTAAGATGGGTGCAACAATCGTGAGTGCAGACATGGAGGGCTTAACAGCTTATAACGTCTTCCTAGGCACAGAAGATTTATCGATCGCTAAAAAATCGGCAAGGCTGTTAGAGGGCCATCGGGTGGTTTCTCAACAATTCGTGCCGTAGGACTGAAGTTCCCAGACCACGAAGGCGTGGTTGTATCTATGAACATGTTCGACTGTGGCAAGACGCCTCTTTACAGAGCATATAACTTCGTTAAGAATGAGGCAGCACGTTATGGTGTGCCTGTAACAGGTTCAGAAATTGTAGGCCCAGTAAAACTGGAGTACCTGCTGAACTCTCTTGAGTATTTCTTGGGTCTTGAAAACTTCGAAGTTTCATCAATTATGGAAACACATCTGATGGAAGACTAAACTAAGCCCTGAAAACACATGCATATACACGTTTCCTGCGTGGTTAGCAAACACATTCGGGCTCAAAACGGGTAAGCCTTGAGGGGTCAAGGTGAGACGGCTTGACGTTTTATTGTCGTAAGGACGATATACTGAAACTGTCTATTTATGCCCGAATGAATAAGGAGTAATACGGGTTAGGTCATTAGGAGAGTTGAAGTTAAAAGGAGGAACTACTGCAATGAAAACAGATGTACAAATCGCTCAAGAAGCTCAAATGCTACCAATCGCTGATGTGGCTGAAAAACTAGGTTTAACGGATGACGATCTAGAACTTTACGGGAAGTACAAGGCGAAAATCCACCTAGATGTTATGGACAGACTAAAGGATGCTCCAGATGCAAAACTGATCCTTGTAACTGCAATCAATCCAACAGCAGCTGGTGAAGGTAAGACAACGACAAACGTTGGTTTGTCTATGGGTTTAAACCAGATTGGTAAAAAAACATTTACAGCGCTTCGTGAGCCATCACTTGGCCCATGCTTCGGTGTAAAAGGTGGCGCAGCTGGCGGTGGACATGCACAAGTTGTTCCAATGGATGATATCAACCTTCACTTCACAGGTGATATTCACGCGGTGACAACAGCAAACAACCTGCTGGCGGCACTTCTTGACAACCATCTACACCAAGGCAACAAGCTAAACATTGATCCAAAGCGTGTTCTTTGGAGACGTGCTATCGATATGAATGACCGTTCTCTTCGTGAAATCACAATTGGTCTTGGCAAAAAAGGCAATGGTGTTACAAGAGTTGACGGATTTGATATTGCAGTTGCATCAGAAATCATGGCTATCCTTTGCCTGGCAACTGATATGAAAGACCTAAAGGAAAGACTAAGCAACATGGTGGTTGCGTATACATATGACAAGAAGCCTGTAACAGCTGGTCAGTTGGATGCAGTGGGTGCTATGTCACTTCTTCTTAAAGATGCGCTTATGCCAAACCTTGTACAGACACTAGAAAACACACCTGCACTGATCCACGGTGGACCATTTGCAAATATCGCACACGGTTGTAACTCAGTTGTGGCTACAAAAATGGCAATGAAGCTGGCGGACTACGTTGTAACAGAAGCTGGTTTTGGTGCTGACCTTGGTGCTGAAAAGTTCTTTAACATCAAGTGCCGCTACGCGGATCTTAAGCCATCGGCTGTTGTTATCGTTGCAACTGTACGTGCTCTTAAAAATCATGGTGGTGTTAAGAAAGACAAACTAGGCGAAGAAAACATGAAGGCTCTTGAAGATGGTTTCGGAAACCTAGAAAAGCAAATTGAAAACATTCAAAAGTTTGGCGTGCCTGCAGTGGTTGCAATCAACGCATTCCCAACAGACACTGAAAAAGAACTTACTTTTGTAGAAGATCGTTGCCGTGAAATGGGCGCTGACGCTGTTCTGTCTGAAGTTTGGGCAAAAGGTGGAGAAGGTGGCGTGAAGCTGGCTGAGAAAGTTGTAGAAGTGGCTGAGTCAGGCAAGGCGAATTTCTCACCACTGTATGACCTAGACCTACCTGCTGTTCAAAAGATTGAAAAAATCGCTAAGGAAATTTATGGCGCTGACGGCGTTGAGTTCTCAAACAAGGCGCTTAAGGATATTAAGAAGTTTGAAGAAGACGGTCTGGGACACTTGCCAATTTGTATGGCTAAAACTCAGTACTCACTGTCTGATGACCCAACACTGCTTGGTCGCCCTTCAGGTTTCACAGTAAACATCAGCGAAGTTAAAGCATCTGCTGGTGCAGGTTTCCTAATTGCAATGACAGGTGATATTATGCGTATGCCTGGACTGCCTAAGGTGCCAGCAGCAAACAAGATTGACATTCTAGACAACGGTGAAATTATTGGCCTATTCTAGGAAGTGAATCATCCTAAGATGAAGTCCGGATGAATTGTGACAAAGTCACATTTGTCAGAGTTCGTCCGGTTTATGAAATTAAATATGGCGCGGCTTTATGTCGCGCCTCAGATTGATGAGTTGTTTACAGAAAATTCTGTGAATAATGTTGTGCTGAGTGGGGCCATTAAGTGGGTATACACCTAAGGGTGTAAATATTGCTTATAGTTTACCACAGCGCAGCGACAATCTCGTGGAGCTGAGGTGCTGGCATAAGCTCTGTGACCAGTGTTGGCTCATTTACATAAAAGGGAGGATTTTATTTCGGAAGTGGCATTCATCCAACTGTAAATGTCAGAATGAATCAAATTTTCGGAATACATAAAGACTTTCGAATTTTAAGTAATTGAGCTTCGGTAGAAGATTAAGGAGGCGAATGGGAATGAAGTACGACGTAATCGTAAAAAATGCTCGAATTCCTCAGGGAGATGACACAGTTTTAACCAATATCCTGGTTAAAGATGAAAAAATCGCAGGATTTGTGAACAACCTTGACGGTGTTGAAAGTGCAGAAGTTATAGATGCAGAGGGTCACCTGACACTTCCAGGATGTATCGACTCACACACACACTTTATGTTCCAGGGCTTCGATCATCGCGAGACAGCATTAACAGGATCAGCTGCAGCTGTTTCTGGTGGTGTGACAACAATCGTTGATATGCCATGTTGTTCAGTGCCTTCGGTAAGAAGCGTAGAACAGCTAAATGAAAAAGTAAGCCACTGGCAGCCACAAGCCCTTTGTGATTTCGGCATGTGGGGTGGTGTAACGGGTGAAGATGTTCGAAAAGGATGGCTTCACAATGTTCAGGAACAAGCTGATGCGGGCGTTCTAGCCTTTAAAGTCTACATGACACCATCGGTGCCAACTTACCCTCGCGTGACTGATCCAGAAATGCTTGAGTGCTTTAGAACTGTGGCAAAAACAGGACTGCCTGTTGGTATTCATGCAGAAAACTTTGCAATGTGCGATTTTTACGTCAACAAATATAGAGAAGATGGACGTATGGATGGCCCAGCTTGGGCAGAAGCTAGAAGCGAATTGGCTGAAAAAGTGGCCATTGAACTTGGTATTAGCTTTGCTGAAGATGCAGGCGCTCGACTACATATCGTTCATATGTCAACAGGTATAGGTGCAAAACTTGTTGGAGAAGCTAAAAAGCGTGGACTAAGCGTTACTTCAGAAACTTGTCCACACTATCTGACACTTAACTATCAAGAAGCTATGTCAGAGCATGGGGCTTATGCAAAGATTGCACCACCACTAAGAACGAAAAAAAGACAATGAAATGCACTGGGAAGGGCTAAACAACGGATCCATCGACTTTGTTGCCACTGACCATGCACCATACGAAATAGAATCTGAAAAAGCAGGTCGTGACATCTGGACAGCCTTCCCTGGCATCCCTGGAGTTGAAACAATGGTACCAATGTTGTTTCTGAGGGCTACAACAAGGGACGTCTATCCTTAAGCAAGCTTGTTGAAGTTTTATCGACAAACGCTGCCAAGCACATGGGTCTTTATCCTAAGAAGGGTGCTATGTTCATCGGTTCAGATGCAGACTTTACAATCATCGATCTAGAACGTGAATGGACAATTGATCAAAAGGCTCAAGTGACAATGGCGAAATACAACCCGCTACATGGCATGAAGCTAAAAGGCAAACCAGTTAAAACTGTTGTCCGCGGCACACTTGTTTATTGTGATGGTGAAGAAGGCGTACTGCCAGAATTCAGTGACTGGGATGCAGTCTTTAATACAACTGATAAGAACTGGTCTGAAGAATACAAAATCAGCCATAGAATCAAGCATCCTGACAAGGTAAAAGGCGAAGTCAACGGCATTAAAGGCATCATGGTTGAGCCTGGCTTTGGTCAGTGGGTGAAGCGTCAAAGCATTCAAAAGTTGCCAAAGACAATCACTTACCCAGACAAGAAGTAATAAGATTTACACACATTACAGGATACTGAAAATCAAAAGATATAAATGAAAACAGATACAGATGAAAAGGAGAGTTTATTATGCCAAGATTTGGTATTGTGGTTATCGATATGCTAAATGACTTCATAGGTGAAAAAGCACCGCTTCGCTGCCCAGGTGGCGATGACATTATTCCAAACCTTCAAGAACTTTTTCAGTGGGTGCGTGCAAGAAACGCTGAAGGCAAGGATGATGTTCAACTGATTCATATTCAGGAAGCGCATAGAAAAAATGATGCAGACTTCCGTGTTCGTCCAGTTCACGCAGTTGCGGGCACTTGGGGTTCAGACTTTATCAAGGAACTTTACCCAGAAGGTGACGAGTATACAATTCCAAAGCGTCGCCACTCGGCTTTTGCTCACACTGATCTAGACCTTTACCTACGTGAAGAAAACCTAGACACAGTTGTTGTAACAGGCGTATGGACAAATGTTTGTGTGCGTTCAACAGCTTCTGATGCCCTATACAATGCTTATAGAGTTATCACTTTGGCTGACTGCTGCGCTTCAAAGACTGAAGAAATGCATGAATACGGACTCAATGACCTTTCTATTTTTACAAAGGTTCAAAACATGAAAGAGTTCATGGAAGCCATTGATAAAGGTGAGGACCCTTGGGTAGGCGGCGGGGACCAAGCCAACAAAGTGGAATAGGATGAAAAGAATTGTGGTCGGTATAACAGGAGGGAGCTGCACCTTATATGCGGTGGCCCTCCTGACGGCCTTAAAAAAGCTTGGAGTTGAGACCCATGTGGCAGTTTCCAGAATGGGTGCCTATGTACTAGAGCATGAATGTGAATTTACCATGGAAGAAGTCAGGGCCTTGTCATCTGTTGTCTATGAAAATGATAATCTTGCGGCTGCAATTGCAAGTGGATCATTTAAGACAGATGGTATGGTCATTGTTCCATGTTCAATGAATACGCTCGGTGCAGTCGCAAATGGTCTGAGCATGAATCTTGTTCAAAGGGCAGCCGATGTTACTTTGAAGGAAAAAAGACCACTTGTTGTCGTCCCTAGAGAAACGCCGCTGACAAACGTTCATCTGGAAAACATGCTTAAATTATCAAGGGCAGGTGCCATCATGATGCCTGCATCCCCAGGGTTTTATCATTTGCCTGAAACCATTGATGATCTTGTTCTTATAATGGTTGGGAGGATACTGGACCAGTTGGGGCTTGATGGAAACCTCTTCAAGCGGTGGACATAAGTTTATATTTACAAGGTGGAGTGAATCAATAGGTAGTACACTAAAGGAGGTGACAGCTTGGCAGAACAGATGCTTCGTGCTTGTCTTCCAAAACTAAAGGACAAGTATGGAATGCTAGAAACCACACAACCCGTCGATTTGAAGTTCGAGATGGGTGGCATACTGGAAAAGCTGGGCCACACCACACCTGTACTCTTTAAAAACGTTAAGGGACATAAAATGCCAGTGATTGGAGCCATGTTTGGTGACCGTGAAATGTTCTATGATTTTACCGGAACAACACGGCAAGAAAGACTGATCAAATATATGAGTGCCATCACAAGACCCATGCAGCCTGAAATTGTTTCATCAGGACCGGTACAGGAAAATATCATAAGAAACAATATCGATGTTGGTCGAATATTACCCCTTCCAACATTCCACGAAGACGATTCATCCAGCTTTATAACTGCTGGTGTTCTCGTCGTGAAGGACCCGGAAACGGGAGATACTTTTACATCTATAAGAAGACTGCAGTTTAACGGTCGTAACAGTCTCAGTGTTCTAGTCACATCACAGCCCCTTTCTGGCATGATAGAAAAAATGCAAAAGGCGGGCAAGGATTTAGAAGTGGCAGTTGTTCTGGGATATGACTACAACTATTGTCTGGCTTCACAGGTGGGGACGGACATGTATGGTGTGGACAAGCACTGGGTTGACAGTGCCCTTCGGGGAGAACCCCTTCGACTTGTCAAGTGTCAAACCGTTGATCTGGAAGTTCCAGCAGATGCTGAGATCGTTCTAGAAGGTATTATTCCAGCAAGGGAGTCTGAGGTGGAAGGTCCCTTTGGCGAACTTATGGGATACTACGGACAGGTGAAGAAGCACCCAATCATGCGTGTGAAAACCATTACCCATAGAAATGATGCCATCATGCAGATTTCAGCCCCTTGCAAGGAGGAGCATTTGTCAAATGGTCTCATTCGAGATGTTGAGCTGTATGCACATGTGAACAGATTTGTAGATGTCACAGATGTCAACGTAACCATTGGAGCAGGATGTCGTTTTCACGGTCTCGTTTCCATTAAGAAGAAGCTTCCAGGTGATGCCAGAACAGCTATAATAACAGCACTGAGCAGCACGAAAGACATGAAGCACGTTTTCATCTTTGACGATGACATTGATATATTTGACCCAGGTGATGTGGAGGGTGCCATTGCATCGAGAGTGCAGGCATCAGATGATGTGATCATCATTCCGGGGGCTCAGGGTACAGGCCTTGATCCATCCCATCTACTCAAAAACACATCAGACAAAATGGGTGTCGATGCAACAAAGCCCTTAGGGCAGGTATCAAAAGGCTTTGAGAAGGCTTTAATCCCGGGATTTGACGATATTGATTTAAATAAGTTTTTCCCGGATTTAGAATTGGAGGGACGTAAGCGATGAGAAAAGCACTCGGATTCTTTGAAATCAGAAGCTATGTCGCAGCGTGCTATGCAGCAGACATTATGGTGAAAGCAGCCGATGTCACTGTAAAAGACTTTAATGTTGTAGGATCAGGCGTGATCAGCGTTGTGATCGAAGGCGAAGTTGCAGCTGTAAATTCGGCTGTTGCCGCAGCACAGGATGGCGCTTCCCACATGGCTGAAGTAATCGGTATTAATGTGATCCCGCGTCCTGAAAGCGATATGGATATCCTTTTCGGATAATGGGGGTGAACTGAAATGGCGAGCGAACTGACACTTCGAATAATGCAAAGAATTGTAGACAAGGAGTTGGGGTCACAATCAAACCCTCGTCAATCTGCTCAGCGAAGCGCATCTTTAAATGATGTCCACTTATCGCAAGATGAGGAAAACGCGCTCAAGCAGTTGATCAATCCATCTAAGTCTGAACGAGGCGGTGCGCAAAAGAAGATGCCAAGAAGCAGTGCAAAATCGAAAACAGTAGAGGCGTTTGCGGCGCTTTACAACAAGGGTGGAAAACCTAGTACCCGACCAAGTGAGAAACCCACACCTGTAAGGTCTCAAAAAATGAACCTAAATGATTTTGTTCAGACGATGAAAAAGTAGATTTGGGGGTGTTCTAAGTGAAAGGTGAAGCCTTAGGCTTGATCGAAACAATTGGTCTTGCAACAGCCGCTGCTGCTCTGGACGCTGCTGTCAAAACAGCAGATGTAGAGTGTGTGGCTGTAGAAAAGGTCATAGGTGTAGGCAAGGTTGTCAGTGTGACAGTCAATCTCACCGGACAAGTGGCCGCTGTCTCCGCTGCAGTTGAAAGTGGTGTTGAGGCGGCAAGTGCGGTTGGAACAGTCGTATCATCCCATGTACTACCTCGACCACATGGTGACGTGGAAAAACTAATTGGACTGTTCGGCGGTGCGAAAAAAGTAAAAAAAGAAGTAAATGAAGAAGGTAAGAATCAAGAAAAGGCTCAGAAATCATCAAAATTAGATGATTCCAAAGGAAAAGCTGAGTCGGATTCAGAATAATATAAAGAGTAAAATAATTTGTGAAAAACCATATGCTTAAGCCCATGTAATATGGCTTAACCATCTGTTCGTCCAAATGCATATGGGAATCAAACGTTTATAAATGAGGAGGATTACTATGAGTCAAGCTCTAGGTTTAGTCGAAACGAAAGGTCTTGTTGGCGCAGTTGAAGCAGCAGATGCCATGGTAAAGGCTGCAAATGTAACACTTGTAGGGTATGAAAAAATTGGTTTTGGTCTTGTAACTGTAATGGTTAGAGGCGATGTCGGTGCAGTAAAAGCGGCAACGGATGCTGGTGCAGATGCAGCGGCACGTGTTGGAGAGCTATACTCAGTACACGTTATTCCAAGACCACACTCTGAAGTTGAGAGAGTTATTCTGGCTGACCTTAAATAAAAAGGAGCATATAAATGAGAGATAAGGACCGATTAATTCGTGCCTTTGGAAAGCTCAATATGAGGGTCACAGACGGTGTGGAAAAATCACATGTCAGCTTGGTTCGGGATGGAAAATCCCTTCCAAGCCGACATGCTGTGGTTCTACTCTGTGGGAGTGATATTAGTCTGACAAATGCTTTTGAAGGTCTCAGGGAACTTGCTGATGAAAACTATAAGTTTACAGCGGTTCTTAGTCGAAGTGCAGAAAAGCTACTTTGTGAAAAAGACATTATGTCAGGTTTTCACCAGCACAAATCCTTAAAGAATCAGAGGGTGTCAGCATAAAGGCACCATAGATATGATGGATGCCCTAATTATTCCTAACCTGACTCAAAACACACTTGCAAAAGTGGCTGTGGGTATTCAAGATGAACTCACAGCACTCATTACGTGGCAGGCATTGGTGCTTGGGAAGCCTCTTGTTATAAACACCGACTCTATATTTAGTGGCTGGTTTGACATTAACAACAATAGGGCCATGAAACGCGTCATGCAAAATCACGTTGCCGTCCTCAAGGGGTACGGAGCAAAACTTGCTGATAAGCACAAGTATCTTGACCACCTAGGCGATCAAAATAAAAGATCATCCTATCAATCAAGAAATGGTGTGCACATTGGGACGAAATCTGAAGCCAAGTCGGGGGCTCAAAAGCCAGTACATAATCATTTGAAAGCGCGGGAGAACCGTCATCAAAATCAAAGTCTGGGACTTTCAGATATTGCTGACAAAAATCTGCTCACAGAAAGAGACATCAAAGCGCTTGAAGGCGTGACAGAAATAAAACTAGGCAAAGGGCAGATACTGACACCACTTGGTAGAGATGTGGCAATTTCCAGAGGAATTCGAATCATCTACCAACGCCAATAGGACGAGTCCTCAGGGACCCTCTGAATGGGGCAAAGGGAGAGATTTCATGAAACAGCAGTTATTATAGGCACAGTCGTTGCCACTAGAAAAGATGAAAGACTTGTTGGAAAAAAGCTTATGCTGATTCAACCGGTCGATTTAAATAAAAAACCAATTGGTGAACCCTTCGTGGGTGTTGACACAGTTGGGGCAGGCATTGGCGAATTCGTCATTTTCTGTACAGGCACTGCGGCCAGAAAGGCTTGCAATGCTCCTGATGCACCGATAGATGGTGCCGTTATAGGTATTGTTGATCAGGTGGATGTCATATCAAAACTCGAATGGGATAAGGGGAGTGAATAACTTTGAATCCGAGTGTCATTAAAAAAGCCGTGGACTATCGCCGTATGATTGATGCGTTGATGGGTGACCATGATTTTGCTGATCTCGTCCTTCAAGGTGGTCATGTGGTCAATACAGTGACAAGGGAACTGGTTAGAACAGACCTTGCCATCAAAGGCAAATATGTTTTAGCCATGTCAAATGATCAGTCATTGATTGGCCCCAAAACGCTGGTTATAGATGTGACAGGCAAGTTTCTGTCACCTGGTTTTATAGATTCGCACATGCACTTTGAAAGCTCAATGCTGACAATATCCGAGTTTGCAAGATTGTCTATTCCATCTGGAACGACAACGCTTGTGGCAGATCCCCATGAAATTGGGAATGCCCTTGGTCCAGTTGGTATGAAAGCCATGGCTGATGAAGCCGGTGTGGTGCCAAACCATGTTCATCTTGTTGTACCAGCATTGACGCCTGACTGTCCAAGACTTGAGACAGCAGGGGTTGACGTGTCCTCCAAGGATATGGAAGATCTACTGAATTATAAAAATATTATTGGCATTGGGGAGTTGCAGGGCTTCTCAAATGCACAACATGTATACAACAACACACCTGAAATCATTGATGATCTACTGGCCTCTACAGCTTATGCAAGAAGCCTGGGACAAGTGGTTGACGGCAATGCGCCAGAACTGTTTGACAAGGAACTGGCGGCACATATTATTGCAACGGGTGGAACCTGTTCCTGTCATGAGACGACCACAAAAGAAGAATGCATGGAAAAACTGAGAAATGGTGTCTATGTATTCATGCGTGAAGGGTCAACTCAAAGAAATATGGCTGAGTGTGTTCGTGCCATCACTGAAGAAGGCATGGATTCCAGAAGAGCTGTTCTGGCCACAGATGACATGGTTGCAGAGGATCTAGAAAAGCTTGGTCATATGAATGAAATCGTAAAAAGAACCATCGCTGAAGGCGTTGATCCGGTGGAAGCCATCCAAATGTGTACGATCAACCCGGCAACATACTTTGGTCTCAAAGACAGAGGGGCTCTGTTACCAGGAAACCTTGCAGATATAGCCATCATCAGTGACCTAAACAATATGGTCGTTGACGCTGTATTCATAGAAGGCGAACTCCTTGCAGCAAGTGGAGAAATGCTCATAGACATTCCTGTTTACACATACCCCAAGTCTGTTAAAAATTCAGTAAAGCGTGACAAGACGTCAGCGGCTGAAATGGCAGTTGAAGCATCGGGAGCCCAGGCAAACTGTAATGTTATTGGTGTTATTCCTGACCAAAACTTATCAGATGCCCTGGAAGCTGTTCTACCAGTTAAAAATGGAATTGTTCAGCCAGACACATCTCAAGATGTCCTACCAATGCACTGTCTTGAAAGATACGGTCGAAATGGCAATATCGGCAAGGGGTTTGTTAAAGGCTTCGGCATAGAGTCAGGCGCCATTGCAGAATCCATCGCCCACGATACTCACAATATAATGGTAACAGGGGCCAGCTATGAAGATATGGCGGTAGCTGTCAACCGTGTTATTGAAATGGGGGGCGGTATAGCCCTTTCAAAGAATGGTCGAATTATTGACGAATTAAGACTACCAGTGGCGGTCTTATCACAGATGAACTTACGGGTTCAGAAGTGAGTCAAAAAATCAGTGACCTAGAAAGAAAAGCAAAAGAAGATCTTGGTTGTAAAGTCCATGCACCTTTTATGCACTTGTCGTTCCTGGCACTCTCGACAAGTCCTAAATGGAAGATTACAGATAAGGGCATCGTTGATGTCGAGAACTTTGAAATCTTACCGCCTGTAAAGTAGGGATTGCAGATGGCATAAATTAACCGTATGGCAACAAATCACCTTTAAAACGTGAAAATTGTTGCTATGCGGTTGAACCTGATTTAAAGTTCTGTAAAAAGCTGTATCTCCATTTACAAGAGTGTATTGAAGGCGTTAGAATGGACTGGATATACTTCCGTCAATATTATAAAAAAGGAGGGTCGGTCTCGGACGCAGGGGGACGGAGACAAAAGAAAATACAGGGGGTCATTCAATGACTAATCAAGCAGGTTTTCTAGAAAGATTCTTTAAGCTTAAGGAACATGGTACCAATGCAAGTACTGAGTTCATCGCAGGCTTAACGACTTTTATGACGATGGGTTACATATTGGCTGTTAATCCAGGCATGTTATCGGCAACAGGTATGGATTTTGGAGCTGTATTTACAGCGACAGCACTGGCATCAGTTATTGCAACACTGGTTATGGGTTTTATGCAAACTTACCTTTTGCACTGGCTCCAGGCATGGGACTGAATGCATTCTTCGCATTCACAGTTGTTCTTGGTATGGGGTACTCATGGCAGTTTGCACTAACAGCGGTATTTGCTGAAGGTATCATATTCTTGCTATTGACATTCTTAAACATCCGTGAAGCCATATTAAACTGTATTCCACTCAATTTAAAAAGAGCAATATCTGTTGGTATTGGTCTATTTATCGCATTCATCGGTCTGTACAATGCAGGGATTATTGTACAGGGCGCAGGCGTTCCACTTGAGCTTGGCGTGATCACAAGCGGAGCACCTCTAGTAGCGATTATTGGTATTCTTATTACGGGCACACTGCTTGCAATGGACGTAAAAGGCGCTCTCTTTATCGGTATCGTGGCAACGACTATCGTAGGCGTACCTTTTGGCATTGTTCAGTTCCCAGAATCACTTGTATCAATGCCGCCAAGCCCTATTTGGTTTGCGTTTGAGTGGTCGAGCATTGCAACATTTGATTTTATCTTCGTTCTGTTTACATTCCTATTTGTAGATATGTTCGATACAGTTGGCACACTGATTGGTGTGTCGACAAAGGCTGGTATGCTTGATGAAGAAGGTAAACTGCCAGGTGCTAAAAAAGCACTTCTTGCAGATGCCGTGGGTACAACTGTTGGTGCTTGTATGGGTACTTCAACAGTAACGACTTTCGTAGAGTCCGCTGCAGGGGTTGCAGAAGGTGGACGTACAGGTCTTACTGCTGTAACAACAGCTGGATTCTTCTTCCTAGCCCTCTTCTTTGCACCGCTGTTTGGTATCATTCCACCAGCTGCAACGGCACCAGCGCTTGTACTTGTTGGTCTGTTCATGATGTCACCTATCAAGGAAATTGACTTTGAAGACTTTACAGAAGCGATTCCAGCATTCTTTGGCATTATCATGATGCCTCTTGCTTATTCAATCGCTGAAGGTATCATGTGGGGCATTATGTCTTACATTCTTCTAAAGATTTTCACAGGTCGTGCAAAAGAAGTTCCAAAGATGACATTTGTGATCGCAGCACTATTTGCATTAAAACTTATACTGCCACTTATTATGTAATAAGGGCCATATAAAGAGTATTGGGGTTATTTCCCTGAATGTATATTTGAGCCTCTACATAGGTCTGTAGGGGCTCAAATTGTATACAAATGAATCGAATATTATCAGAAAATATGGAATATTCGTTCGATGTGACACTTTTAGAATTGAACAATTCAACAACTCAACAAATATAAAGGAGACTCACTTTATGTCTTAAAAGGGCTAAAAGAGTCGAGTGGCTGTCTGTGAAATTAGAAGGCGGTCTTTAGAAAGCTTTTAGGCCCCTCGTTAAAAGTGTTCTTAGAAATTTATGGGTTCAGATAAATATCGAAGAATTCAAGGGATCAAGTCGTAAAGCAGAGAGTGAATAAAGGGGACAAAGCTTTAAAAAACTAAGCCTCAGAACTATATAGAAATGAGGGAATAAATAATGAGTGTAGAAAAAGTACTGCGTGCCACAAGCACCGATGATGTGGTGCGTATTTTAGGCGAATATAAGGATCGGGCCCAGATTATAGCTGGTGGTACAGACTTGTTGGTTCAAATTAGGGAAAAGAAAAACAGGGCCAGTGTTCTTATAGACATAACAGATGTGGAGGCCCTAGGTCAGATAGATATGACTGAAGACAAGCTGACGATTGGTGCCATGGTGCGCTTCACAGATATTGTAGAAAACAAGCACATAAAAGAGCATTTTCCAGGTTTATGGCATGCCTGTAAAAGCGTGGGCTCACCTCAAATAAGAAATTTGGGAACCTTGGCAGGCAACTTAGCCAATGGATCACCAGCAGCAGATTCAGCACCGCCCCTCTTGGCACTTGATGCTAGGGTGATTGCTTCGTCAAGTTCTGGAGACCGGTTGATAAATCTATCAGAATTCTATTTGGGCAAGGGGAAGACTGTTTTAAAAGCTGACGAATTTTTAAAATCTATTGAAATATCGCTCAAGGACAGTCAAGGGGCTTATTTGGAGTTTGAAAAACTCGGTCTGAGGAACGCCCTAGCCATTTCTAGAATCAGTGCAGCCGTTTATATGAAGTTAGATCCAGACGGTCTTATCCAGAGTTGCCGGATAGCTTCTGGCTCACTTGGGTTATGTCCTATGCGGGAAAAAGAAGTGGAAACATGGTTTGTCGGCAAGACACTTGATATGACATGCATCGCTCAAGGCGCTCAGAGATTTGGTCAAGTTGTGGAACAACGGTTGGCTGGTCGCAGTTCCATGCCTTATAAAAGACAAGCTGTTCAAGGTGTTTTAAAGCCAGCGCTTGAACGCATATTAAGACGTAGCCAAGGCCTTACGACGAATAATTGAGAGGTGAAACGATGTTTAATCTAAAAATAAATGTGAATGGCGAATGGATAGAAAGACAAATAACAGATGGACTGCGTCTGCTTGATTTTCTAAGAAATGATTTGGGGTTAACAGGAACAAAAGAAGGGTGCGGAGAAGGAGAATGTGGTGCCTGTACAGTGATTTTAGATGGCAGAGCTGTGGACTCCTGTTTGGTGCTTGCAGCCCAGTGTCATGAAAAACATGTTGTAACCATCGAGGGGCTGGAGTCAGAAGATGGACTTGATCCTGTACAGCAAGCCTTCCTTGATAATGGCGCTGTCCAGTGCGGGTTTTGTATTCCAGGAATGGTCTTGTCATCAAAGGCTTTGCTGGACGCCAATCCAAGGCCATCTGAGGATGAAATTAAAGATGCCGTTTCAGGCAATTTATGTCGGTGCACAGGATATGACAAAATCCTTTCATCCGTAAAACTGGCATCTGAAAGAATAACAGATTCAAGCGAAAAACAACTGGAAACTGCCACCGATGCCGAGGACACTAGGAATAAAAGTGACCAAAACAAGGCGGGTGAGTAAGATGACGGCCTTTAAAACCATCGGTAAGCGATATAGAAGAAAAGATGGAATAGACAAATTAACCGGAAGGGCCCTCTACCCTCAAGATATGCATGTGGACAACATGGCCTATGGACATACGGTTCGTTCCACTGTTCCCCATGCAAAAATCAAGGTGAACACATCCATTGCAGAAGAAATGCCTGGGGTTCTTACAGTCTTAACGGCAAAGGATGTAACGGCTATGAACCACCACGGCGTTCTATTCAAAGACCATGAAGTCCTATGTGATAAGAAGGTGCGTCGTGTTGGAGATCCCGTGGCATTTGTTGTAGCTGAAACGGAAGAAGAGGCTGAATCAGCGGCGCATGCTGTTATCGTTGAATATGAAGAACTGCCAGCCCTCTTTGATCCCGCTGAGGCCATGAAAGAGGACGCTGTTCAGATCCATGATGGCAAATCCAATGTCATATATCATTATAAATGTCGCCGGGGGGATGTGGATAAAGCTTTTGAAGAGGCCGATGTGGTCGTGGAAAACACCTATTATTCGCCCTTTGTGGACCATGTCTTTTTACAGCTTGAAAGTGGTTTATCATATATGGAAGAAGGGCGCCTTGTCCTAGTGGCATCCTCACAGTATCCTCACTTTGACAGATTAGAAATCGCTGAAGCACTGGGGCTGGAAGAAGAGGATGTCATACTCAGAAATCCGGCAGTTGGCGGGGCCTTTGGCGGTCGAGAAGATATCACCATGCAAATCCACTTGGGGCTTGCCACTCTTAAAACGGGTCGTCCAGTGAAAATCACATATACGAGAGAAGAATCCTTTTATGCCCATTCTAAGCGTCATCCTATGACCATGACCATGAAAACCGCCGCCACTAAAGACGGTAAAATTACAGCTGTAGAGGCTTATATTTTAGGTGATACGGGGGCTTACGCTTCCTGGGCAATTAATGTTCTTAGAAAAGCGGGGGTTCACGTTCCAGGGCCCTATGAAGTTGAAAACGTTAAGGTGGATAGCATAGCTGTATATACCAACAATCCTTTTTGTGGAGCCATGCGGGGGTTTGGGGCCACTCAAGTTCCAATTGCATATGAACAACAAATGGACATGCTTGCTCGGGAACTGGGTATGGATCCCTTTGACATACGATATAAAAACTGCTTTAAGAAGGGATCAATGACCCCGAATGGTCAGATTCTAACTGAAAGTGTGCCAATGAAAGAGTGTATTGATGCACTCAAGGACCTTATGGAAGGGGCTGATGCAAATGATTAAACATGGAAAGGGCATCGCTCTAAGCTGGTACGGGACAGGTTATGGAAATGGCTTTCCAGACGTTTCTATAGCCACAGTGGACTTAACACCTGAAGGCAAGGTCTTGCTCCGTGTGGGAGCAACAGAGGTCGGGCAGGGGGCTAAAACCATTATGCCCCAGATATGTGCAGAAACCTTGGGACTCGACCCTGCTGATGTCACTATGATTTGTGAAGACACAGACACCTTTAAAGATTCAGGAACCGCTGCGGCAAGTCGACAAACCTACAACACAGGCAATGCTGTTCTTCTGGCTTCTAAGAGTTTTAAAAAAGCCCTTTTTTGTTGAAGCGGCAAATCACATGGGACTGAACTCTTCAGTGGGGCTCAAAACAGATAGTGGGAAGATTTGGTTAGAAATCCTACCTGAAAAAAACACGACACTTATGGAAGTCGCTGAGATGCTGGAAGAGAAAGACCGCCTGCTGTCCGTGACAGAGACCTTCACAGCTCAAACCACAGAAATGGATCCAGAAACTGGTCTAGGAGCACCTTACTGGCCCTATACATTTAATGCATATGGCGTGGAAGTGGATGTGGATACAGACACAGGTCGTGTCCATGTGACCAAGGCCTACTGTGTTCAAGATGTCGGACGGGCTATAAATCCTGAGCTCGTGGAAGGTCAAATCGACGGAGGCTTTGTTATGGGTCTTGGATACACCCTCTATGAAGATTTGGGTGTTAAAGATGGGGTTATAAAGAACAATCGCTTTGCAAAGTATATTATACCAACAGCCATGGATATACCTGAAATCCAGAAGGTTATTATAGAAGATCCAGAAAATACGGCACCCTACGGCGCCAAAGGCATTGGAGAGCCAGTCATGGTCCCTGTGGCCCCGGCTATACTCAATGCCATATACGATGCCATTGGTGTTAGAATATTAGAAGTTCCAGCCACGCCTGAAAAGGTGCTTAAGGCCATAAAAGACGCAGGCATGACGTACGAATAAGAACGGTTCAATCATACTCTTAAGAGTAAAAGGGGGTAAGTCATGAAAGAAGATATTAAACGAAGAATAGATGTGGCTGCTGGCAGGCAAAAAGCTGACCTTGTTCTAAAGGGCGGCAAGATTATTAACGTTTTTACCGAGGAAATCATGGACGGGGACATAGCGGTTGTCGACGGACGAATTGCAGGTGTAGGCGGTGTTTATGAAGGTCGTGAAGTCATTGAACTTGAGGGGCAATACCTGGCGCCTGGGCTGATTGATGGACATGTCCATATCGAGTCGTCTCTTGCCACACCCGAACAGTTTGCAAGGGCTATTGTGCCAAGGGGAACCACTTCCATTATTGCAGATCCCCATGAGGTGGCCAATGTCAGCGGTATGGATGGCATTGAATATATTTTAAGTGCAAGTGAGTCTGTTCCAATGGATGTGTTTGTCATGTTGCCGTCTTGTGTGCCGGCAACGGAGTTTGAGAATTCTGGTGCCATTCTGGACGCTGAGAAATTATCGAAACTCATCAACCATCCACGGGTCCTTGGTCTTGGGGAATTGATGGATTATCCTGCAGTGATTGGTGGGGCGGATCATGTGGTCGATAAAATAGAACTGGCCGAAAAAAATCACAAAATAATAGACGGACATGGACCGCTCATAGATGGAAGCCAGTTGAATGCATATGTATCTGCTGGTGTACGAACAGAACATGAGTGTGAGTCTGTGGAGGAAATGATCAACAGACTTAGGCTGGGCATGTACATTCTCATTCGAGAAGGTTCGGCGGCTAGAAACCTATCGACCCTGGTTCAAGGTGTTTCTAAGGAAAATCTCAGACGTTGCTTGTTCTGTACAGATGACAGACATCCTGGCGACATTTTAAAGGACGGTCACATTGACAACAATGTGAGACTGGCCATGGAGTGTGGTCTACCTGCTCTTGCTGCAATACGCATGGCAACCCTCAATGCGGCGGAGTGCTATAGACTCTATGATCGTGGAGCCCTTGCTCCAGGGTATCTTGCAGATATGATTGTAGTGGACAACTTGAGAACCTTTAAAGTGGTAAAAGTATTTAAGTCGGGAAAATTGGTGGCTGATAATGGTCAAGCATTATTTGAAGCTCAAAGTTTGAAGGACGACCGTGTTCGTGACACCATGAATTTAGGCGATTTGAGTATAGAAAAGCTCAAACTCAATATGGAATCTGATATTGCACGGGTTATAAAAATTGAGCCAAAGTCCCTGGTAACAGAACATGTGACGCGCAAGGTGGGGCTTAAAGATGGCGCCTTTGACTATGTGCGAGAGCTCGATATTCTCAAACTAGCAGTCATCGAACGCCATAAGGCCACAGGCAACATTGGACTGGGTCTGGTAGAAGGGTTTGAAATGAAAGATGGGGCCATAGCATCCACTGTAGCCCATGATTCCCATAACCTTATCATTATTGGCGATACAGATGAAAATATTATGGTGGCAGCCAGAGAGGCTGAACGCATTGGCGGCGGACTTGTCGTTGTGAAATCGGGAAAGGTTATTGGGGCCCTTCCTCTTCCAATCGCAGGAATTATGTCAGATAAAACCCTTGGTCAAATGGATAAGGAACATGAGAAACTTATGGAACTTGCCTACAGTTCTGGTGTCAACAAAAATATTGACCCCTTCATGCTGCTTGCCTTTCTTGCTCTGCCAGTCATTCCAGAGTTAAACTCACGGATATTGGTCTGTTTGATGTGGTGAACTTTGAATTTGTAGACCTTTGCATCCATGACCACCCCATGAAGAATAGAAAACTTTGTTTGAATGAGAATATACAGAAAATCATATTGTAAATCGTATTGACAACACAATATGTTGGGGGTTACAATATAGAAGAAGTCCATAACATGTGTTTACAGGTGTCACTCACGTGACTTAATAGGGAAGATCGGTTTAATTCCGACGCGGTCCCGCCACTGTAATGGGGAGCTCCACTTAATATACCACTGAGTCATTCGGGAAGGTAAGTGAAGCGTTGAACCTGAGCCAGGAGACCTGCCTGAAAACAAAGTACTAAGACCTACGTGGATAGGTGTATTGTGAACAGTGACATTCGTTTACATACTCAGCCTTCCGCAATTCGTGGAAGGCTTTTTTATGGTTGTCGGTCATGCACAGGGCTGACGACATACACCGGAATGTAGTGTGAAAGGTATGTGTTATGCATACAACTTTACTTGAACCTATTTTTCAAGTGCATTTAGCGACCAAAGCTCATTGAGTTGATGTCCATTCATCAAATCCCGAATCAGCGTCCTCCGCTGCTCGGCTTTAATACTCTCACCCAAGGACTATCAATGAAATAAAGCATTTGCGAATTCATGACTTATATCGACTGACCATCGATAAAAATCATGGGGTCGCTATTTTTTTTGCCAAAAATGATACAATAGGAATACATTTAATTGAAATTTTCTGTTGTTATCTGAGAGGTGAGAATATGCAAATTATTGAAAAAGACGGAGGTGTCCTCCTGGTTCATCCATCAGATTATAAAGTCGACCAGATTTTCGATTGCGGTCAAGCTTTTAGGTTTAAAAAAGTGGAAGAAGGAAAATACCAGGGCATTGCCTTTGGAAAGTATCTTGAGGTGACCCATGTAGATGATGGCGTTTTTTTGTGGCCATCCACTCTTGATGACTATACAGAGATATGGGAAGACTATTTTGATTTGAAAACAGATTATACGCACATTAAAAATGAAATATCTAATAAGTATGAAGTTCTTAAAAGGGCCACTGAGTATGGAGCGGGCATCCGTATTCTAAGACAAGACCCTTGGGAAATTATCATATCTTTTATCATATCTGCAAACAACAACATTCCTAGAATTCAAGGCGCATCGAGAAATTATCCATAAAGTATGGACAGGCGTTTACAGACCCTATGGTCAAAGAAATATACATTTCCAAGTCCCGAAAACCTTGCTCGGGCAAGTGTGGAAGACATTAGGGCTTGCGGTGTGGGCTATAGGGACAAGTACATTTTAAAATCAGCACAGATGATTCTAACGGGCGAAGTAAGCATAGAAAAAGTTGCTGAAATGGATGTTCTAAGCGCTGAAAAGGAACTTATGAAGCTACATGGTGTTGGCAAAAAAGTTGCAGATTGCATATTATTGTTTGGATTTAACCATATGGGCGCATTTCCTGTGGATACTTGGGTAAAAAAAGTTATAGCTAAGTATTTTCTCACAGACAAGTCCAGTGTGAAAGAAATCCTACAATTTGCTGAAAGTGAATTCGGTGATTTAGCCGGATACGTACAGCAGTATTTGTTTTTCTACATGCGACAAGGTGTAGACAAACTTTGATTCAAAGAAAGACAAACCTGATTTTTCAAAGTGCTGGACACAAGAAAAGTTCAGGGTGAAAGTAGGGGAGTAGACGGATGAGAATAGTACCAATAAATCTAATACCAGATGGAAGCCAGTTGGCCAAAACGTTATATAGCTCTGATGGTAGAGTTTTATTGCGGGCAGGTATAACGCTTGATGGTTCAAAGCTAAGTCGTGCCAGCCAAATGGGTTTTAAATCTTTATATATTAATGACGGTTTCAGTACCAATACCATAGATGATTTGATCGATCCGCAAACCAGAGTTCGTTCTGTGAAGCAGGTTAAGGAATCATATGATGCTTTTGAGAACTATGCACAAGAGTCGAATAAAGGCCAGTCCAACCAGTGGAAGCTTTCTGAAATGCGCTATGAGTATTTGAGCGGTGTCAAAAATACAGCTCAAGACATTGTAGATGTTCTGCTTAATAAAAAAAGCATTACAATCAATATTCAAGATGTCAAGCAAATGGAAGAGTACCTATATCAGCACACAGTCAATGTGGCCGTCTTATCTGTTCTTTTAGGCATGGACCAAGGTCTTACAGAAGAAGACCTTGAAAACTTAGCCATTGGGGCCCTTTTTCACGACATCGGATATAATTTCATTTCAAAGTCAATCTTAAATAAACCAGCACCGCTTATTAACAAGGAATGGGAAGAGATTAAGACCCATGCCAATTTAGGGTACCAGCATCTAAAGGATGATGTTGATATAAACAGTCATATCAGAATGATTGTTCTACAACACCATGAGTGGATCAATGGCAGTGGTTACCCCACGGTCTAACAGCAGATAATATCCACCATTTAAGTAAGATTGTTGCCATTGCAGATGTGTATGATGCGCTCACATCGGATAGGCCCTACCGGGCAGCCCTGCCAGCCAATGAAGCCATAGAGTTTTTACTGGGACATGCCAACCAGCAACTGGATGAAAATTTAGTGAAGAGCTTTATAAAATTAATCATTCCATATCCAGTGGGCACGCTCGTTAAGCTTTCAAATGGTGAAATAGGCCTTGTGGAAAGACTCTATGAAAACTTTCCTCTGCGCCCTGTTATAAAAGTTATAAGACAGCTTGCAACAACTGTTGAAATGGTTGAAATCGATCTTATGAAAGAACAAAACATTGTTATAGAAGGGGTTCAATATGAACTGCCTAATTATTCTGTAGGTAAATATGTCAAAGAGTAATTAGACTCACCTAATTGGAGGTGTGGTATGGATATTTTTGTGGCAAGACAACCGATATTTGATGTAAAAAAGCATGTATATGCATATGAACTTCTTTATAGAGCCGGAGAACAGAACCAGTCCAATGTGATAGATGGGGATCAGGCCACTTCCAGTGTCGTGGCAAACACCCTCATGCTTATGGGTCTGGAGTCGCTCACCCAAGGTCGCCTTGCATTCATCAATTTTACACGTCCCTTGATAGATCAGGAAATACCTACGGTTTTTTCTAAGGATCTTCTTGTTGTGGAAATTCTTGAAGATATCGTGCCGGATAAGGCCTTTATCGAGTCCTGCAAGAGGTTAAAAGATCTTGGCTACACACTTGCACTGGACGACTTTGTTTTAGACTACCCTTATGATGATATTGTGGATATTGTCGATATCATCAAGGTGGATTTTTGCTAACCAGTCCACAGGAGCGTCGTGAAATATTAGAAAATACAGTGGGAGAAATATCCGGTTTCTAGCTGAAAAGGTCGAAACCCTTGAACAGTTTGAAGAGGCTGTTCAAGCAGGCTATGTCTACTTTCAAGGATATTTTTTCGCTAAGCCTGTCATAATGAAACACAAAGATATCAGACCAGCGGCCTTTTCCTATGTGAAGATACTCGAAGATTGGGGGCAGAACAACCTGAATATGAGAATATAGCAAATATTATTGAGTATGATGTGTCCCTGTCATACAAACTGCTAAGACTCATTAACAGCGCGGCCTTTTACACCAATAGCCGAATCACATCCATTAAGCATGCCCTTGTCATGCTTGGCTTTAAAGAAATAAGGAAATGGGTGTCCATAATAATGCTTCGTGAGTTTTCTGATGACAAGCCCAATGAGATTGTGAGAACCTGTCTATTAAGGGGCAAGATGGGTGAAATACTTGCTCAGCATTTTGGTTTAAAACCAAGAAAAACGGAAGTCTTTCTTATGGGGATGTTCTCCATGATTGATACACTTATGAATCAGGAAATGAAAGATGCCCTGGTTTATTTGCCCCTAGAAGATGATGTAAAGGCTGGAATTATGGGAGAAGCCAATCAGTTTTCAGAGCTTATGAAAATTGTCATAGCCTATGAAAAGGGCAATTGGGACTTCTTGTTTTTAAGAGCCAGAAAATTTGGAGTGGGCATGAATGTCTTTCCAGATGCCTATATAGAAGCGGTTCAGTGGGCTTCAACAGTCTTTGAAGCTGATGGGTAAAAAATAATGATGCTGCCTTCTTCATTCAGGCACTTGTAAAATTACAGATCAAGGCCATCGCCTTGCAATATATAAAAAAATTGATTCTTAAATATCAATACATTGTATGGCCAAGGTTCTTGAGTGATATTTTGCAAGTCACTCCATTAATAAATTATAATATGACTATTATGATATAGTGGTGGGATAGAACTATAATGATAGAAGCGCATGAAAGGCATAAAACCGGATCGCGGTTTTATGTAAACAATAAAATAGTGGAGGCAGATATGTCGGATGACTTAAAAACGTATAAGTGTGATTGTAATGTAATCCACCAAGAGGTTGTGGATGCCGTGCGGGGCCGTCTTGAAAATGTTGACGAACTCAGTCATGTGGCCAACCTTTTTTAAGGTTCTTGGGGATTTGACTCGAATAAAAATTATCACAGTTTTAAGGGGCAATGAGATGTGCGTGTGTGACTTGGCCGTGTCCTTAAATATGACCCAGTCTGCCATATCACACCAGTTGCGTGTTTTAAAACAGGCAAGACTTGTTCGTGCCAGACGAGATGGAAAGATCATGTATTACTCTCTTGATGATGAACATATTGATAATATCCTCGATATGGGCTTTGACCATGTGCGTCACGACTAGATCTAAGCTTATCTTTTATGAGAAAATTTGGTTAATGAAAATGTAAAAAAATTATTAAACGAGCGTGATAATTTGAAGGATTTATCTCAGGAACCCGTTCAAATAAGCGGGTTCTAATTATGTTTGCATTTTATTAGCACTCCTTTAAAATGAGTGCTAAAAATACTTGAATAATGGTTTTTACTGTATTATTATTAAGGGGAGAGATCTGAACCTGTAAAATCAGATCAAAAATGAATGTTTAAATGGAAACATTTATAAAATTTAAGGAGGAATTCAAAAGTGGCTATTAAACCATTGGGACAACGCGTTGTAATCAAAAAAATTGAGGCAGAAGATAAAACTGCAAGCGGCATTATTCTTCCTGGTCAAGCTCAAGAGCAACCTCAAGTTGCTGAAGTTACAGCTGTTGGATCAGCAGAAGATATGACCGTAAAAGTTGGAGACAGAGTTATTTTCCCGAAATACGCAGGCACGGAAGTCAAGTATGGCGGTGAAGAACTCATTATAATCGAAGAAGAAAAACTTTTGGCTATAGTAGAATAGCATTTAAATTTGGATTGATTTTATAGAGTAGATTGAGGCTTGCAAATTTGCAGGTCGCTCAGAGATGAAAAGACAAAAACAGACAATTTGATCATGAACACTATATAAGGAGGAATCCGTTAAATGGCTAAAATAATTAAATTTGGCGAAGAAGCTAGACGTGGTCTAGAATCAGGTGTTAATCAACTGGCAGATACAGTGAAAGTGACACTGGGTCCTAAGGGACGCAATGTTATCCTAGATAAAAAAATTTGGTTCACCCCTCATCACAAATGATGGTGTAACAATCGCAAGAGAAATTGAACTAGAAGACCCGTTTGAAAACATGGGCGCTCAACTGGTTAAAGAAGTTGCAACAAAGACAAACGATGTGGCTGGTGATGGTACAACCACAGCAACTGTGCTTGCGCAGTCTATCGTGTCAGAAGGTCTTAAAAATGTAGCAGCGGGTGCAAACCCAATGATTCTCAAGCAGGGGATTGAAAAGGCTGTTGAAACAGCTATTGCTCACATTAAAGATGTTTCAAAAACTGTGGACACAAGAGAAGCCATCGCTGATGTTGCATCAATTTCTGCAGCGGACCAAGTGATTGGCAACCTGATTGCTGACGCTATGGAAAAGGTCGGAAAAGACGGTGTTATCACTGTTGAAGAGTCTCGTACAATGGCAACGGAACTAGAGGTTGTTGAAGGTATGCAGTTCGACCGTGGATACGTTTCGCCATACATGGTAACAGATACAGAAAAAATGGAAGCGGTACAACAAGATCCGTACATCCTGATCACAGATAAGAAAATTACAAACATTCAAGAGATTCTACCAATCCTTGAGCAAATCGTACAACAAGGCAAGAAGATGCTGATTATTGCTGAAGACATTGAAGGCGAAGCTCTAGCGACACTTGTTATGAACAAACTTCGTGGTGTCTTTGACTGCATCGCGGTTAAAGCGCCTGGGTTTGGTGACAGAAGAAAGGCTATGCTTCAGGACATTGCCATCGTAACAGGTGGTACTGTGATTTCTGAAGAGCTTGGTTACGATCTGAAAACAGCCACTGTTGACATGTTAGGCCGTGCAAAGTCCGTTAAGATCGACAAGGACAACACGACAATCATTGATGGCATGGGTAGTACAGAAGCGATCGAAGCACGTGTGAAAGAAATCAAAGCACAAATGGAAAGCACAACATCTGAGTTCGACAAGGAAAAGCTTCAAGAAAGACTGGCTAACTTGCGGGCGGCGTTGCTGTAATCCAGGTTGGTGCGGCAACAGAAGTTGAGATGAAAGAAAAGAAGCTTCGTATTGAAGATGCTTTAAATGCAACACGCGCAGCTGTTGAAGAAGGTATTGTACCTGGTGGTGGTACATCCCTTGTAACAGCTATTCCAGAAGTTGAAAAACTCATTGAAACCCTAGAGGGCGATGTGAAAACAGGCGCTAAAATCATTGCACGTGCCCTTGAAGCACCAGTCGTCAAATTGCTATAAATGCTGGTGTTGAAGGTTCAATCGTTGTAGACAAGATCAAGAGTGCTCCAGCTGGAACAGGCTTTGATGCCCTAACTGGTGAGTACATCAATATGATCGAAAAGGGTATTGTTGACCCAACAAAAGTGGAGAGAAGTGCCCTTCAAAATGCAGCATCGATCTCAGCAATGTTCCTAACAACAGAATCAGCAGTGGTTGATGACAAGTCTGATGAACCTGCAATGCCTCCAATGGGCGGCGGTATGCCAGGCATGATGTAATTCAGTCATAGGCTGACTTTACAATCAATTCAATACATGTTAAACTTTTAGGTGCAGATAGTAATCTGCACCTATTTTATATTAATTTCATAAACGCACTAGGGGAGCAGTTGCTGAGAGTGACCAAGGTCACGACCCTTTGAACCTGATCCGGATGATACCGGCGTAGGAAAGTGACGGACAAATTGTTTATCCAAATAAAATGACCTCATACTTTCCGGTATGAGGTTTTTTAGTGCTTGTAAAGGAGTGTTTTAAAATGCAAAGTAACAATACAAATGTAAGAATGCTCGTAGAAGGCGGTATTCTCATCGGATTGGCATATATTATGGACATGGTGAGATTGTTTGAAATGCCTCAGGGCGGATCAATTACGCTGGGATCCATGATTCCAATACTTATATTCGCCATCCGTTGGGGGGCAAAACCAGGTGTAATGGCAGGTCTTGTCTTTGGAACAATGCAGTTTTTACTGGGTCCAAAGTTCTCATTCCACCCTGTTTCAATTCTATTTGATTACTCTGTGGCGTGGGCGTGCCTCGGAATCGCTGGCGCTTTTAGAGGGTCTTTACCTAAATGATGACAGGGGTTGCGCTCGGTATTTTTGGAAGATTTGTTTGCCATGTTATATCAGGTGTGACGATATGGGCCTCTTATGCACCAGAAGGCATGAATCCACTTTTGTATTCTGTGACTTACAACGGAACTTACCTGGGTGTTGAAGCCCTGATTGCCATTGTGGTTTTCTCAGCACTTTATAGCCCGCTTAAGTCTTACATGGTTCAGCAGGCTTAAGACAGAACTTAAAGTTTAATAAGAAGGTAGGATTATCCTTCAAATAAAAACAGGTCACTGATGACAGAGGTATCGGTGACCTGTTTTTTGCTGTATAGGGAAATGACAGGAATTTCTGGTTGATTATAAAGTCGAAAGGGCATCAGACTATTGCCAAGACCACGACTAACAACCATCTGGGAGTCTCCCATTTCATAAAGCCCCCCATCGTACTTTGGAAAGAGTCCCTGGTCAGGTGCTATGAGTCCGCCTATAAAAGGAAAGCGAAATTGACCACCATGGCTATGTCCAGACAGGGCCAAATCATACTTAGCCTCTGCGTATGCCTCAAACTGCTCTGGTCTGTGACTCAGAAGTATATGATACTGATCTTTCCAAGTAAGGTCTTTGTAAGTAAGGTCTTTCGAAGCGTCTGAAAGTCTGTTTAGCATAAGTTCGTAGTCATACTGGCCCATAAAATCAGCCCTGTCAGCAATGCCACTTAGGGTGAATGTGCCAAGATCATTTGAAATGTTGACCGTTTCATTATTGAGCACAATAACACCAAGAGTCTCTAGCTCCGCTCTTAAGGCAGAGGCGCTTCCGTGCCAGACTTCATGGTTGCCTGTGACATAGGCCGTGGTGGCAATATCAACACAAGCTTCCATAAGTCTTGTTGCAGGTTGTTTTTTATAGTGTCTCCTATCGATGACATCCCCGGTCATGACAATGAGATCAGGGTTTAAATCCTGGATCTTTTTTATAAGGCGGGATTGATTTTTTCCAAAAGATTTATTGTGTAGGTCTGACAAGTGGATGATTCTATATCCATCCAGTTCTGCTGGCCACTTGCTTGAATGAAGGGTGTGTTCACTCACTTCAATGAAATTATTGCTGTAGTACAAAAATGCAACAATGAGTAAAAAGGCCGTAATCCATTTATTCATATTGATCACCTCATGCATAGGATATGCATTTTAAGTGTCCCCTGGGTGGTTTATTGATTTCAATTTGGTTTCATTTTAAGGCGCACACATTAAGGCACACACATTAAGGCACACACATTAAGGCACACACATTCTAAAGGAACACACAGTTTAAACGAATACATATTTTAAAGGAATACATATTTTAAAGGAATACATATTTTAAGGTTACGATCTGATGATATGACGCTCGCTAAGGGCAAGGGGATGCCTAGGCGTATTTTTTCATTTCTGCGGCTTCCACATGGTTTCGACCATTCTTTTTAGCCACGTAGAGGGCTTCGTCAGCAAAGTTGATTAGGCTTCGAATATCTTGATTTGCATTGTCGCTGTTGACTTCAATGACCCCAACACAAATGGTTTGCCTAAAGCCCTCTTTGCCCCACTTATGATGACTCAATGAAGTTCTGAGGCGGTCGGCAATGAGCATACCCTGGTACAAGTCCGTTTCAGGCAGTATGAGTATGAACTCTTCTCCGCCATATCTGGCGATGGTATCAAAGGACCGGAGTTGTTGGGTGGTGATTTCAGCAAAGCCTTTTAATACTTGGTCTCCGAAGAGGTGGCCATAAGTGTCGTTGACATTTTTGAAATGGTCAAGGTCTATAATGGCAATGCAACACTTTGAGGCGTACCTTGAAATTCGCTCCAGTTCAGCATTAAGAATGCGCATCATGGATCTCTTGTTATGGACCCCGGTGAGGGGATCGGTGAAAGTTAGCTGTTCAAGTTTGTGAAGACGTTTTTTTAGCTCTATTTTTAAAATCCTCCACCGTGCTGTAAAGGACTGTTAAGGTTATGCCAACAGCATAAACCAGGAGCATAAGGGCGAATAATCGACCTGTTGGATCAGGATCGTTCAAAGAGATCGATACGAGTTGCAGGGCGATATGTAGCCTGTATATCATAAATCCCAATTGGCTTAGTAGAATGACAAACAAGCATAAGTGATGGATTTTTTTAAAATGACGCCATGTCATTATGGCATTGAAAGCACCGACAGCCATTATAAAGCCAGCCCCCAGACTCATTGAAATCATTAAATAGGGGATATTGGGCACAAGGTATATAAAAAGAAAACAGACCACAAAGCTTATGACCACAAGGGCAAGGAGTAACTTTCGATAGGAATCTTTCTTATTTTGCCATATAAGTCCAAAGACACTTAGACCAGTGCCGCTTAAGAAAAACAGACAAAATAATATTAGGCGTGTGGCCACTGGAAGTGTTGTTTTACCACACTGGATAAGGATGGCCATGCCTATAAGAGAAAAGCCTGCTGAAATCCACTGGACAGACTTCTTTTGCATGGAATGACCCATTAAAAAAAGAACACTGGATGAAAAGATAAATATAAAAACGAGTGCAAATTGTATTGTGAATATGTTAAGTGGACGTAGGGCATCCATAAAAAACCTCCCCTTTCGAGATATTTTATCACGGCAGGAGAGGGCATGACTATATTTATCAAATTATTTATACTGCAATTGGAACAAGTTATGATAAATGCCTTCATGAGAAGGAGTTCATCATGGGTTCCAACCTCCCGAATCTCGCCCTTATGGAGGACGATGATCTTATCGGAGTTTTGAATGGTTGAGAGTCTATGGGCCACAACAATTGTTGTCCGGTCTCTGACAACCTTGTCTATAGCGTCTTGGATAAGCTGTTCTGTTTCTGTGTCGATGTTGGCAGTGGCCTCATCCAGTATAAGGACATCTGGATTAAAGGCAAGGGCTCTTGCAAATGACAAGAGCTGTCGCTGTCCAGCTGAAAGGGTGGATCCCCGCTCCTGGACAGGTTCGTCATAGCCACCAGGCAGTTTTTTTATAAAGGGGTCAGCGTTGACATGGCGTGCCACAGATTCCAGGCACTCCATTGGCATATCCCTTTGGTTGAGACGAATGTTGCCCTTAATATCTCCTGCAAAGAGGAAGACGTCTTGAAGGACCATACCAATTTTTCCACGCAGGTCATCTAGGGAAAGGGTCTTGATGTCAAAACCGTCTACTAGAATTTGTCCTTTTTGAATGTCATAAAAGCGGTTAAGAAGGGATATGATTGTGGTTTTGCCTGATCCTGTTGCACCGACAAAAGCGACGGTATCTCCTGGTTCAACCTTAAAACTCACATCCTTAAGAACCCAGTTGTCTTCATCATAACTAAACCATACGTTTTTAAACTCAATTTCACCCCTGAAGGGTTCAAGACGAATAGGGGCGTTCACTTCCTCTATGCCTTCATTGGTGTCGAACAAGAGGAAAATACGTTCCGCTGAAGCCATGGCGCTTTGAAGAATGTTGAACTTTTCGCTTAGGTCAAATATGGGTCTGTAAAACTGCTCTGTGTAGTTTATAAAGGCAAAAAGCACACCCAGTTCAAGAGCCCCTTGTAGGGCCTTGCCGCCTCCGTACCAAATGAGTATGGCCAGGGTCAAAGAATAGATCAGGTTCATGGTTGGCCTAAAAATAGCAAAGACACGGATTTCGTCAAGGGAAACTTCAAGGTGTTCGTCGTTTACTTTTTTGAATGCATCCTTTATGGCAGCCTGTTGGTCAAAAATTTGAATAATTTTCATACCAGAAATATTTTCAGACAGGGATGAATTGATCTTGGCAATTTTCACCTTAACAGCCCTGTGGGCTTCCCTGGCCTTCGTTCGAAACCGCCATGCGGCAAGACCAATCAGTGGAAAGGTAATCAGACTGACAAGGGCCAATTTTGCATTGAGGGCAAACATGACAAATATGGTACCGCCAAGAAGGAGAACATCTTTAAAGGCATTGATAAGAACATTTGTATACATGTCGCTGATGTTTTTCATGTCGTTTGTCACTCGGGTAACCAGTCGACCCACTGGATTCTTATCAAAAAAGGCCAAACTTTGGTGCATAATATGGTTAAAAAGAGCCTGGCGCATTTCGTAAATTTGTCTCTGTGCGGCGTAGTTTAAGAGCAGGGCCTGGAGGTAGTTGAGTAAAAATCCACCAACTAAGATGATGACAAATGTCGTGATGACCTTTATAATGCCATTGATGTCAGCCACGCGAAAAGCATGGTAATCCTCTTCTGTGAGGGGTGTGAGGTGTATTAAGTTTTTATCAGCATAGATTCTATGGTTTTCAATTTGACGGGTGTCAATATCAGCATTGCTTGGAATAACGCCTCCTGTTAAGTACTGGTGGCCCTCATGTATGAAGAGCTGGTATTTCATTTTCGGGTCTATGAAGTGTGCCCAATCTACACCATTTTCTTTGAGTAGATTTAAAGTTTCAGCCAGGGATCTTTCTTTTGAATCATTCTTTGCAGATCCAGGTGAAAGACCCTTCAAAGCCTGTTCTATATCCTGACCCTTTTCGGGGTCTTGTGATTTTAAATAATCTACAAAGTCATCTTGAATATAGGTCCTCAATTCACTTTCTCTAACAAAATACTGGTCATTATATTTGACAACAGAAAGCTTGTCTGGATCATGGGGCAGGGCTTCAATCGATGAAACCATGGGTTCTTCCCAGGCGTTGATGTAGTCGTCAATAACAACCTTTATAAGGTATGGGCGAACAAGGTCAACCGCTGTGATGAAAAATAAAAGCAGTATACATATAATAAAGACCGGTAAGTAGGGCCTTGTGAACTTGAATAGACGTTTAAAGAGGTCTATGTCAAAGGACTTTTCTATTTTTTGTTCTTCATGGATATTCTGATTCATGTTTTGTCCTCCTCGCAATCAATTTTATGCTTCTTCTTTATGCTTCCTTCAGGATCTGTTCTTCCAGCATTTGTTTTTTGTGCATATCTGCATAAATGCCTTGGTTGATTACGAGATTGTCATGGGTGCCTGACTCAACAATTTTCCCTTCGTCAATCACCACGATGTGATCAGCATGGCGAACAGTTGATATTCTATGGGCTATAATAATGGTTGTTCTGTCAGATGTTTGTGTTTTTAAGCCTTCAAGCAGTCTGTCCTCTGTTTTGGTATCCACCGCAGAAAGGGCATCATCAAATATGAGGATGGGTGGTTTTTTCACAAGGGCACGGGCGATTGATAAACGCTGTTTTTGTCCGCCAGAAAGGTTGACACCTCTTTCACCAAGCATTGTTTCATAGCCTTTAGGAAAGGACTCCACTTCCTTGTGGAGCTGAGCGAGCTTGGCAAAATCTATAACTGTTTCACGGCTGGCCTCGGTTCCTGAAAATAGAATATTGTTGTGGACACTTCGAGAGAAGAGGAAGTTGTCTTGGGGAACAAAACCGATGGCTTGACGTATTTGTGAAACGGGATAGTCTGTGATAGACCGACCGCCAATTTCAATTTCCCCCTCATATCCATCAAAGAGTCTAAGAAGCAAATTGGTGATCGTGGTTTTACCTGCTCCAGTACGGCCAACAATAGCCAGGGTCTTGCCGTTTTCGATTTCAAAGCTGACCTTATCAAGAGCTGGGTGGTTTGCGCCAGGATAGGTATATGTGACATCTTTAAAAGCAATATTATAAGTTTCTACTGGCAGATGACCAACCCCCAGGGTTTCTGGTTTGAAATGGCCCTTGTCTTCTTCATAAGCGGGTTCTTCATCAAGGATTTCACTAATTCGGGAAAGAGACACAAATCCACGTTGCATCATATTCACAAGCCAACCAATGGCCATCATAGGCCAGGTGAGCTTGGCAAGGTAGGTTATGAATGATACGAACTGGCCTAAAGTCAGGCCACCATCAATAACCATTCTGCCACCAAAAGCTAGGGCGACCACAAGGCTTAGGGCTGAAATAAGAGAAACAAGGGGGAACATGACACTCCATATTCGGACAAGAGACATGTTGGCCTTGTAATTGTCTTCGTTAAAAAGTCGAAAATTTTCAAGTTCGCTGTCTTCTTGAACAAAGGACTTGACGATTCGAATGCCTGAAAAGGCTTCTTGGGTTTTGTCGGTTAAATGGCCAAAGGCTTCCTGGACACGTTTGAATCGCTTTCTGATTCTAAAACCAAGAAGGGTGACAGATATGGCTATGATAGGCATTGGAAGAACTGCCAATAGGGTGAGCTTCCAGTCCAGATTGATCATCATTATGGCCAGGGTCATAATGGTCAGAAAAATGGCATCTGTGATCATGACAATACCGATACCAAAGGCCATACGAACAGAGTTTATATCGTTTGTGGACAGGGCCATTAAGTCCCCGGTTTTATGGGTATTAAAAAAGGATGTCGGCAGGGTTTCAAGATGAACAAATAACTTTTGTCTAAGCCAGGCTTCAAGGCGACGGCTGGATCCAATGATAAGCATGCGCCAGGAAAATCTTCCAATGGCAACACCGGCTGCAATTCCTAGAATGATGGCCATATACTTGTAAAGTACGGTGGCATTTGCCCGACCCATTAAGAGGTCATCAGTCAAATAACCGATGATTCGTGGTGTAATCAGCTGTAGACCATCAATTAATATAAGTATGAGTATGCCCACTATGTATTTCCATTTGTTTTCCTTTATAAAGGGAAGTAGATGTCTAAGACTTTTCATGTGCCCTCCTATTCTGATGATGACAGTTTTTTGTCAGTTTGCATTTAAATCCGAACAATATAGATATGCTAACGAGCTGACTTAATCTTCTAATTTTGTGAGTATTCCTTAATTATACCCTAAATTAATAATGAGCGTCATAAATTCCTGAATAAAGTCGAGGCATTGATAAAACTCTATCAATGGATAAATATTTTGTAATAGGTCAAAAAAACGAACAATTTTGGTTGACACGCCAAATAAGATTTGTTATTGTGTTTAAAACCAAAAGATAGCTGAAGAAATCACTCGTATAATCTCGGTAATATGGACTGGGAGTTTCTACTGGATGACCGTTAATCATCCTCTCTATGGGTGGGAATTATAGTGTGCCAATTTTAATGGAGATAATCCATGGAGTCTGCATGCTTCGTTTCCCCTATAGATATTCCGAATAAGATGACCATTGTTTATGGACTCATCAGGGAATGTGGAAACGGAGTGCGGGCTTTTTTGATTTTTTGAACGTTCTGAATATGAACCCGTGCACAGGTCGTATTCGACAATAGAGCGGAGCTGAGCTCAACGTATCGATTGGATTTTGTAATGAGAGAGCAAAATCCTGAGTGAAGTAATCGAAGTAAACAACCTATGCATTTGAGGAGGATATCGATATGGAAGGCAAAATTATCAAAGAGGGACTGACGTACGACGACGTTCTTCTGGTACCACAAAAATCTGACGTTTTACCGAACGAAGTGAGCCTAAAAACAAAACTGACTAGTAAAATTGTTCTTAACATTCCAATCATTAGTGCGGGCATGGACACGGTAACAGAATCACAGCTTGCCATCGCAATGGCTCGTGAAGGTGGTATTGGAATTATTCATAAAAATATGTCCATTGAAAAGCAGGCGCTTGAAGTGGATAGAGTTAAAAGATGTGAGCACGGGGTTATTGTTAATCCATTTTTCTTACATCCAGAAGACAAGGTGGCAGATGCACTGGAAATTATGCAGCGTTACAGAATTTCAGGTGTTCCTATTGTAGATGCAGAAGACACACTTGTTGGCATTATTACGAACAGAGACATCCGCTTTGAGGGTGATCCACAAAAATTCATCCATGAAGTGATGACAAGTGAAGATCTTGTGACTGGCCATGAAGGCATATCTCTTGTGGATGCTGAGAAAGTTTTAAAAACGAGAAAAATTGAGAAACTTCCCCTTGTTGATGAAAACAACAAGCTGAAGGGTCTTATTACTATAAAAGATATTGAAAAAGTTGTCATTTATCCGAACAGAGCGACAGATTCACAAGGTCGTCTTCTAGCGGGTGCGGCAGTGGGTATTGGTTCTGATATGCTTGACCGGGTGAAAGCGCTTTATGAAGCAGGTGTTGATGTTATAGCCCTGGATTCTGCACATGGTCATAGTCAGAACATTATTAATGCCGTGAAAACAATTAAAGAGAAATATCCAGATCTACAATTGATTGCGGGCAATGTGGCAACAGCGACTGCAACAGAAGATCTTATTAAAGCGGGTGCTGACTGCGTCAAGGTGGGAATCGGCCCTGGATCAATTTGTACAACACGTGTTGTAGCAGGTGTTGGTGTTCCGCAGCTTACAGCGGTTATGGACTGTGCTGAAGTTGGTAAAAAGTATGGCGTTCCAGTTATTGCCGATGGCGGCATTAAATATTCTGGTGAACTGCCAAAGGCCATTGCGGCGGGAGCAGACACCGTTATGCTGGGCTCTTTATTTGCAGGCACAGAAGAAAGTCCTGGAGAACTTGTTATGTATCAGGGACGTTCTTTTAAAGTATACCGCGGCATGGGCTCGGAAGGGGCTATGTCAGCAGGCAGTGGCGACAGATACTTCCAGAACGATACAAAGAAATTCGTTCCAGAAGGTGTTGAAGGTCTGTGCCTTATAGAGGTAAAATCAAAGATATGATTTACCAGCTTATTGGCGGTTTGAAATCAGGTATGGGCTACTGCGGCACACCTGATATTCCATCACTGAAAGAGAATGGTCGATTTATTAAGATCACAGGTGCTGGTCTCAAGGAATCCCATCCACATGATGTTCAAATCACAAAAGAGCCACCTAACTATTCCATTCAGAATAGATAGTCAATAAATTTGTATATATCGTGTCATCATGACCGAGAGTGCCCTGTTCATCCTCCCCGTTTGAACAGTCTGGGGCATGACGGCGCGATTCGGCCTACAATACTTAACTTGAAAACCATGGTTTTTAAGGTAGGCATTGCAGGTTAAATTCATTAAGAATGGCTAAATAAATGTCTCGTCCAAGACTCGTCCAAAATTTTATTTAGCCTTTTCTTAATGCTAAATCCAGGTTAAAAGCTATCCATTTCGGTAGAATTGGATAACAAATGCTTATAATAAACATATGTTTTAGAATATATTCCGCTGGATGCCTTGGCATGACAGTCTGGAAACATTGAGTGATTAAGAGTCCATTAATAATGAGTAAAGCAAATGGAGGCGAACATGCAGGGAAGAGAAACAGTACTGATAGTTGACTTTGGTGGTCAATATAACCAGCTTATTGCACGACGTGTACGTGAAGCGGGCGTTTATAGTGAAGTGGTGTCTTGGAAAAATGCACTGCCTAAGGCTAAGGAATTGATGCCAAAGGGCATTATCTTCACAGGCGGTCCAAACTCTGTATATGCAGAGGGCGCACCAAGCCTAGATAAAGAAATTTTTGAACTGGGTGTTCCGGTTTTAGGCATTTGCTACGGCATGCAGCTGATGAGTCATGTTCTTGGTGGCAAGGTGGCTAGAGCCACTGAAAGAGAGTATGGAAAAATCCTACTCAATGTTAAAAAGGATGACAGCCTATTCAAAGGCATTGAATCATCGCAGTGCTGGATGAGCCATAATGACTATGTGGAGAAGGCACCAACAGGCTTTGAAGTGATTGCTGACACTGATAACTGTCCAGTTGCAGCTTTTGAAAACAAGGAAAAGGGCCTGTATGGGGTTCAGTTCCATGCTGAAGTTGAGCATACACCATTTGGTCGCCAAATGATCACAAACTTCCTTTATGAAGTGTGTGGATGTGCTGGTGACTGGGATATGGGGTGATTTGCAAAACGTGAGATTGAAATTATTCGCGAAAAGTTGGTGATAAGAACGTTCTTTGCGGCCTAAGTGGCGGTGTTGATAGTTCTGTTGCAGCGGTTATGGTCCACGAAGCAGTGGGTGACCAACTGACGTGTATTTTTGTTGACCACGGTCTTCTTAGAAAGAACGAAGGCGACGAAGTTGAACACGTATTTAAAAATGAGTTCAACATGAACTTTATTCGCGTGGATGCCAAAGAGCGTTTTATGAATCGTCTTGCTGGTGTGTCTGATCCGGAAACAAAGCGTAAGATTATCGGTGAAGAATTTATTCGCGTGTTTGAAGAAGAAGCAAACAAGCTTGAAAATATTGAGTACCTTGTACAGGGCACTGTCTATCCTGACGTTATTGAGTCAGGCACAGACACTGCAGAAGTCATCAAGAGTCACCACAATGTTGGTGGTCTTCCAGAAGACATGCAGTTCAGCCTGATCGAGCCCCTTCGTGACCTCTTTAAAGATGAAGTGCGTAAGGTTGGCCTTGAAGTGGGTCTTGCAGATAAATCGTTTGGAGACAGCCTTTCCTGGTCCTGGTCTTGCCATTCGTATTCTGGGTGAAATCACTGAAGAAGCCCTTCACCTTGTTAGAGAATCAGACCATATTCTAAGAGAAGAAATTCGCCTAAATGGTCTTGAAAGAGAAGTGTGGCAGTACTTCACAGTTCTTCCTAATATCCGTTCAGTGGGTGTTATGGGCGACGAAAGAACATACTCGCACACAATCGGTATTCGTGCTGTAACATCTGTAGACGGCATGACATCAGACTGGGCGAGACTACCATACGAAGTGCTTGATAAGATTTCAAGCCGTATCGTAAATGAAGTAGACAACGTAAACCGTATTGTTTACGATGTAACTTCTAAGCCACCTTCAACGATTGAGTGGGAATAAATAAAAAAAACAAACCAATCCCTAAGACAAACCATTGTGTTTTGTCTTAGGGATTTTTTAGTTGCATATATCATGTGAAATAAAGCCAAGCTAGGCTGATTTCAGGTTTAGTGAGACCACAAGTGGTCATGGTTGTATTCACTAAAAAATAAGTGAAATTCATAAAAATATAACGATTTATAAATAAAAGATACCAATATAGAAATAGTGTATTATAATAGAATGTAGGACTAAAGAACTATTTCCGTGCTCGTGTATGGGCTATAAACGAGCGATCAATAAAGGGGTAATGGATATGTATATGGCAAGACAACCTATTTTCAACAGAGAATTAGAGGTATACGGTTATGAGTTGCTTTATCGGTCAACAAGCGAGGCTTTTGCCTACTCTGGAAGAAGTGGACATTTATCAACAGCTTCAGTGCTAGGAACCTATTTGAAAACGGTATTTCCAAAATTGTTGAAAGCAAAAAAGCTTTTGTTAATTTTGATGAAAATGGGCTCATGTCAGAAATTGTTGAATTATTTCGATCGAGTCATTTAATCGTTGAAGTTCTTGAAAATGTGACTGATTCAGAAGTGGTTTGCAGTAAACTCATGGAACTGAATAAGAAGGGGTATACCATTGCCCTTGATGATTTTCAAAAAGACTATCATGCCTACAGTCTGTCCAAGATTGCCAGAATTATTAAGTTTGATCTCCTGGCCACACCACTTGAAACAGTAAAAGACCTAGTTCATGAGGCTAAAAGAAATGGGAAAATACTCCTAGCTGAAAAAGTGGAAACCAATGAAGTTTATGAAATGGCCAAAGCTATGGGTTTTGATCTTTTTTCAAGGGTATTTTTTTTGCCGTCCCAAGAACGTAGGAAAGAGTTATAAAAAATCAACCACAAAGAATCAGTATCTGAGAATTCTTGGGGAACTTGAAAAAGAGGAACCCTGCTATCAGAGGCTGGCGGAGATCATAGAAATGGATGTCACAATGTCTTATAGGGTTTTACGTGTCGTCGGATCAAGGTATAGTGACGATTCTGTATATTCTATAAAAAAGGCCCTGACATATATCGGTCTCAATGAATTGAAACACTGGATCAATGTTCTTATGGTACAGGAGCTTTGTGTGGATAAACCCAATGAGTTAATGCGCCTTTCCTTAATAAGAAGTAAGTTTGCCGAGTTCATAGCCCTAAGGTCAAAGTACCGAAATGTGAAATTTGAAGCATCCCTTCTAGGTCTTTTTAGTTTAATAGATGCTATTTTAGATGAAAAAATGGAAAGCGCTCTGACGGATTCAGCCATATCCACTCTCGTTAAGGAGGCCCTTATCAAGAGACAAGGCCCCTTCAAAGACCTTATTGAGATAATAATTGCTTATGAAAAAGGTGATTGGAAAACTGTTCAAGCCTACTCAAAAAAATTATCAATTAAACAAGATGATCTATTAGAAGACTATAAACATGCCATTGAGTGGGCTCATACAGTTTTACTGTTAATATAGCAATAAAACTCTAGGTGTATAGGGGGCGTTGTTTGGAGTGTTGGTAAATTCCCCAACATTTCAAGGCCCTAATACCGAAATAAATTGCTAAATGTGAAAAAAAGTTCACAAATACCAGGAAAAAAATTTCCCGAATTTATTAGAATTGATTGTATTATCCGATTGTTTTAAATTATCTTAAAATTTCTGTAATCCGCTTGTAATGCGGTCTTAAGATATAATAAATATAAATATTAATAAATTGGCACAGGTCTTGCTTTATATAATAGACGTAACGGAGTGAGTTGATTCATGCATCACAAAGTTATACCTCGGCTTGATGAGGTGTTGGCTATCATATTTAAGAGTCTATTATAAGGGGATCTTAATGGCTCAGTTTATTGATTTTCTTAACGGAATTATTTGGAGTAAAGCACTTGTATTCTTATGTCTTGGTGCTGGTATCTTTTTCTCAGTACTAATGAAGTTTCCACAGGTACGTCTTGTAAAAGACATGGTTCAACAGCTATTTGCTGGTGACGATTCTGACTCAGGCGTTTCTTCCTTCCAATCATTTGCTATGGCACTTGGTGGACGTGTTGGTACAGGTAACATCGCCGGTGTTGCATCTGCAATCGGTTTTGGTGGTCCTGGTGCAGTATTCTGGATGTGGGCAATTGCCTTCCTAGGCGCTGGCTCAGCTTACACAGAAGCGGCTCTTGCACAGGTTTACAAAGATGAACTTGATGGACAGTATCGTGGTGGTCCTCAGTACTACATTGAAAAGGGTATTGGTAGTAAGCCATTCGCAGTATTATTTGCAATCTCTGCAATCGTAGCGGTTGGTATTTTCCTACCTGGTATTCAGGCTAACTCTATTGCATCTGCAATGAACAACGCATTTGGTATTCCAACAATGGTATCTGGTCTTGTTGTTGCAGCGGCACTTGCTGGCGTTATCTTTGGTGGCGTTAAGCGTATTGGTAAAGTTGCTGAAATTCTTGTACCATTTATGGCGATTGCATACATCATAATCGCACTTGTTATTATCGTTATGAATATTGGTAAAGTTCCAGCGGTATTCTCATTAATTCTTACAAATGCATTCTCTTCAAAGGCTGCTTTCGGTGCTATCATCGGTCAAGCAATCATGTGGGGTGTTAAGCGTGGTATCTACTCAAACGAAGCTGGTCAAGGTACTGGCCCTATGGCAGCGGCAGCGGCAGAAGTTTCTCACCCTGCTAAGCAAGGTCTTGTACAGGCATTCTCAGTTTACGTTGATACACTGTTTGTATGTTCTGCAACAGCATTCATGATCCTGATCACTGGTATGTACAACACATATGACGGTGCGGGTGGTTATCTATACGAAAACCCTGCACTTGGTGGAGCAGAGCCTGGCCCTGTTTTCACACAGTCGGCTGTTGATACACTTGTTCCTGGTCTTGGTTCAATGTTCGTAGCGGTTGCACTTCTATTCTTCGCATTTACAACGCTACTGGCTTACTACTACTATGCTGAATCAAATGTGGCTTACCTAGCACAGAAGATGAAAAACCACAAGGCTGTATTCAACGCAACACGTGTTGGTATGCTTATCATGGTTGTTGTTGGTTCTATCAACTCAGCTGGTACAGTTTGGGCACTTGGTGATGTTGGTGTTGGTCTGATGGCATGGTTAAATATCGTTGCTATTCTTATCCTTACAAAAACTGGTGTCGCTACACTTAAAGATTACGAAGAGCAAAAAGCTCAAGGTCTTGACCCTGTCTTTGACCCTCGTAAACTTGGTATCAAGAACGCTGATCTATGGGTAAGAAAACTTGAAGAAAAGAAGAAAGTTTCTTAATCAACGAGCAGGTTAAATAGGTTAAATAAATAATTGAAGTCTGTTATGACTTGTAAGGGCTGTTGGGTAACCAACAGCCCTTATTTTTTTATAAACTTATGTGAGAGTGTATCCTGAAGACTTAAGTATGCTATGGGTCTAGGGTTTGAAATACACATATAAGGCAAATATGACCTGTGTTTTAATGCTCTATTGAGAACAATCTAGTGTGGAATGAGAAAAAAAATTGCTCGCAACATTTCCAATATAAGACAGTATATGTTTAGTTGTTTACACTTCAAACGCTTGTAGAATTGCAAATCTATGCCCTCACCATATCTTGTATAGATATTTAAGAATCAAAAAATATATATAGATATGGCCAGGGCGTTTAAATGTTATTTTGCAAGTCGCTCTTACTTGTAAAAACAAGAGAGAAAGATTGAGAAAATTGTCCTCAAAATGAAATTTGTTTGAAACATTGGGGTAGGAATGAAATGATATATGAGCATTATAGCCAAAAACATGGGAAAGAGGGTAATCATGTTTAAGTCCATGCAAAAAAGAATCTTTCTAGGATATTTACTTCTTACTTACTCTTTATTTTTCCTTTCATTCTTCATTTTGTATGAATTGCAGACACGGAACCTCTTAGATCAAGCCATTAGCAGTTCAATGGATTTGAATGAAGTTTATGCTGAACAAATGGGGGATGTCATAGAAAAGAAAATTGACGCTTTGAGGACCATTGCAAGCACACAAAATCAAGGCATAGAACATGATGATATAACGGGTCAACTCCAGAAGCTTGTTGAAAACAACCATTATGGTTTTTTAACAGCTTTCTATATAGATGCCTCTGGTAAAGTCTTCTTTTCGAATGGGGAGACAAATGACTCTTCAGACAGGGACTATTTTCTTGAAATGATGAATAAGCAACCTGGATATGTTATTTCGAGGCCTATAATTGGTAGAGAAAGCAAAAGAGAGGTTTTTGTGATTGGAGTGCCTCTAAAGGTCAAGGGGAAACTCATCGCAATGGTGGGTGGATCAACAGACCTACGAGAAATTTCAACCATAATTAACGAGAACAAAATGCCACTTAATAGCTACGCTTGGATTGTCGACGCAGGGGGGCTTGTTGTCGCCCATCCCAACCAGTCCATACGTATGACAACAAATCTAGATGAGACAAAGCAATATGTTAGTCAAGAAGGACATTCGATTTGGACTTATATGGAGAACAATCAAAGCGGATTCGTTCAGTATACTGACCAGAATCAAAATAAGGAAAAAGTTCTAACCTTTTATGAAATAGAAAATACAGCTGGATGGAAATTAGGCATTACAACGCTTATGAGTGACATTAACGAACCTATACAGTATTTTAGAACTGTTATATTTATTATAGCCACATTCGCACTGGTATTATTTGCTTGGGTAAATCAGAAATTCTCATCAGAGATGGTCAGGCCGATTATTGAGTTAACACAGGCTGTTTCTAGCTCTGAAGGGCATATTAACAAACTGGACATTGATGTTTCAAATGATGAAATTGGTGTCTTGGTTAATGCCTATAATGAGATGGCTGATAAAATTGACTCACACACGCAAAATCTTGAAAAGCTTGTTGAAGAGAGGACAAGAGAACTCGTAAAACTTACAGAAAAGCTTGAGAATCGAAATAGCCTTTTGACAAAATCGAATACAGAACTGTATTCAATGGCCAATACAGACCAGCTTACGGGTCTGCTCAACCGCCGATTTATAATAGGTGAAGTGGAGACACTTATTCATCTTGTCGAAAAAGGTGATGTGAATGACTTCTCTGTTTTATTCTTAGATCTTGATAATTTTAAGTACTACAACGATACGTTTGGCCACAATGTCGGAGACAATCTTCTTATTGCTGTTTCTAGCATGTTGAAAAATCATTTTAGGGCCTCTGATATAGTGGGGCGCTATGGTGGAGACGAGTTTATAGTTATATTGCCAGGTGTACAGGCAGAGCAGGCTCAGGAAGCCGCTGAAAAAATCAGCACCTTGTTTAATGAGAAAGATGGCTTTATCACAGAGGTTGCAAAGTGGCTTGACACAGATATTGACGCCTTACAACTTGACAAGTATCTATACTGTTCATGCGGTGTTATCTCTTACAAAGAACTGGCGTTAAAGGATGCAGATTCGTTACTCAAAGAAGCTGACAACCGAATGTATCAACAGAAGAAAGAGCATAAGGCAAATGCTTGATATATGAAATGATATTGCCTTAAAAGTGAGGTGAATAATTTGCGACCAAATGAGACGGAAGTTTATCCAGTCATTATTATTGGAGGAGGCCCCTGTGGCCTAGCTGCGTCCTACTACCTAAAGGAAAAGGGTATAAAGCATATCATTATTGAGAAAAATGAGATGCTTCAAACTTGGAAGAATGAGAGATGGGATTCCTTTCATTTAATATCTCCAAATTGGATGACAAATATTCCAGGTATTAAAAGTCGTATACCATATAACAATGAATATATGTCAGGTAAGGAAATCTATAAATATTTGAAGGAATTTATGGATATGGTCGATCCTGACTATTTGGAAAACACGAGTATTAATAAACTCTATAAGGCAGAAAGCTTATACAAACTAGAAACAGATCAAGGTATATTTCATGCTCAAAAGGTTATTGTGGCAATTGGCCTTTTCAATCAACCCTTTATACCACCTGTGGCAGAAGAACTTGGAAAGGACATTTATCAAGTACATTCATCACAGTATAAAAACCCCAATCAACTCAAGCCAGGCGGAACACTTATAGTGGGTGGTGGCTGTTCAGGGGTTCAAATTGCACTTGAAGTTAAGCAACATACTGAAAATGCAGTTTACCTTTCACTTGGAAGTATGCGACCAATCCCTGTTATTTATAGGAATGTGAATGGCATGTATTGGCTAAACAGACTTTCTGGTTTTTCAAGTGGAAAGCCTATATTACCCTATCGTGACAAGGATCTGTGCAATAAAAACATTCAAAATGTTATTAGTCAAAACCTCTTCAGTTGCCTCGCAAGTGGTGTTAAGCTTACAGGGCGGTTTACTAAAGGGCAAGGAACAGAACTCATGTTTTCAAACAGTCTTTGCAATGCTTTAGAAAGAAGCAATACCTACATGAGAAGCATTGAAAAGCGCATTGACAAAGAAATTAAACGCATGGCTTTAAATTTACCGAGTCTTCAGGTGGATTTTAACCTGAAAACAATAAATTGCGATAACATAAATCTCATTCAAAAGCTTGATATGATAGAACACGACATTCAGAATATAATTTGGTGTACAGGTTATAAGCCGGACTATAGTTGGATTATGCTCGACATTTTCAATGCGCTTGGTGAGCCCGAGCTTATTGATGGTTATGCGACAAAAGAGGACGTCTTCTTTTGTGGCTTAAGACTCCTTTCTGAGAGCAAGGAAAAGTCTACTTTTGGTGTGGGACTATATGCCTTTGCTGAGTCAGCAAAACGTGCAGTAGAGGCACTCACTGCAAAACGCTAATCAAGACGCTAATCAAAGCACTAATTAAAACGCTAATATAGAAATAGCCCCTGGATCAATGAACCATGCGCCAAAAATTCATTGTTCCAGGGGCTATTGTTTTTTGCATTCTTATACTTGAACAGGCGCTGATGGGTTAAGGGTTCGAATTGAAAAATCAATGGCGAGACCACCAGGGTTAAGGTTGTATATGTTTAAATGACCATCAAGGTTCTGTACAATAATATTGTAGACAATGCTCAATCCCAAACCCAAATGCCCAGAACTTCTTTTTGAAGTGTACAGAGGTTCAATGATTTTAGAAAGCACATCTGCTTCTACTCCCTTGCCATTATCCTCGTAATGTACATTGACTAAGTCATTTGAAAATGTACAAGTGATACGTATTGTCTTATTTGAATCAACTGTGCTAAAACCATGAAGGATAGAGTTCTGAAATAAAATTGTCAAATATAAATTGACAGGCTTCCTTTGAAGAATGAATTTTGAGAGTCGGATCACAGTGTATATCCAGCTTAACCGTATCAAGCCCTGGCAATGGATGTAGGTTTTCTTTTGAACTTTCAAATTGGTTTGTGATTAATTCGCAAAGCACAAAAGCGTCTTCTTCCCTTTTCCACTGGGTGGATGTGAGCTTATCTAGGGCGTTTGTGGTCTCAAGCATCTTGACAATACTAGACTTGACCAGTTCGAGGGATTCAACCACCCTCTCAAGGCTTTCTGTGACTTCAATCAAACCGACAGAAGGCTTTGAAACCCTTTCCAGTAGCTTTTTCATTTCATCATATCCATAGGTGACAGCAGAAATTCCAATACCGATTGGTGTGTTCATTTCGTGGGCTACCGCGCTGGCTGATCGGCCCAGGGCTGTGAATTTTTCAACTTCTATAAGTTTGTCCTGTGTTCTTTCAAGAACATCAAGAGAGGTTGAAAGTTCTTTATTAAGGGCTGACAAGTTCTGTTCGCTTGCCTGGAGAGTCGAAAAAGCATCCAAAAGCTTTTTCGTTTTTTTCTTTATACTCTATGACCCTCTGGTCAATGATCTCTTCGAGGTGGTCGTTTAGTGTTTGAAGGTCTTCTTGAGAGTCATGTTGTTCTGTAATATCAACAGAAAAGCTAAGGACACCCAAACGGCCAGTATCATTAATGTAAAAAGGAAGCTTAGTAACATCGTAGACCTTGTGCCCCGTTTCGTTTGTGATTTCAAGGGCCTTGATTTTATAAGCCTCTTTACTTTCTATAACCCATTTATCTCCATCAGACATAATCATTCGGTTGACGTTTTTACTTAAATCATACAGAGCGGTATCTTGGTGACCTATAATCTTTGCAGCGGGTATACTGATCAAGTCGCTATAGGCAGAGTTTACGTAGACGTATATGCCCTGAGCATCCTTAACAGAAACAGGATATGGGATAGCGTTTATAAGTTCGCGCAGTTGGTTCTCAACTGTTTTGCGTTTGTTGATCTCTTGACGGATGTTTTTTGTTTTTTCTTCTATTTGCTGGTTGAGCGTATGGTTCCAAAGCAACATCAAGGCCCCAGAAAGCAAGAGTGTTGATATTAGAACGGAAAGAATGACAAAAAGCCGTGTGTCTATACCAGGTTCAAAAGCATCGGTTTCCCATTTTTGCTGTATTTGCTCATGCACATCTTGAGGAATCCCCCGTATTATTTTACTGAGAACGCTTCGAAGTTCCTTTGCGTTTTTTCTGACCCCAAAGCGAAGTGGCAAGTCAAATCCCAGACGAATGTTATCGTTCATTTTTAAGTTGTTAACGCCAATTTTAGGAATATAGTAGGCTGCTTGTGCACTGTCTACCACAAAAGCATCAACTTGACCAAATGACAGGGCGCGGAGTCCATCGGAAATATCACTGGCTTCATACAAGCTTATACCTGGATAATGAAGCTCAAGTAAATCTTGGGCAAAATAGTCTTTAATCACGGCCACATCCATGGTGGTCATTTCTGCTTCTGAAAAATCTGAATTTGTGTCATTGCGTACAAGAACCACATTTTGAATGGCTGTATAAGAAGGGGTGAACAGCATAAACTCTGCTCTTTGTGGGCTCTCAACCAATGCGGTAATAATATCAGCTTCTTCATTTCTTATAGCATCGAGTGAGTCAGTCCAGGAATCGTAATGAGTCACCTCAAACTCAAGACCATACTGATAGGTCATATACTCCAAGTAGTCCAGGCCAATGCCTTGCGCTTGGCCTCCCTGGTAAAATTCATAGGGGGCGAAATCAGGATCAATGGCCACTCGAATAATGGGATTATCCCGTAACCACTGACGTTCTTGCGCAGTAAACTGAACCTCATAGGCTGTGTTTACCGGTTCCCACATTTGAATGGAGGCTAGGCTTAAAAGCACTAAAAGAAGCGATATAAGAAAAAATGATAAGTATTTAGGCATTTAAATCACCGCCTTCATCCTGGGAAGAAGAAATGGCCAGAAACATATTTGGGATGGACATTTTTAAAATGTGCTTGCCCTGATCGTATGTTTCTTCAATGGAACCACTAAAATAATGTTTTATGACACTTTCAATGATTTGTAGCCCAGATCAATGTGTGTGTCAATGACATGTGGCGTCTTGCTATCGATTTCAAGCTCTATGCGAATACATAAGTCGTTTTCTGACTGGTGTGCAATAACGTGCACTGGAGTCAGTCTAGTGTTCTCAAAATCCATCGAATGTGTTGTCATGTAAGTAATAAGGTGGTTTAGGATTTGTGAGAATGCATTTGGGGAAGCCATGAGAATAATATTGTCTCCACAAGTGACATAATCGCTTACAGGCGAGTCAAGAATTTGACTGTAAGTGTTCTCCAGCATAAGTTTCAGATTGATCTGTGAAGGCTGATACCCATGGTCGACCAGGGATATAATCTTAAATGTTTCAATTACCCGTGAAGAAGCCTTGAGCCAATTATAAATATCATCTAGGGCGCTGAGCGTTTCCTTTATGGTGGTTTTTAAATCGTTTGGTGCCATATTATGACGTGCTATGTCTGACATGAGTGCAGATATACGGATGCGGATATTTTCATTTTTTTCTAGGGCAGACTGCATTGGCTTTGATATTTCCATAGAAACCTTATTGAGGTTTTGCCCCTGGGCACTAATCGTTTCCTTTTCAATCAATTCCATTTGGGTTTCTCTGAGCGATTTAAGAAGTTCGGTAAGCTCAGCGTTGGCCTTTTGAAGTTTCAATTCATTTTGCCGAATTTGTTCCATAGAAATTTCCAGTTCATCATTGACTGCCTCAATGGCAAGACTACGCTCTTTGACCTTTTCTTCCAGCTCTTTATTGGCTTTTGAAAGGTCTTTTTTCAAACGGACACGCTCGGTGATATCAATATCAATACTAAGCACGCCTTGTGTGTTTTCACCCAGAACTTGAAATGGAATTTTGATTGAGTCTAAAATCATTTCCCGTCCGTCTTTAAAAGTGACCGAATTCGCCTTGTCGCGAATGGAAAGACCCTTTCTTAGAACATATTCTTCCATAGCCTGGAACTGCTCTTTTGATTCTGCTTTTAGAACACTGGTATTTCCAATGTCTTCAACCGAGGGCACCCCAATTAGATCGCAAAAGTTTTGATTGACATGAACAAACTCTCCTTGGCTGTTTTTCACATAGATTGGAGACGGTATATTGTCAATAATATTTTTGAGCTGTGACTCAAGCACGCGGCGCTGATGGAGCTCAGTTTCGATTTTTTTAGAACCTGCTCTCACTCGTTTGTTCAATATTTGATTCCACATGTAAACAAAGACGATTAAAAGGGTAACTGCTAGGGATATAATTATGAGACGGCTGTATAATGTTGATGTGAATGTGTCTGCAAACTCTATGGTCATCCACTGGTCAAAAATATCATTCTTTACCCTTTGAGGCATCCTGCTAAGTATTTTGTTTAAAATAGATATCAGGATGGGATTGTCCCTATGGGTGCCCATTGAAAGGGGCAGAGAGTCAAGCAGTCGAATATTTTCATTCACCTTGATGCCGCTAATATTTTTGTCATTAACCACACGAAAAGCTTGTCCAGTGCTGGCAATAAAAACATCCACCTCACTGTTTTTGAGTTTGATAAAACCATCTTCAACATTATTGACCAAAATAAGAGAAATATCTGGGTACTTTTCACCAAGAATATCTTGGGCAGCGTAATTCCGTATTACAGCGGTCTTCATGTTGACAAGATCATGTTCAAAAAAATCTGTGTTCTGATCACTACGGACAAAGGCCACATAGTCCATATAAGTGTAAGGGGCTGTGAAGATTAAGAATTTTTCACGCTCGCTTGACCGGGCTGTTGAAGTAACTAGGTCAACCTTTTTATCTCTTGCAGCCCTTAGTATTTGGTCCCATGTGTCATAGGAAACGGTTTCTATATTGAGGTCATACTGGTCGCTTATCCAGCTTATATAGTCAATGGAGAGGCCTTTATAGAGGCCGTCTTCATAATACTCAAAGGGATAAAAATCTGGATCGGGAGCATAGTGTATTTTCTTATGGGTATTGAGCCACTCAAGTTCTTCTGTGTTAAACATAGAAAAATCAGCCTCATTGGTTGAGCCTGTGTTAAATGTGCTATAGAAAATGATGGGTAAACTGATTATAAGAACAAGTGCCATAAGTCCCCAGTTCTTTTTAGGAAGCATTTTTTCCCCCTATAAGTTCTGCTCTTGATGTGTTTATATTCATGTATACCCCAATCTAGAAATCTTACTTGAGAGACTTGCAAAATATCATTCAAGCCCCTCGCCATAGCATATATAGATATTTGAGCGTCAAAAACTATATTTATGCAATGGTGAGGGTGTATATCTGTAATTTAGAAAGTGCCTGACTTTATAAAACTTTTTGTTAACATTGGTCATATTTATTGATTTCACTGAGCAAGTTCAATATTATAATCATTGGGTGTGATTTTTTCGGACAATATACAACAAAGAATAAAACTTGATATAGAAACAGGAGGGATATTATGTTCGAATGGAACAACGATTACTCAGTAGGCATTGAGGAGATTGATAAGCAGCATAAACACTTAATTGGTATTGGTGCTGAGCTTATGGAAATGGTTAAGCATTATTCAAACGAAGATTTGTATGATGATGTTATTGACGCAGTTGAACGAATGAAAGACTATACAGTTTACCATTTTGCCACAGAAGAGCGAATGATGGAGCAAGCTGGATTTGAGGGTCTATCCGCTCATAAAGAAGAGCATAGGCGTTTTGTAGAAAAATTAAATGCTGTTGATATTTCTCAATTAGATGAGGATCAAACAGAGTTCATTATGGATATTTTAAAATTTATCTCCACTTGGATATTCAAACATATTATTGGATCAGATTTTGAATATAGAAACACAATTCAGTCTTATGTTTCTGAATCAGCTCAGTAAGCTAAGAACAAACATTTAAATAAGCCTTCAGATTATGTCAAATATCATATTTGATCTAATCTGAAGGCTTTCTTAATAATAGCTAGTCTTTAATTTCCTTAAACATTTCATAGGCTTTTTCGCGTGCCTGATGAAGAACAGACTTCCCCAATTCGGTGGTTGCATAATATTTTCGTATTTTACCATCAACATTCTTTTCTTCCATGGTGAGAAGGCCGCTTTTCTCCATGCTGTGAAGCATAGGATAGAGGGTGCCGGGGCTGATGTCGTAACCATGCTCTCGGAGTTCGTCCATCATCCATACACCATAAATGGGTTCTTTCAATGCATGATGAAGGATATGTATTTGGATGAAGCCGCCAAAAACTTTTCGCAGGATCTTTTTTTTCCATAAGTTCACCTCAGTCGGGTATATAAGTAATGTATGGTTATGAATTTAAGATACCATGTATAAAATATCATTGCAAATATACCCCGTGGGCGGAGGGGGTGGAATGTTAACAAAAAGTTCATTGTTATTCTGGGAAGATGATAGTATACTAATAAGGTAATTCAATGAGATATAAAATTAGTATTGATTTTTTTATATCCTAGTGATATAGTAGGAATATAACCCGTAAGGAGGGACTCTAATGAAAATAGTTACTACTGTTGATACAGTAAACGAAATCAAAAAGATCGTTGAGTCTCAGCCAGAGCAACCAGGCAACGTAAGAATTTTCCTGGCAGGCATGGGCTGAGCGGGTCCAACGCTTGGACTTTCTCTGGATGAGAAAAAAGACTCAGATTTAGTAGATGAATCAAACGACATTCCATTTGTAATGGACAAGGACCTACACGCTCAAATGGGCGACATCAAGGTCGAGTTTATGGGCAATGGTTACATGGTTGTACCTGTGAATCAAGGTGCATCTGACTGTAGTTCATGCGGCGGCAGCTGCGGTTAATCATGAATAGAAGCCATCACTTGCTTAAGGGCAGGTGGTGGTTTTTTTATGTTTTTGTCGGGTGCAAAATAAGCCGAATGTCGGAAAATACAATTGTCAGAATGTTCAAACATGAAGATTCAAGGTCGAATAAGGAAGGTTAGCGTATTTCTCAAGACAAAAGTGCTATGATGCATTTATTAAAAGACTTCAAATTATCAAGTCCTTTAATGAGGGTATTCTTGTTGGTCAGTCATGAGACAAACTGAACCAAAAAAAAGAATAAATAAAACCATGGAGGGAATGCATTATGAAATTTGAGAAATTCAGAAAAAAGGCAGCTTGCTATGGTCTCAGCATGTTGCTATTAATGGGGGCAGCAATACCAGTGGGGGTAACTGAGTATTCATTTGCTGCAGAGGCCAATGATTCAAGCTACAGAAATGTTATGTACTATGGAGACTGGTCCATATGGGGCGGTGAAAACAATTTTTATCCCAAGGATATTCCTGCCGACAAACTGACACATCTTAACTTTGCCTTTTTAGATTTTGATGCAGACGGAAATCTGATTTTCACAGACAAGGATGCAGCTTTAGCGGCAAATGTAGGGATGGATGGTGTCCAGTGGGGGGCGGAGAATAGTGGACTTTTAAACGCCTTTCAAGCCATACGTGCAGAAAATCCCAATATGAAAATAGGGGTGTCTGTGGGCGGCTGGTCAAAATCTGGGGACTTTTCACCTCTTGCTGAAAATGAAGGCGCCCGGGCAAGATTTGTAGAAAACCTGCTTAAGTTTGTTGAGTACACCAATATGGACTTTATAGATCTTGACTGGGAATATCCTAATTTTGTCCGCGAGCCGGATTTATGTGACAATGCCCGTGATGAAGGAACAAGGTATTCTTCACCATCTGACAAGGCCAACTATATTGAACTTTTAAAAGATATACGGTCTGGCCTTGATGCACAGGGGGATAGACTGGGCAAGACTTATGAATTGACAGTTGCCCTACCAGCCCCAATTGCCAAGCTGGATGCTGGCATTGATATACCAGGTCTATTCGATGTGGTTGATTTTGCAAACATTATGACCTATGACATGCGTGGGGCTTGGGACAATGTATCTGGCCATCAAACAGGCCTATACACCAATCCAAATGATCCGCTTAAGGGCGGTGGACTGTCTGTGGATGAGTGTGTCAACTATCTTATATCCAAGGGGGCGCCTGCAGAAAAAATCGTAGTTGGAGCGGCCTATTATACAAGAGGTTGGGGGAATATAAGCAGTGCAGGTCCATCCCAGGAAACACCTGGTCTATTTGGAAGTGCTGAAATTGCAGGCAAAGATGCTGATCAAACCCCATCAAGGGGGGCCCTGAATGAAGCGCCGCTTAAAAATGGTGACGGCGGTCGTCGAGGGGGCGTCTGGTCTTACAATGCCTTAGGAAAGTTAAAGGCGACGTATCCTGTTCTAAAAGAGTACTGGGATGATGTGGCAAAGGCACCATACTTATATGATGCAGACACAGGCAAGTTCTTTACATACGACAATGTCAGATCCATTGAAGAGAAAACGGCCTATGTTAAAGAAAACAAACTGGGCGGTATGATCGCATGGATGGCATCAAAGGATGCTCAGACAACATCAACAAAACGTGACGAACTAACCCTAGCAACAAAAGAGGGCCTATATGGCAGTGCAGAACTTCCAGACCAAGAGATTGTATATGCTGAACTCGATATAAGATGTGATGTCGATGTTTATACAGATGGCAGTGGAAAACAGGGTTATGCCTTTACAATTGAAAACAAGGAAAGCAAAGATGAATCAGATTCGGTTCTTGCCAGTGTTGAGAAAGCTCACGAAACGGTCAAACTGCCTAAATATTATATTAAGACCACTGGTGGAGTCTTGTCATCAGGCGATTACAAGGCTGGTCTTGTTACGACAGAGGGGGACTATACAGTGGTTGACTTGTCGGGTGTGTATGATGGCAAAACACTTGCTCAGGGCGGTCAGTACAGCTTTAAGCTTAAAACAAGCCATCAAGATCCAAGTGCTGAAGATATTATAAGCGTTGAACTGGCGCAAAAAATATATGCTGGTGGTGTGGATTTGGGCCGACAAACAATCCTAGATCGTTCAGACCAAACCACTGATGAAAAACCTATTATTGAAAATGCAAGCGATGTTAGAATTCCATTAAAAGCGACGTTTGATATTTTAGAAGGTGTGACAGCAAAGGACAAGGAAGACGGTGACCTGACCTCAGTCATTCAAGTGACAGGTCAAGTGGATACAAGTCAAGTTGGAACCTATACTATTGCCTATTCAGTCACTGATAGCTCTGGTCAAACAACGCGTCATGAAAGAACTGTAACCGTCTATTCAGAAAGTCAGGGGGCATCTGACTACGGAACAGGTCAAGGGGTTCAGTGGGATGATCAAGTGGTGGCGCCGTTTGTGGATATGGTGGCATGGAACACGCGTCCAGAGTATTCACTCGGTGGTGCAGCAAACTTGAAAAAACTTTCTATGGAGTCTGGTGTCAAATTCTTTAATCTAGGCTTTATTCAAACGGCTCAGGGCCAAGCGGTATCAGATGGTAAGGTCAACTGGGGCTGGGGTGGATACCCAACACTCAATGAGGCGACCGCAGGCAATACTCAGTACGAGGGTATCAAACAATCCATAAAGGACTTGAGGGATATTGGTGGCGATGTGACGGTTTCCTTTGGAGGGCTTAATGGAAAGCCGTTTTGGGAAGCCACTCAAGATGTCGACACCTTGTTTAAGACCTATAAGGATATTGTAGAAGGTTATGGGCTCACACGCATAGACCTTGATATTGAAGGTGCAGGTCAAAACAAAGACCACAATAGAGCCAATGCCAAAGCCATTAAGAAACTTCAAGATCAGACAGATGTAGAAGTGACCCTGACCCTTCCAGTTTTGCCGAGTGGCTTAACAGGGGTTCAGCTGGATGTCCTTGAGGTTTACTTGTCAGAAAATGTGGATGTTAGCCTCATTAACATTATGGCCATGTGTTATGGCAGTGGCACTTTGAATCCTGGTGAAACCTATGGGACGGCTTCAAAGCGTGCCTTAGAAAGCACAATGGCACAGGTTCAGGATTATTACAAAACCTATGTAAATGCAGATCTGACAGAGTCTCAAGCCTATAGAAAACTGGGCACGACAGTCTCTATAGGATTTGAAGGGGCAGCCCATCCTATATTTACTGAAGAGTGGACAAAACTCGTAGTGGATCATGCCCGTGAAAAAGGCATAGGTATGGTTTCCTTTTGGTCAATGAATCGGGACGCCCAGCTAATGGACAATGAAGGCGTGACAAGTCAGTATGGATTCTCTAAAATACTGAGTACCTTCCTTGGGGGCTCTGAGGAAAATACAGCCCCTCAGATAAGTGGGACCCAAGATATGATCATAATTAAGGGCTCAAACTTTGATGCTTTAGAGGGTGTTATGGCCTACGACAGGCAAGATGGCGATGTGACAGATAAAATTGTTTTACAAGGCAGTGTGGATGTGACAAGACTAGGGGACTACACCCTAACCTACCGGGTGAAAGACTCACAGGGGCTTGAAAGCATATCTACAAGAGTGATTACAGTAAGAGAACAAGATGCAAATGAAGACACCTTTGAAATGGACAAGGTCTATAATCAAGGAGATGTGGTTTATTATAAGGGTATAAAATATACGGCAAAATACTGGGTTAAAGGTGAATACCCAGATGCCAGCCCAGCATGGGAAAAAGAAGTGGTTCAGTACCCAGATGGAAGTGTGGATTATGTGGCAGGTTCTGCATATGTAGAGGGAGACCTGGTTAATTTTGAGGGTGAAAAATACAGGGCAAAATGGTGGACAAAGTCTCTTCCAGGAAGCGATGAATCTTGGGAAAAGATAGTAAACAACATGTATCCATCCGTAACATCACCTGGGGCCATTATCATTGAATTTGGAAACTGATACAGGGCAAATGACATTTTAATGCAAACCATAAAAAGCTTAGGAGGGGATGGTGTAAAACACATCCCCTCCTTTATGATGTGTGCCCAGCATGGGCACAATCTAACGGGTGAAAGTCCCGAACACGCCCTAGTAGTGGGAAGTGTATAGCTTAAGGCAAGGGTGTCCTCGGCGACGAGGAATCTGAAGGAAGCCGGCGGCAAATCTC
>LQAJ01000023.1_pt1 | contig 154557 bp, 166 predicted proteins | sample 1535811 | NCBI WGS metagenome assembly LQAJ01 (sample SAMN04331587, study PRJNA305678) | bioreactor metagenome | isolation source: bioreactor_6 inoculated with Wadden Sea sediment 2nd replicate of a... | place: Germany: Wadden Sea, Janssand Flat | reverse complement strand
CAGAGCAGCAGGTAAGTTGATTTCCCCAAGATCCGATACCTGCTCAAAACAGCGAATCATAGCTATTCAGGGCTGAGATCAATAAGATACAGTCTCTGGTAGCCTTTAAGGGGATCAAGCTCCCACGCCAGTATTCCCCGGGAAGTTATAACTGTCTTCCAGCTCAAACTCTCCGATGGAAGAACCGCTTGTCTGGCTAAATTTCCCCTCAGATCATAGATGTCGAAGAACATATCCAGCCTTGTACAGAACCACCGAATCCCGCTGATGATGGTTCTACATCTGCTCCATATTCATGAAACAGGTATTCTCACCCGGTTCCGCAGGAGTGCATCGAACTGCCGGTGAAGAAATCTCCTTCCGGTTTGTATCACTCTGGTTAATGACTTTATGTCATGCACTCTCAAGTGTGTCAAATCCCGTCAAGTTGATTTCTTCTTCTGCAAAACAAGTTTTCTCCAGTTGCGTCATTTCTTGTTCCAGAATAGAAGAAATTTCGATTCACCATGGGAAAACCTGAAGGATGAGGCGTTCGCTGCTATGGAAGCCCGATCCCATGGGTTATCCGAAACTCTCTTCCCCGTTTCAGTTTACTGCGCAGAGCATCTTCTGTGAAGTTCCGATGCACCTTCATGCTGAACCCGCATTTCGAGAGAAGCTTCTCCAGAGAGATCGCATTTCCTGCGCGGTCAAGACAGCAAAGGGCAGTAACAGCAGCGGTATCACCGGTGCATATGGAGGTGCTGTTTCTGTCTTGACGCAGAAGAACAGCCATCGCTTCCATTTCGCCAAGGTGGAGCTCATGTAGTGAACTGAAGCTCCTTCCAAGCCTGTTCTCAACATCCGCTATCTCTTCGGCCAATGCGCTTTCCACACGTATTTTCCCGGATGAAATGTACTCTTTCATGGGAATGGTTATCCTGTGACCATGCTCATCTTCGTAGAACCTGCACTCACCCAAGGCAACGGTTTCCGGAAGCAGCAGCAGGTAGGAGTTCATCACTTCCTCCCACCTCCCCAGTTCATGAAGGTGTATTACCGCGTCGGCATCAAGAATTACCAAGCATGGTTTCATAATACACCGCGAAGGGATCTATTCCATACGACCTGAGCACGGACTTCAGCTGACCAACTGTTGTTTCAAGGTATTCCGCAAGCTTGCCCACGGATATCCTTCCGTTGAGATAAACTCTGTAGGCCAGGGTGACCATATGGCCCGGCAGCAATGGTTCTTCCCTGTGAACCTCGCTGTGAACATTTCTGTCCAGCTCCCTGAGCTCTTGGTTCTGTATGAAGCTTTCCACAGTTTCCTTATTGATCATTCCAACCCTGCAGAGGCGCCACAGAAGCGCTTCCGTGCTGACCATGTATTCCCTGGAAAGGCTGATGAGATCGAAGTATCTGATCTTGTCTTCGCATATTATCTCACCGATGTCCCTGCGTATGGAATCATCGGGCATCAGAAGATGGCTGGAAAAGATGTTAGCAAGGGTTTCCACCCTTTTCTCGGGAATGCTGGTGAAATCGCAGTCATTGAAGATCAGATGAAAAAGCTCGTGCCCAAGGCTGAAGTTCCTCCTCCACCAGACCTCATTGGAGTTGAGGAGGATGGCGCTCAGACCCTTCCTGCGGAGGCATGCTCCGGAGCCTGACCCTAAAGGAACATGGAACACCAGAACGTTCCAGTTCTTTCTCAGCACCTCTTCAAGTATCCTCGCTGGATACTGCCCCAGATCGAGCTGCTTGTGGATCCCGTCTGCGATCTGCTCCATGCTTTCAAAGGAGTTGTATTCACTGAGATCATAAGCTGGCAACCCGCCTGAAGCAGAGCAGCCGGAAAGCGAGAGAAGCCTTTCGTACCTGTCAAGGCGCGTTCTCAGCAGGTTCTCCGCAAAGCAGTCAGCCTCTCCCCTCCAGAAGACCTGACCTGATGGTTGATCGCCACTGAGCAGAACTTCTGGAGCAACTCCGTAGTACCCTGCCAGCTGCATTGCCTCATATGCCTTAAGATCCCTTCTGCCGCTCTCAAGGTCGTAGACCGACTGCCGATTCCCAAGCCCCAGCAGTGAAGCCACATCCTCAGTTGAACGGGAATGGGATTCACGGAATTTCCTTAACCTCTCCCCCTGAGCAACCAGTCTTTCATCTTTTTTCATTGCTTTGCCACCTCCGCACAACAATGATGCAGGACATACTGATCCATGTCAAGGATTTTCCTTGATGTTCAATCCTTCCAATTAATGTCTCCCCCGGTGATGCTGGAAACCCCTCGCCTTCAGGGAAGTAGGTATTGATTTCTAACTCTCCGTGGTGCTTTGACCGGTAAGGCTCATTCCAGCTTCCTCCTCTTCCAGATTCAGCTGGTTATGCGATTCATGCTTCTAAAAGAGTCTTTAGATAAACAGTCTGGTATTTATGGCTGAAGCTCCAGTACCAGAACCCGGGGAAACAGTTCCGGATCAGTTACCGCTGCAAGGATCCCATATGCGTCAACATGGAAAATGGCCTCGGTTCCATTTTCCAGCTCGTTGAAGGAGGCAGTATAGAGCAGGTTCCCGGAAGAATCCCATACATCGAAGAGGAATCCCTCTTCAGCGTCCTTTCTTTCAACCCATAGATTGCCCTCCGCATCAACGCCTGCAAGGGCGATAAGGGTGTGATAAGGGCAGGGTTCATAGCCCCTGTATAGGATCGATCGTTTACGGCGTAGGTCTCGAATTCCTCTATTTCATCTGCAATTTCATGTTCTGTTTTTGGAAGGCGGGAAACATCAGGGCAGCTTATTGTTCCCGACTGTTCTCCGTCGGGTGAATAGACTGAGATAGAGTACTCGGTGTTGTCCCACACAGAGTAGAAAGTTCCGTCTGGACTTCCCATGCAGTCCATTATGAAGATGTCAGCGTATGCTTCAGGATCAGGCAGAGTCCATTGTCTTGAGAGATAGGTCACTACAGGTTCAGGTGTTGAATCGAACAGCCCAAAATTCATTGTGAAGATTGCCTGGTTATCGGCGAACTCAATCTCATACAGTTTCCCCGTGAAGGAACTCGATCCCGCGGGAAACATTTTCTTAGGGGCGTACATGTCCGTTGAAAACAGTATGCCTGTGTAATCACCGGCACTGTCGAATTCCATCACCTCCCTTCTCGATTCATCGCCAACAAGAATGGTTCCATTACCCAGAGCACACATGGATATTGGAAGCAAAAACTCTCCGGGACCGCTGCCTTCCCTGCCTATGAGCTGTACATTTCCATTATTAACCTTCCTGATACACATAGCGGCCTGATCGAGAACAAGGATAGAGCCATCGGGGTGGAAGCTGAAGGCATCTATGCGTCCTATCATCTCCAGAGAGTCCCCGGTTTCAACTCCATAGGAGTCGGTAATCGCAAGCTGATAGTTCTGGATGGCCGCTGATTCGGCGTTTGCCTCAACCGGGGCTTCCGAGTTGCAGGAAGCAATAAGAAGGGAAAGAAGAAGAATTCCGGAAATCTGTGTATTCATGTTGAACCCCAATCCTGTTTTTAAAAGCATAATAACGGGAAAGTAGAGAATCTATAGGAATATATAGCATACCGAACACGGATGACACAAATGACACAGCGAACACCACTCGGGTAAAACACCAGGAAAGTGATTTCCATGAATCCGATACCTGCTGCCTCCGCACTCCGGGCATCTGAGAGCTGTCTATCTGTATCGCCTCCATACAAGCGGCTCGATCTCAAGAGGCTCCACCCTGAACTGAAGTACCCTTCTCTTCTGAGGGGCGGTCAGCTTCGGGGACCCGTTGTTCAGCAGATACCCCCCGATTGCGATCTCTGCAGCTGAAGCGCTCTCCATAAGTATCCTCCCCGACTTGATGAAGTCTTCCATTGGGATGGATACCCTTTGGCCTGCCAAGTTCATGGAGGTGTATTACCGCGCCGGCATCAAGAATGACCAAGCGAGGTTTCATAATGCGCCGCAAAAGGGTCTATGCCATGGGAAGTGATCACGGTCTTCAACTGGCCAACGGTTGTTTCCAGGTATTCCGCTAGTTTGCCCAGCGAGATGCTCCAGTTAAGGTAAACCCTGCAGGCAAGAGCAGCCATATGGCCCGTTAGTATTGGTTCATCACAATGAACTTCGCCGCCAATATTCTGGTTTCCCATGCTCTTCACAATTCTATATCTCAACCCATCTATAAGGCATATATCATTTTATGTAATACTCATCAATGCTTCGCCTTGCTCCAAAGGCTTCGATTGGGGGATATTAGAGAGAACAGCAGGATTGTGGAGCTTGATGAGTGTTATTGAAAGCGCCGGGTTTTCCTGAGAAGCATTGTTGGCGGATTCAGTAAAACAAGCGGAATGAGGCACCATGGATTTCTTAAAAGGGTACAGCTTTTTCCCGGTAATCGTGTTTGCTCTTTGCTTTGGCTGTGGCGGTGAGGAACCACGGGAATCAGCATCGCCTGCTGTGCAGGAGGAACCCTCAGAGTCTGCTGACTCCGGTGCCCAGGTTTCGAACACCCAGAACACCACTGAGACACTGAATGCTGCAGAATCCCCTGATACCCTCGAGATCGTCGGGGTCTTCGCAGGTTATGAAATGGGAGACTATTACCATGCTGTGTTCATAGACGATGAAGGTAACCTGCAGACTGCATTTTCACCGGGGGCCGCAACTCCTGGCCTTGATGTTTTCCTGTTCCGTTACAGGGGGCAGAGGGTTCTGGCAACAGCGGTTAACAGGGAGTTCGACCTGTACGAGGCGGGTTATCAGATAGTTCCCGTGGTTATAGATGTCTGGACCCCTGAAGAAAGATACACGGAATGGTACCGGGAGATCTGCACTGAGTACGGAATAGAGAGCTCCGAGGAATTCCACGAACAGTTCGGTGACCCCGCTGTAACTGAAGAGCTTTTCGATGTTGATGAATACTTGAGCGGTCCAGACTGATTTGTATAAAAAGAAAAACCATTCCCCTGCATGAAGTCAAGGGAGGTTTCATATCACACAGCAAAGGAATCCACCGCGAGAGCTGAGCAAGTATGTCAGCGGCCCTAATCGGAAATGACCGCAAAGCGGGTGGAAACCCCGGTACCGCCGATGTCTCCCCCTATGATATAGACTCCACATGGCAGTTCCCCTGCATTGAAGTCAAGTGTGGTCTCCCCTGCGGGAAGAAAGCCTGAGCAAAGGCCCACCGCTACCCTCCCCATAACATCGAACACACGAAGATCGACAGCAGCAGGAACAGGAAGCGAAAGATGAACGGTGGATGCACCCGTTGCGGGCACAGGAGCAACGGCAACCGCAAAGCCCGGTTCCTCGGGAGGCGTTCCCGAGCCCTCTGGAAAAACCATCAGACAGGTAACGCTGGCCGCGGGAAAAGTCCTGGAGAATGATGACCCGCTTCCCCACAGGTTCCCCCTGAACTGAATCCCGGTAGTCCCGTTGTAAGGAGCTTCCATGGGGGCGTCATTCTCTATGCTCCACACCTCGGCATAGCCTGAGGATGTGTAGTCGTGCAAAGCAACAACAGCCTCATAATCCTGTGTAAGGTGCTTGTTCACCACCACGATGCAGAGCTTTCCGTCAGAACGGAGGGATGAATGCACATCCAGCCCGTAGCCTCCCCCCAGGCGTCGCTGGTGGAGAGCACCATGGTCCCGGTCATCTTCTCCTGGAGCAGCTTCATCACCCAGGCCGTGGCCCTCATTGAAAGGGTGTCACCCCTTATCATTCCGAAGGAGGTGTTGGGGTCCTCGGGGGTCCCCTCGATGATGGAATACACCCCTGCCATGGTGCAGCCGTTCTCCGCCAGGTGCCCCAGACAGTCCGCCACGAAGAGCCCGTCGATGTAGTTCCACCACACCAGGTCGGGGTCATCACTATGGCGTTGTACTCCATTACGCACACTGGAATGTAATCTCCGCCGGAGAACGCCTCCATGGAATCCACCATGGCCTGATACCACTGGTCGAAGGCATTGGGCCCAGAATCAAGCGACATAAGCCAGGCGATGTAGTCGGTTGTGTCAGGGGGCGCCTGCTCCCATGTCCCCGAGGGATAGTAGTGCAGGTCCACCCAGTCGGTGTTGTCCCCGCAGTGCTGCACCGTTTCCGAAAGCCACCCCAGATCCCCGGAGAGTGACATGGTGGCAATTGAAAGGGGAACAGGAGACGCCGCCCGCATGGAGTCAGCGTACTCATCGGCCAGTGCGGCGAAGGAGGATGAAGTGGCATAAACGGAATCCGTGGGCGACCACTGCTCGAAGGGAATCCCGAAGTGCCTGTAGAGGGTGAGCTGATACTCACCCAACTCAATGACCATGCCAGAGATATCCGGCTCGTTCCCTATCTGCCAGTAAACCACATCATACGGTTCAGGATGCCCCCTCTGGGCACGAACCTGCCCCATGGGAGTTTCAACACCTCCATTGCAGTACTCCACCATCCGGGAAGCCTTGGAGGGGTCGTTGATCTGGAAGTTCACCGAAAGCACCGGCTCTATCCCGTTCTCCTCGCACATCTGCAGGAAGTCGTCCAGAGAGGTCGCCAGATCGATCTGAATGATCACGCCCTCCAGAACATCCAGGTACATCACCCCGCCGTAGTCGTTCCCCTCCCAGTCGTAGTACTCATTCCCTATGCCCCCCATCCGCAGCATGGGCACACCGGTGAGTCCTATCATAGGTGACACCTCTGCTAGTGGAGAAAACTCCTCTGTGATCTCATCCCCGGAGCCGAACACGAAGGGATGCACCTCCCCCAGCTGGCTCTGGCAGTACACATCTATCTGAGCCGCAAAAAGGAAAGAAACGGGAACAAGCAGAACGAAAATGAAAGAAAACCTCACGAACACCCCCTCAGGAAGCAGAAACCAGCCTCACAAACCAAAAAGAAGTATACCTGCAGAGTTCGTTATAGGTCAATCAGTTGCAGCACACAAACCATCTGGGATACGGAGACATGGAAAGTATCCGGCGTTCCCAGGCAACCTTGATTGAATCCAGACTGTGGAGATGATTAGCGAACAACAAGACGAGAGTTGCAGTCGTGTGTCAGCAGTTTCAAGGCTCAAGGTCACTCCGGTGTTGAGAAAACGGGACTGGATCGAAGGTGACAGCTGGTTTCATGAAATTTAATACCAGAATAATACATAATAATACAGTTGACTTCTCATATCTACAAACTTATTCTTGCTATGTAAACAGGTCGCTGGGGGACTGATAGTCTTCCAGAACCACACATTCCAGCCTCCCTCCGACCGGAGGAGGAGAGAAATGTTCAGGATTTTTTGCTCACTTCTGCTGCTGCCCCTTGCAGCGGCGGCACAGGGTATTCTATTCACCGATGACTTTTCCGACGGGATGGCCGATGGGTGGCTGGAACTTGATACGGGGGCGGAGTACGAAGTGGTAGATGAATGCTACTGTATTTCCGCAGGAGAGAATGTAGACTACGGCTCATCCTTCAATGCTGACCAACCAGAGGGAATGTCGATCGCGAACTACTCGGTGTATGTCCGGTTCAAAGCTGAAAACCCCACCCACGCTGCTTTGGTGTTTGTCAGGTTCGACTATACCGCAGAGACTGGATACTTCCTCTATCTGCGGGTTTACCAGGACATGGTAAGGATCGGCAGGCAAAACGGCGCCGGCTGGGTCGTTCTGACTGAGACAGACTATGACTTCAATTACGACCAGACATACTGGACCAGGTTCATGGTGGTTGATGACGGACTCTGGGGAAAGGTCTGGCAGGGAGAGTTGGCTGACGAGCCGATGGACTGGCTTATATCGGCACAGGATACAACCTGCACCGATCCAGGTCACTTCGGTCTGGGAGCGGCGAACATGTCCGGTCAGACAGGTTTCCATGTGGAGTTCGACGATGTAATGGTTACAGCTCAGTACACAGCATTTGAGGCTGCTACATGGGCTGGAATAAAGGCCACTTTCAGGTTCTGAGTGTTCGCCTGATGTGAACAGCACAGGGGACAGCGCGTATCAGTAGCCCCTGAACAGTGTTTTAAAACAGAGTGCACTCCCTACACTGTATACGCACAAAACAAGCCTTGGAATCATGGTAACCGGAACTTCCTGAGACCATTACCCGGCTGCTACAGCTTGTGCGCCTTTCTGAAGGCCCCAGCCGCCTTCGTCTGCAGGGAAAGAGAACCAGGGATGGAAGATGGCGAAAAAGCGTTCCGATGCGGGACCTCAGCAAAGCGCGGGGCAACAAAGCCCTGTGCTTCTAGATCAAAACAAAAAGCATTCAGTTGTTACCAAGATGCTCCGCCAGAAACTCCTCAGTAGCCCTGTAGAACTCAAACTTGTTCTCTTCTTTGACAAAGCCGTGTCCCTCGTCCTGTTTAAGAATGTACTTAACAGGAATACCTTTGGCTCGAAGGCCATTAACCACCTGGTCTGACTCCACCTGATTAACCCTTGGGTCGTTTGCTCCCTGCCCTATCAGGAGAGGGGTTTTCATGCGTTCGGTGTTCAGAGCAGGTGAGGTGGCCACAAGACGTTCCCTGTCACGCTCAGGATGCCCTATTCTGAGGTACATCATCTCCCTGATCTCCTCCCAGTAGAGAGGCATGTTTTCCAGAATGGTGAACAGGTTGGACACTCCAACCAGATCCACGGCGGCTGCGTAAAGTTCAGGATCCTTGACGATACCCATAAGAACGGCATAACCACCGTAACTCACTCCGAAAATCGCTATTCGGGCGGGATCAGCTATTCCCTTGTCGATCAACCACTGAACACCATCGGTTATGTCATCCTGCATGGATAGACCCCATTCCCCGTAACCCGCTTCAAGGAACTTCCTGCCGAAACCTGTGGATCCCCTGAAATTCATCTGGAACACTGCATATCCCCTGTTTGCCAGGAACTGTACAACAGGCTTGAAGCCCCAGTTATCCCTGCTCCATGGCCCACCGTGGGGATAAACCACAACAGGCAGTTTCTCAGGAGGAACACCCAGAGGCAGCGTAAGGTAACCGCTTATCTGAAGACCATCCCTTGCTGTGTATGAAATGGTCTGCATCGGGCAGAGAGAATCCCTGTCAAGCCAGGGACTCACCTCGAAAAGCTTCTCCAGCTTCATGGAAACAGCATCAAGCAGGTAGTAGGCTCCCCTGGTTCTGTCATCACCGGAGTAAACAACGAAAAGGTCTTCATCATCCGTATTTGACAGCAGAAGGTTGGAGAAGGATGGGAGTTCACCGTCAATGAATGTCTGCAATGCTTCACGGGATTCATCGAACCAGGTGTATCGAATCTTGTCCTCGGTGTACCTGACACCAACTGGCTTACCCAGCTTCCTTGAGTAGATCATGTCGCTTACGTCTACATCGGGATGGGAGAAGAGCACCTCTCCCGGAGCATCTGAATCAACTGAGAAGGAATAGATTGCACGAGTATTCCTGCCCAGGTTACTGGCCACATAGAAACTGCGGCCATCAGCGGCAAACCTCAAGGGGATCGCACTTTCCCTGAAGTCGTATGAAGCCACCTCACGCCAGGGATCATTCTCGGTATCCCGGTATATGATCCTGGTCTTCAGACCATCGGTAACTTCAGCGAGGCGAAGTCTGCCTGAGTCATCCACTATCCACTCTGAAACATCACCGGGGTTCTGCGCAGCAAGTTCAATATCCCCGGTATTCAGATTCAGCCTGAAGGCATCCATTTCCCTGGGATCCCGCCTGTTCATTGTGAAAAGAACAAGTTCAGTGTCATCCTGGAGAAGGTCGATAACCCAGCACCTCACACCTTCAAAAGGTGTATAGCATACAAGATCACTCCCATCAGGCTTCACACCGAAAAGCCTTGTGTTCTCATCTCCTCCGGTATCGTTGTGAAACACGATACGGTCAGAGGAACCCCACACAAAGTTCCAGAGATCCTGCTCCTCCTCAGAGGTAACCCTGGTAACCTCACCGGTGGAAAGTACCTTAACGAAAACATTAAGCCTTGTCTTCCACGGCTCCATCCAGGCCAGATACCGACCATCAGGAGAGAGCTTAACATTCGACTTCTCCACATTCCTGAAGAAGTCTTCCAGGGGGATCTTTCCAGGCATCGGGTCCTCTCTTTCCTGATCAGCTGGTTTCCAGCAGGGTTTGACAACTCATAAAGGAATCTCTTCCCTGCTGTCAATAAAGAGAAGGCTCCTCACAGAAGAGACAGACAGATGATACCCCCGTCACCAGGAACAGCAGAAGAGCATCACACACCTCCGCAAAACCCCAGTGACTTTGCCCAACAGCAACCGGATTAGGAAAAGAGCAAGGAGCGCAACCCAACGGACACAAGAAACCAGGAACAAAGGAAAAGAGAAGTAGCCGTTCAGGGAAGCGTACTCCCGCCCCTGAAAACGCAGAACAACAAATCTGGGAATCATGATAACCGGAACTTCCTGAGACCGGTACCCGGCGGCTACAGCTTGTGCGCCTTACCGGAGGCCTCAGCCCGCCTGCACCTGGCAAGCTCAACCTCAAGCTCTATCCAGCGCCGGCACAGAGAGCGGAACCGGCTATAGTTCTCGATAGCAGCCTCTGTCTCAGGCACATCATCCGGCCGCACATAAAGGGTATGCCCCTTCCCCTGAAAAGAGTAGCTGAGCTGGTAATACTCTCCCCCAGCTGCCCTCTTCTGCACGGAAAGAGAACCCGGATGCATATGCCCTACCCGTGAAATAGCCTGCTTAACAGCATCTATCTCTGCAAGTATCTCCTGCTGTTTCATGATTGTATCATAATTATGATACATATAGCATGTCAAGGGGCAATAAACAGACATGACATACTCAGCTAATTATTGAATTGGTATCAAGATACGGAGTGCAGGCAACGTGGCATCTGATCCCAGAACCGGCCATCCAGTTCACGGCCATAAGCCTTCTTGCGCACACCGCCCCACTGCTTGAAGAAGAAGGGCACATTCTGCTTAACTCACATATCCTGATGATGCTAATGATACAAGTCTATCCCTTGATTCCTAATACAGTAAGCATATATTGCTGGTTCTCCCTTGACTGTTTTCACTCCAGATGAGTATAATGGGTTATATGACTTTGGTTGGGTGTAGTATACAGAAGCCTTATCAGGGTACATACATGAATAAAGACACATAGCTAGTGACATAGGTTTAGTGCCGTAAGGCGCAAATACCACTGAATCCTCTCCATTGTTAGTCTGTTTCATTAATATATCATATATAGTTGATACATCATATCCATTAACTCTTATTGGTTCATGATAATATGGCGCTACCTCTGAATCAAGATTTCTGACAAACTCCCAATTCCTTAAGTATCCTGATGGATGGGCTGGAAATGGAAATAGCAAGTGAACCCTATCACGATTGAATTCCCCATCCCTAAGAATTTGCGGTAGGCCGAGCGGTTCATAGCCCAATCCAACAATTAAAGATCTATTCTTGTTGCCATCTTGAAACAGCTCTCGGAACCCAGGTAGAGCTCTCCAGGGACCAGGATCAATTGCTAGCGGCTTACGATGGTCATACATCTCAGGAACAGTGTATGTAACAAGAATAGAATTATTATTAGTACATTTCAATATATATTTTACAATAGGAAAAAAGTAACGCTTAGGAAGTGTTGAGATATCAATTATTATATTATCTGTACTACCACTATTCACCATTTGCTCTGCGTATGTATGGATTTGCACTAAATTATCTCTTATATCACATTTTCTAATAGACTTTTGAAGCCCTCCTTCCTTCAAATACTGATTCTCTCTTTCACATAGTCTACAAAATGGTTCATCTCCCCAATATGCCATTTTTATATCTTCTATTTTGAGCATTATTACGGTATCGCAGTTTTTTGATTCATGTAAATAGCGCCATGTTGCTATTGATCTATCTCCTGTGGCAATTGATCCTATAAGCTTCCATTGTTTTCCCTTCAAGTGCTTATTTAGCCACTTTATATTGCCCCATGGGCGAAACTCACCGCGTATCAATTGCAGTATCCACTTTCAGTCAACTTTCTCCCAAAACAGGACTCGAGCCTTCTCAAGCCACTGTCTAACTTGTTTGCTTTTTACATACATGGGTTCCTTTGTGTGATTTGCGGGAATTTGGAAGTGGGGAGCTAATACTGGATGCAGATACCATTTCCTACTTTCACCTCTACTTCCTGTTTTCGGTGTGTGCTTCATGTCAATTGTTGCTCCATAAGCACTCGCATCTTGCATCACACGATAGACTTCTTCATTGTTCTCCAGATCCTCTAATGAAAGAGAAATACCGTTATGCCCCGGATAACTCATCCTTTTGTCTGCTCTTAATTTGAATCTGAAGTACATACCAAGTACAGAAATAAACCTTCTTCTGGAGTTTCCTTGCGGTTCTTCTAATATCTTATCGTACCATCGATCGCTTGCTTCTTCGATCCCTTCTGATTGGATATAGGGGTCCTGTATTGAAGGTATGGTGTTATCTTCCCAGTTAGCATCGAGAGGTTGGCATCTTAGCCATGATTGCCATATATGCTGCATTATTGTTAGGAATATTAATATATTACTTCCTGATAACTGTATTACATCATTCTTTCTTGCCCATATCAGCTTCTGACTTCTTTTGGCTGCAATTTGCATTGATGCTAGGAAGATTCTTTCCTTTTTCCACCATTTCTTTCTCTCACTCTCCCAAGGGCAATTCTCAGAACTAGGATAATTTGGCTTAAGCCCTCTATGTGAACGCTCATACTGTTGTCGAACCCATGCTTCCCCAAGTTTCGCAGAAAGTACATCATATACTTGTAGATGCATGAGATAATCCTGAACTTCCTGCGGCCATTCTTCATCAATTGTTATAGCATATCTAGTTGAATTGCGCGTATAGTATTCGATTTTTTCCTTTACAGACATTAGTGACCCGCCAAGAACTTTTGATATCAAATCGTCATTGTTAGTCTTAACATCATATCCACACATTGATAGACGACGGTAAAAAACATCTTCTGCAAATTTTGGGTAAATCCATCTCTTTCTGTTTTCCTTGCGTCTTAAAATCTCATCCATATTAACTCGCCTATAGTTCCGTAAATCTTCTAATTGCGCTGTAGTACCGTGCATACGGTTCTGGCTTGAGGTTCTAAAGGCATACTTCCTTCCGCCTAATCTGTAAGACACTTCTGGGTCTCGTGCCCCTAGCATTTTGTTTATTACTTCATTAAACTGCATATACAACTCTTTTTCGCGAGCCTTGGCCTCTAGCCTGACCATTTCTTCACACTGATCTATTCGTACAAACACTTCTACATCTTCGGAAATGACTCCACTTTTTCTTAATGATCTAACTATCTGTGATATCGGTTCACCTGGAGAGGTAAGTGTTTCAGTAATAAAACTATCAATGGCCTGATACCCCATTAAATATACTCTGTAGGACTGTATTCTATCCCTAATCATTTTTCTAAGCTGATGATAATCAATCAGTTTATTGAAGTAACCAAACCAGCATCCCTGATTTGCTATATCATCAACAAAATGCTTCATGGTTTGTGTAGACATATTTATGCACAAATTACTTCTCAGTATTTCATTCCCATTATATGTTTCTATGCTATCTAGTATATCATCTAATATCAAATAGTTAATGAAATCACCAAATAGGTTCACCATTATGTTACTCTGAGATGTTTCAGCTCCCTCACGAATTAGTCCTCCAAAATCAATTGCTGCGCATCGAATAAGGTTGATTCCAGCTCCGATAAAATTTGAAAACTCGATAGGAACCGGAAATTTAAGACCTACCCTCTGATAAGCAATCCGAATTTCAGGTTTTAGGAGCGTCAACAACATACTTTTCCCAGATCCTTGCACTCCTTCAAGAATAATGTTACCTGGCTGAAACACAGCAAGTACTTCGTTTATCAACAATGGACTAAATAGTTGAGCATATTGTTCTTCTGGTATCAATTCGGTTAAATACACTTGCTGGAAGGGGTTTTTTCTTAATGGCATATTTAGATCCTCGATGATCTGGGAAAAAGAGCTGACCAAGGAGAGTCAGACTCATGATGAATCAAAGGTATTGTATTGTCAGGGCAATTGCTAAATAACACTAACAACAATCCACCTCCTTCAATATTAGACCCATAGCCAAACGGGCCGTACATGTTTTTTGAATTTGACCCCTTCACTCTATCATAAGTATCAAAGACCACAGTCCGCAATCTACGTAGATAGTCATCTTCATTATTTCCAGCATTTATAGTTAACAACACTGAATCATCTAATACTAGTGTAGGTTCAAAAGTCAAATTCGAATAGGTTTTTTCTAATTCCAAGCTTCGCTCGTACCCTGATCTACATATAATAAGAGGACAAAGCATTATGGGTACTGGAGCAGAATGACTCAGAGTTGCCGCGTAGCTTACAATTCTCTCCATTTGAGAACCAGTCCCAACAAAGTCTTCTAACAACACAATTCTGTTTAGCTGAGGATATTGTTTCTTCATTGTCTTCAATATTTGCGGCTTATTTGAGAATTTAACTAAACTATTCCAGTCTGGTCGATATGGTTTTCCCTCTAATTGATTAATGTGATAGAAACCTGAAATATCCATACTATCGGTTATTCCGCAAACCCAAGTGGAAGCAAGAGATTTCTGAAGTTGGTCCTTAGCCGTATTCGCACATATATCTATGTTATCAATATCAATAAGCCATCGTGCTATTGCTCCGTTGAAAACTGTTTGATAGAGGGACATATACTCGGATCTTCCGATAAAATAGACTCTGGGAATCAACTCAAATAGAGTTTTTCGCATCTCATCATCCTCAACATTATTGAGCCAGTCTTGTAAACGATTAGAAAAACTCTTGGATGGAGGATACTTAGTTACTTCATAGTGAAAGTAAAGCTTAGATTCTAAAAAATTAATCTGTGAAGCTATTTTTTCGTACTTGGATGGATAGTGCATAAAAGAAATAGTAAATGCTTTATCTATATCTTCTATTGATGCATTTTCAATATCAATATTCATTTCCTTCGGTGCTTTATAGTTTCGAGACCAACGCCTTACCATTTCTGCAGTAGTATGTGGCATTTATAATTCAGACCCTTCGTCATCTAGCATTCTTTGCACTCCATGAGCAATCCATTTTGCCAAGGGTGGAGGGACAGCGTTACCAACTTGCTTAGCTTGTTCTCGTTCCTTCCCCATAAAAATAAAAGAATCTGGAAATCCTTGAATTCTTGCAGCTTCTCTGACTGTGAAACCCCTGTGTTCACTAGGATGCAGGAAATACCGATGATCAGTAAAGCGGGTGTCTACAGTGTACGAAGGTTCCTCCCAACTCAATCTTCTATACTTCCCGTTAAATGATCTGCACAAATCATATTTATTGCCAATCTTACGAACATAACCTTTTGCCTGAAGGTTTCTTATCGAAAGTGTACAATCAAATCCAACATCCTTAGATATAGCAGATTTCAATACAGGGTCAGCATCACCAGAGTCGCGCATGCGAAGTCGCCTTCTAAGTCTTTGAATGGATTCTAAAACAGATTGCTCTTCAATAGTAGTTTCCCCGTAGACATCCGGTATATCCCACGTATGAACAGATCTCGCTCCACCACGAACATTGCTTAGTTTCTGACCAGGTTCAATATTCTCGACAATTTTATAGCATGATGACGAAGGCTCAAGATAGGTGATATTATGATTGGGTATACTCGCCATATCAGAGAGGACATCACGCAAGACGAGTTTCTGCTCAGATATATCAGAAGGTTCCCAACCTCGCCAAGTTCTCCAAGCAAGAAAAAACAAACGTTTTCTAGTCTGTGCAAGTCCTATATTCTGAGAGTCAATCACAAAATCTGTTGTTTGATACTTATTGCTTATGAATATTTCTCTTAGCTTTTGCCAATATCTCCGGTGGCGTCCCAATACAACTCCGGGTACATTCTCTAATACAAACACTTTTGGGCTCATATTTATAGCAATTTGCGCCGCGGATATTAGCAGGTGATTTCGCGGATCATCGATATCTCTTTTTCCTGCTGTTGAGAAACCTTGGCATGGAGGTCCAGCAATCACAACATCTAAGCTTCTGCTCGTCAATAATCTCTGATTGCTATTACTCAAGTCTTTAATTTCTGCGTTGTGTTTAAAATTTGCATTGTATGTTCTTATTGCTGTGGCGTTTAAGTCGTAAGCAGACAGACATCGAAAACCTGCTTGATAAAACCCCAGATCAAATCCACCACAACCACAAAATAAGCTTACAAAAGTATACTGCCTTACCATATCATTCCGATCATCTTTATTGCCTCTTTCTCTGCAAAATGGCGCGTAGCAATAAGCAATTCTATCAGATTGACTTCTCTAGGAAAACCAATGAACTATTCCATAATACAATGGAGAGATTACACGACTTTAGCTAACATTTCTCATCTGACTGCAAATGGCAACCCTAAATAAAAACAATGGTATCACAGGAAGCAGACAAGACTATCAACGCTGCAAGAAGGATAATCTGGTGTTTGTAAACTCCTCTGAATTTTGCTGGCCAAAATCATCCTTATCCATCATATTGAATAAATTTTATTGCTAATACATTAGTGCCAGAATCCTATCGATTTCAGTCTAGTTTATACCAAGTGCTTTTCTCGCTGCTGTTAGGGTATCCCCATAAAACACCGGATCGATTACTTCCACAATATCTGGACTCACTTCTAAGAAACTGCGCTTGTTTTCAATTGGAATAAGGGCTTTCTTTGCACCGTTGTCCATAGCAACCTGGAGTGGCTCAACGAGGGATCGCACTGCTTTGATGTTTCCTTGTACACTCATATCGCCAAGAACCACTAAACCTGGAAGAATCGGCGAACAGCGTACACTTGATACACAAGCAGCAACGAAAGCAACTCCCACTTCCATATCAACACCATTACCCATTAAGTCAATTGCTTCAACATGAAAATCACTGGATGAGAGCTCTTTTACCATGGTCAGTTCAGCTTTGTGGGTCTGCATATAGGCGAACGCTCTATTCACAGATTCCTTCATACTACCTGAAACACCACCAGCAAGCTTCAGCTTTCCTGACCCAACACTTGTACTTACCTCTATGCGCGTCAGGCCAACAGTTCCATCAGAACTCACCGAAGTTGAGTATACAGTTCCTGGAGGTAATGGATCGGTAGATATCAGGTCTCTTCCCCCTTGTTCTGGAACACCTACAAAATGCTCTTCTCCAGTTTCTCCGTCTATATAACTGAAAGATGTGTTGTAATATTCAAACGAACCCATCTTTTTTAACTGCTCTTTTACTCTTCTACGCCCCTCAATTGCAAAAGCCACGATTTCTTGAAGATCATCTTTTTCAACCTCTCCGTGAGGTGGATGATCTTAATCATTGCTGAAACAGTTTTGCGAACTGCTTTTCGATCTCGAGCGTTAAGATGGGATCCCATCGAGAAAGAATGGTCGATAATCTCAGTGTAATTTTTCCTGCGTAAATCGCGGAGAGCCTCAGCTAAGTAATCAACTACAAATCCGTAATGGTTGGTGAACATTGATTCTTGCAGTTTTGGCACCTCCCACCCGGCAGATAGAAGTGCAATCTGTCTATGAAGGCCATGTCATCACGAATCACATCAGGCATCGGTTCAAACAGATGACTGCTCTGCACCATCACATCTACTGGCTGGTTAGTGTTACCAAACATTGCGATACTGGCATAGCCAGATTTTGCTTCTCTTCCTCGTTGGAACTGCCCGGATTCACAATAAGTCTTAAGCGTCGTTATAACCTCTTTGGGCATATTCTGAAGATCAGCAACTTCGTCGAAAGCAACTACATCCCAAATCGCAACCATTCCATTATAACGTCCACTCATGTGCCCAAACATGTTCGCAACAGTTGTTGGACCAGTAAGTAACGCGGAATATGGAGATATCTCTTGAACGGCATAGCTTTTACCAGTGCTCCTTGGACCCAACTCGACCATATTGAAGTTTCTTTCACACAGCGGCCCCAGACGGGAGAGGAAAAGAAGTTTGAGGCGGTTTTCCATGCCTTGGGGTTCATACCCCATACTCCTCATGACAAGGTTGATCCATTCCTCTGTTGAAAAACGTTTTCGTAACTCCTGATACTCTTCAAGATTAAAATAAGCTATCTGAATCGGTGAAAGCTTCTCGATCCAGAATGGATAACGACCACCTGAATCCTCATCAACCTCGAAGCGCATTTTCACCTGTGCCCAGATACCTTGAGTAAGTAACCGTTCATATTTCACTACATAGCTGTCAGGGATGTGTACTTTCTTATGTCCGAAGTTTTCAACCTCAGCCCAATACTTTGAGTCAACCAGCCTTACCTTTACTTTGTCAATGAAGTCATGGCTACCCTTTTCCTTAACTTTGCTCTGGGCTTTGTTTGACTCGTCCGGTCTTATGTAATTATCTGCAAGGGTATCGTTCACTACCTGCAGTCCCATATCGATAGCCATCTGGTCTGAAGACGCACAATACTTACCCAGTAGATACTCCAAGACAAAAACAGGAACATTTGCCCCAACTTTCACCTTTCTGACAAGGTCTTTACGTACAACCTTACCGGAAAAGACATCGTTGGCTTTCAGGTCAAGTTCGTCTCTTTCAAAAACTGTTTCTGCCATTACATTACTCCCAACCTGACGGGTATTGGATCAGTTTTTTTAAGAATAGCTCCTGTTGCAGGATTTGCAACTACTATCCTAACCTGATCCGCATCATCTGAAGTGAGAGACAAACCAAGTTGTATACGTCCCCCTACCTTAAGTTGAACCTGTCCTGTGGCTTTATCAACACTGCCGTCAGCAGCCATAATTGCTTTACCGACCTCTTTCCCATGACTCTCCAGAGTTACAGAGATTGTTACCAATTCTTGCTGATGGAAAAGATCCCCCGACACTCTTAGTTCCATTGTAAACATCCTGTTGGTGATAGCATTGGGATACTCGGATATTGTTGTTGTAAGCCCTTTGCTTTCTTCCTCAGAAGAAGCACTGATTCTTACAGTTATAGCTGGTACCACCATCTCTTGCAGAGAGGAACCACCATGATGGAAGCTTAATCCTCCGGGAGCTTTGAACACAGCAGTTGTCTTAGGGAAGATTACATCAAGGTCTGAACCGTATCCAAGTTCTGAGGCATTTACACGAACTGCCCCATTGGGAGTATGACCGCCTTTTCCCACCCAACATCTTCTGTGAAGTTCAGTTGAACTGCCACCAGGGTTTTCGAGCTTCATATCATCACCTTTATAGTTTGCATACATGAATCCATGATCTGCAGCAACCACTATCTGATGAAAACCCATCTTGGCTAAGCGATTAATTGCTTTCCTGATGCTACTGATAATTGCGCCCATGGCTTGCCTTGCAGCAATATCACTTCCTGATTCACCAAGTTTGTCAATCTCTTGAGATCTCACTACAAGAAGTCTGCACTCGCTAAACTCTTCATCCAGTATCTTAGGAGATTTACTTAAAAAGTGATCCAAAGTGATTTCTTTAGATAAATCTCTGCGTGTTGTAAGGAATTGCATTCGGTTCTTTGAAGCTGATAGATTCTGACCATCAATTGTAACAGCAAGAGAGTCATTTTTATCTTCCAAAGACATGCCCATAACTGCATCAGGCATAAGAGCAGACATGCCTACTGGAGTAATTGATGGCAGTCTGGCAATCATTGCACTAATCATACTTTCATCGGTCTTACCTAATGAAGCAAGTAACTCTTGCCCCATTTCGTATCTGAGTGCATCTACCAGGAAATAGCCAACTTTCCCTGAAGCCCCATCAACCAGCTTGTTAAAACAATCTTGCTGATTTAGGTAATCTTCTACTATCCAATTCGATGAAATCAGCGAATCAGTAAAACCTTCTGCCATCTCTGACTCAAGCTTCGAGTAGTTTCTGCGAACCTTTGCCAGTGCTGATTCAATCTCAGAGTCACCCTCCAACATGGCTAAATGCTGTTCCAGATGTCTATGAGCCTGATCGACCTTCCACAGATTCTCAGTATAGGCATCAACCCATACTTTCGCGCTTTTACTTGAAAGGCCACCTACAACTATTTTAGCATCCGCAACTAAACGACCAAGCTCTGCGGCTAACCCGCAAGATTCCCACTGACCCAGTCTTTCAACCCAGTTACGTACCCAGAAGCTAGGCTTACGTTCTTCAACAACTCTCAGTGCCTCAATAAACTCACCAGAATCAATAAGCTTACCGCAATAGACCAACAAAGCGCTTTCTTCAAACCGGAATGTATCAACACATCCCAGCTTTCTTGGATCAATGTTCAAGCTATTGAGACCGAGTTGCTTCTCAAACCTATCTGCCATTTCTTCATACTGATTCGGGTAAGATTCACGCAATGCATTCATGACATTTCGCAACTTTGAAACGCTTTTCGTTTCAATACATCCAATTCTGGATATCTCTTCTGGTGGTTCACACTGGAGATCTGCTCTAAGTTCGCCAATAAGAACATGTAGCCAAGTCTTTTCACGCATCAGTTTTGAATCGGCTGAATCTTCATTAACATCCAGATCAAGCTTACTCCGCAATAGGGCCAGCAGCTCTTTCAAAGCGCCTTTTGCCTCTATCTTATCATCATATGAACTGGATGCTAACCATTGTGGAATGATTCGCCTGTAGTCGGAGGAACCTTTGAAAATTAAGCGTAACAATGATCCTTTTTCCGGCCCTGAGAATTGCTCCACAATTAATGAAACGTCATCATAGCCAATCCGTTCTCCAGCCAGTAAGTCATCAATTTTACCGTCAGTACAACCCAAGCTCTTCAGACAGTTTCGACCATGCTGACGCAGTCTAGGTTTGTAAGTGCCCTGACCAGCCTGTTTGAGCTCCATCAACACATCCAACTCTGGAGGAGGCTCTTGAACGGGTAAATACACAAGCAGTTTCGGTACATCAATCTGACTCATTACCTCTTCAACAAACTGTTTTGTTTCCAAGAATGATTTCCGGTGAACTACCAGGGCAACTTCGCTACCACCGATGGTTACTCTGTGTAAATCAGCTTCCAGTTCATCAGCCAGCAGAGAATCGATGAAAGGCTTCCACTCACCGGTATTATCACACCACACGCAGATGGAAGTTTGCTTAAGCCTCTCAGCAATTTTATCAGATACATATTCTTCAAAGCTTTTCATCAATTATCCTTACCGTTCATTTCTTGCACGTTCTTTGCCCCGTCTTAAAGGAGCAGGTGCGGAAAGTAACTTCTCAAGTGCATCTTGGACTGGTTTTGTAGAACGCTCAGATATCAATCTATCTACTTCATTACTTGAAACATCTCTGGGTTTCCACCCGGAATCTTCCTGAATCCATAGAGCATCTTCTAAACCATGAGCAATTGCAATACTTCTATCAGAAATACACGCATGAATCGCCCTCTCTGGCCACAGTCTCATTGCTATGTATGACCAGTCATACTTTGAAGAACAAAGTTCATCCCACCGCGATTTAATATGCTTCTGCCAACTCTTATTCTGAGGAACAAGCCTCCACAGAGGTGCAAAGTTGAGTTCAACTCCATCATCCAGATTTGGATTCCAGAGGGGAGCAACCATCTCCAGTTCCTCGCGCATCCAGCGGAGTTCGTTTAATAAGCTTTCCTGTTCAGATATCTCATTGGACTGAGAAGCTGTTGGTTTTGGGCTGTACTCTCGCTGAAGTATTTCAAGCTTGCGCTCTTCAGATTGCACTTTGGGAACCACATACTCACTGAGAACCTTGTATAGAGTATCTTCATTGAAACGATGATAATAGAGCCAGACTGAATACTTAGATGAGGGAATAGACAGTTGCCAGTAAATGGGGGCTTTGCGGCGGCTTTTCGAGTACTGCTTGATGTGTCGATCCCAGAAGCCATCCTTGTTACTCTTTCGGAGATAGGTCCTCAATGATTCGCAACCCATTAGACGACAAAGCTTAAACTCATAGTCTGCGCTTTTTTCATCAAAACAAGTTGCTATCACAGATTGAATACGTTGAACAATATCTCTATTGGCGCTTTCATCATCAACTAAGATCCCATCAATGGGTATCATAAGAGGATATCCTTGGGGGCACTCCTTTGCTGGAAGAGAATCGCCATCCTTAAGAATAGATGGGGAACAAACAGCAATAGGCTCAAACATATCTCTAAAACAATTTGTGTGTTTTATCGAGAATCTGCCAAACACTTGCCCTATCAAAACGCTGAATTGAGCGCCAAGTGGATATGGATCGTAAGTCTCAAGTTTCTTCGATATAGCAGGAATTGTCTTAGGCAATGAGTCTCTATCAACTCCATAGAGATGACAGGCTATGTCATCTAGATTAGTCTCTTTCTGGATAAAGCTTGATCTGCTTTTGTACAATCACTTAGATTGCTGAAATCAATACTTGTTTCTAAAGCAATTTTCTTTGCCATTACCATGTTATACAAAGGGTTTACCAATTCAATAAGCTGTAAATAAGAATCTGAATAACTTATATGATCCGGAATTGGTACAGCTGTCACATACCCTATCTCATATTTCAGAGTTGCACCCGTGTTCCCAGTTCCTCTTGGCATAAGCAGATGTAACAACTCAATGAAGACATCTGAGTTGAGTACTCCTATTAGTCTTCTTAGGCTATCAATATCACTGTAAATCATCATCCCTACATGACTTGGGATTACCCCAGGTGGAACAACACTGAAACTACCTCGAGCAAGTGGTCGTGCAGGCCAAGTAATCCCAGGGCGGAAGTAGTAGTTTGGATTTCTGATTACGCTTCCTTTGAAAGAACAAAGCTCATCCCCGTTATTCTCCCAATTAACAACAAGATGAATATCTGCGTAAAATGGAGAATACTCTCCCCCCTTGGCAAATGGAACCCATTTCTTGCCTTGAGTTGTTCTGTTTCTGCACCAGTCCTGAAACTTCTCAACATCCTCACGCCAATCTGGTCCATTCTGAGCATCAAGAATCTTCTCAGACTGAACTTCCCACCAAGCACGGACAAATCGGAAATCGTCAGCAGTTGCAAGTCCCTGCTTAACTGTTCTTCCTTCACTCTCGAAAGGAGGTAGGTCTATAAATAATCTTCGAACCTTATCACTAGTCCAGTATGCAAATGGACTACCAGATATCTGATGAAATGATTGCGGATTAACAAAGAAAACTCTTCCACCGCTGTCATTCTTGACTTGATTGACTGCTTCCTGCAAAGCAAGGCCTTTATCATTATCAGACAAAACTCTCAGAAAGGTCGTCGAATTCACTAACTCCCCTTTCGAGCGTTGCCACGATTTAGTGGGGAAGGTGCAGAAAGCAGCTTTTCAAGTGCATCTTGAACTGGCTTTAAAGAACGCTCAGAAATCAGTCTTTCTACTTCATCACTTGAAACATCTCTAGGTTTCCACCCGGAATATTCTTGATTCCAAAGAGCATCTTCTAAACCATGAGCAATTGCATAGCTTCTATCAGAAATACAAGCATGAACCGCCCTCTCTGGCCAGAATCTCATTGCAATGTATGACCAGTCATACTTTCCAGAACAAAGTTCATCCCACCGCGATTTAACATGCTTCTGCCAACTCTTGTTCTGGGGAACAAGTCTCCACAGAAGTGCAAAGTTGAGCTCAACACCATCATCGAGGTTTGGATTCCACAACGGAGCAACCATCTCCAGTTCCTCACGCATCCAACGGAGTTCGTTTACGAAGAGTTCCTGTTCAGATATCTCATTTGACTGGGAAGATGTTGGTTTCGGACCAAATTCCCGCTGAAGCATTTCAAGCTTACGCTCTTCAGATTGCACTTTGGGAACCACATACTCACTAAGAACCTTGTAGAGAGTATCTTCATTGAAACGATGATAATAAAGCCATACGGAGTACTTAGATGAGGGAATCGACAGTTGCCAGTAAATGGGGGCTTTGCGTTTGCTTTTTGAGTATTGACCAATATGAAAAACCCAGAAACCATTCTGACCGGGTTTTGCACATAGTCTCTTAATGTCTCAACTCCTAAATCTGCGCATATCTGCGATTCCACCTTTGAAAATCCATCAGTACTTAAATCATCAAAGCAATTTCTAGTCAGTGCAACAATATCTCTACTATTCCCTGGATCTTCCACTAATATGCCATCATTATACTTATCGTTACTATCTCTTGATTGAGCTTTTTGTCTCCTTGTTTTGAACAGGACATTAGTATCTTCTTGTCCTAGTAGGTCTTCATATTCACTCACTAAATAACTTGATTGAATCAGATCAAGTGGTACCCTAGAGGAGTTATTCGCTTTGGGGATGTATCTTCCATATACAAAACCAAGAATGAGACTGAAGCTCATCTCCGCTAGCGAGTAACAAGCCACTTCATGTCTTATTACTTCAGGTACAGAAGTCAGTATCCCTTTCACATTACATCTCTGTTGATGAGCAATCAGCTCTGCACATCGAGAAAACTGATGAATATTTTTTGTGATCCATCTACCAGATAACCCGAGTGACTTAAGATGTCCAATTATGGAACTAGCATTCATACCTTCAGCAGCATACTCTTCCAGAACTTGAGAACGGAGACCATCGCATCCGCTTTCCTCATAGTCAAGAGATGGATCTGGTCCTACAATTGACTCAATCTCCGCTAATTCAGTTTCGCCTAGGTTGAGAATCTCTCTAATCTCTTTCTCATCAAAACGCCAATACTCGTATGAATTGAGAAGCATCTCAAGAAAACGTCCTTCAATAATACCTTGCCTCTCAGGAGAAGCTATGTATTCAAGTATTAAGGAAGGATAGAAATCGCGAGAATTCTCCTCATTCATCCGAAGGAAACCATTCACTTTCCAAAACTGGCTACTATGCTCCAAGCTGGAGAAGCCCCTTGTGGAAATGTGTATGGTAATTTACCTAACACTCCACCTATGTAGTCTCTTGCTGCAGTTCCACTTACACTATCATCACCCATGCCAATCATTATTTCAACAAGATATTGTGTGATTTTGGTATTGTGGAATACTGCTGTCCAATGTATTTCTTCTTCACTTGGAAGAAAAGCAGCCAACCCAACATGACTAAAGATTACTCCAGGGGGAAGATACTGAGGTGCGTATCGACTTGTAGTCCTTTTAGGCCATGTAATCCCAGGGCGGAAGTAGTAGTTTGGATTTCTGATTACGCTTCCTTTGAAAGAACAAAGCTCATCCCCGTTATTCTCCCAATTAACAACAAGATGAATATCTGCGTAAAATGGAGAATACTCTCCCCCCTTCGCAAATGGGACCCATTTCTTACCTTGAGTTGTTCTGTTTCTGCACCAGTCCTGAAACTCTTTTACATCCTCACGCCAATCTGCTCCATTCTGAGCATCAAGAATCTTCTCTGGTGGAACTTCCCACCAAGCACGTACGAAGCGGAAGTCATCAGAGGTTTGTAATCCTACTTTTACACTACGATTATGACCCTCGAATGGCAGCATTTGAGTGAACAGACTGCGTATCCTGTAACTTGTCCAGTATGCAAATGGACTACCTGGTACCTGATAAAATGAATTTGGATTAACGACGAAAGTTTTGTCTCCACCAGCATTATTGACTTGATTGACTGCTTCCTGCAAAGCAAGGCCTTTATCATTATCAGACAATACTCTTAGAAATGTAGCCTGAGTCATTTCTTCTCCAGGCAGTAAGCAGCGGTTTCAACCATTGCATCAAGCACTCCATAACCGAGATCTGCAAAGACAGTTGGTTTGGCCTTGCCAAGAATAATCTCTTTACGCCAGTTTTCTGCATTTTTCAAGAAGAAACCCGTTCTGGATGTTAGCGCTCCAAGCATACCCTTCGGATTGAGAAGTTCAAGCCACCTTTCTACGAACATGGCATAAACATCGTTCTTTGATTTGGGATAAGTTTTCTTTAGATATGATTTTGTTGCCTCGCTCGGGTCCCCAAATGGAGGATTCATAAGAGCCACATCATATGAGTGCTCAAGGAGGTCAATAAGGGCTACCCCCTGTGCAGCATCATCTGCGAACAGGCTTTGCCTGACTTCTCCCCTTTGTTTTGCTTCTTCTGAGAATTCAGAGAGTATATTGTCGATCTCTGTTCTTACCTTATTCCACTTGTCATCATCGAAGGACTCGAACATCCCTCCCCAACCTTTGTAAACCTTTTTAATGGTTTCTTCAATCTCAGCTTCAACCTTTAGAAGAGAACCCAACTCGTCTGCTTTCTCCATGGATTCAAAAAGAGATGTAATGAGCTCAGCCATCTGCTGATCTGCCCTATTGATTATCTCACTGCGCAGGTTTTCTTCACCGGGCATTGGTTCTGCAATCACTATGTTTGTTTTTCTGATTTGTGGTCTATCTGAAGAAGGTACATCCATCTTTCCATAGTATGCCTGGGCTTTCATCCAAAGAGCCAATGAAGCTATCTGGGCACATCTTGGATCAATCTCGATACCATGAAGGTTGTGCTTGAGTATCAAAACAGGGATTGCTAGCTCAAGTTCCTGTATGTCCTGGTAATCTCTTCTGAGGTAGGTACCCACAACCTCTGAAACAGGAAGTTCTTCCATGTTCCAGGCTTCGCGGTAAACATCTGAAAGCAAATCAAAACAATAAAGAAGAAAATGCCCCGATCCGCAAGCGGGGTCTATTACCTTGATGTCTCTTGGATCTTTAATCTGCCTGTGCTCAATGAAGTAGGGTTGTTCAAGCATCTGTTCCATTGATGCATCTTCAGGAAGTGTGGGAAGATCAGGTGCTATTTCACCTTCTTGCAGTAAATGCTCGCTTTTACGGATCACCATTAACTCACAACTATCCCTGAGCGTTGTGTGCCCCCCACACATCTCATACCAAATCCGTCCTAGAGTATTCTCTGCAAGAAAGCGCACCACATAAAGCGGAGTGAAGAATTGATTTCTAACAGCCAGTTCATGGCTGTTTCGTATTTTGTGTTCACGCATCTTCTTGCGCTCTTGATCGCCATTGAAGAACTGGTAGGCCCAGCCGATTGTCTCATCCTGATCCCAAATGGTTTGAAGATCTTCATCGGTAAGCAGGTTTAGAAGTTTTGTAAGAGCGGGTCTTCTTGGCCAAATAAGTGAAGTTGAATCTGATGAATCAAACAGAACTCCGACTTCAACGCTGAGTTCATCGTACAAGCATTCAAGATATAGTCTGTATGAATCATCCCCAAGTGAGGAGAGTCCTGGAGCCAACATCTTGAACTCCTGGAAGCCTTGAGACTCATCTCCTTTGGAAATGCACTGCTGAACAATTCCTCTTGATTCCAACATTCTGAGAGCCAGAAGTCTGTTAAGAGCTGTGAACGCTGAAGCCCTTATAAATCCTTCAATCGATCTTTTCCAGCTGAGTCCTCTTGCCTCAGAATGGTGAAGGCTTTCAAGTATTCTTCTCCGTCTTTGCCTGGCATCTTCATTCTTTATGAAGCTGTCGTCTTCTTCTACTGTCTTTTCGGAAATTCCCATATCACCCTGAAGTTGCTCAGTGGCTTCTTTCTCGAGAATACCTCTTGCTTCCTGAATCAGGCTCTTCAGTTTGTTGAGTGTTTTTTTTCTCCATGTTATCGCAGTATCACTTTCTTGCCCTGACCAATGTATCGGCTTATTTCTTCACGCAGATTCTCTAATGCCTTCTCCAACTGGTCTGGCGATTCAATACCAGCTTTGCATATTGAAGAAACCTGCACGAACACAACTTTATCTCCTTCAATGATTTTCAGAGCCTTATTGCGTTGCCTTTCCAGCAGATCTCGTGCAGCACTGATCTGATCTCGAAGTCTGGCTAATGACATGCCTTTGGGTTCAGGTTTAACTACTCTGTCTGAGAGAGGACCTTTAAGTTCATCTCTCACTTCACTGTTTAACTCGCCCCACCCATCAAGAGCAGTCAAGTCAACTATTGCTTTGCTGTACGCATCAACTCTTTCATTTGCCAGTTTCTCGAAGAGCTCTTCCCACTCCTGCTTAACAGCCCGTGCAAACTGTTTGAGATCTGGGAGTTTATCATGCATATCATAGTCGCTAAGACACACGCTAAGTGAATTTATCTTGGTAAGTAAGTCTTCATCCTCGGGTTTTTCCTCTTTAAGTTGCTTAGCGAGATTGCTGAGAACTTCTTTTGCCTCTAGGATGAACTGTAATGAAGGTTCATCAAGCCGTCTTTGAATAGCTGTTGATAGAGTAATGGTTTCTTTCACTTGCCTATAACTTTCAGTAAATACCTTCAACGCAGATACAGGCTGTGAAACAAGTATTTCCCTGATCAGATCGCCACCAGCTCTGATGGTTTCCATTGCTGGAAGACCGTACTGTGCTGTGATGTCTCTCACTTCTAGAATGTCTGGCTCATGCTTTTTCAATTCAACACAAAGGCTGAAATGCATATCCTCTGGAGTAAGAATACTTGGAGGCTGTTTCCCAAACACTTGCTGGAATCTATCTGTGAATTTCACCTTTTCCTCTGGAGTCATTGTATCTGATGATTCCCTAGGACGGAAGGAAGCAGAACGGAAAATGTTGTTATTCATTAGATCTTTTTTAGCTTCTGCAACTTTGCTGTTACCTATCACTGAGCCTTTGATTGTTACCTCTGCCTTACCTGCTTTTATCAGACAAACAGCAAGAAGTCGGGTTACATCAAGTTCCCATCCGAATGGCTCGTTTGCAAAATGATTCGATAGTGAAGCACCGGTGGAGGGCTGGCCATATGCAGCTCTTTCCTCTATTTTGTCAAGCACTTCTCTTAGAGGATCTGTATCAACAGCATATGTTTGAGCTTTTCCCTGATCATCGATCAGCTTCAGGTCGTCGACTGCTTTAGGAAGACCCTCCACTCCTTCGGCGATTATGACTGTTTCAACATCTTTCTTGGTAACTTTTGCAGCACCTTCTGAGAATCTGTTGTAGACTTCCGGAAGAACTTTTCCAAGAGTGATATCTGCGTTACGAGTCACTGAATTTGTACTTGCGTCTGGTCCGCGCTCATTTCCTCGGAAGAAGATGATTCCTGAAAGCACAGCGCGGGTGATTAAACGGCGAAGCTCCTGTTGCCCGTCCTTTAATCTTCTGCGTTCTTCTGAAACAAGCTTCGTCTCAGATTGGGTTCTGGCTTCCCCTTCTTTCCTTGAAAGCATCTGGTCAGATCTAAAGACTTCCAGAACCTGAGAATCTACCGATGAATCAAACTCTGCAACCCAAAAGGCAGAATTACGCTCCTCTCTGCTTCTAGAACGACATGAACTGGAAAACTCATCATACTCAGTAGCGCTTTCAGCTATTTCCAGTTTGAACTGGATATCCCCCATCTCCTGTTCTCTACCATACAGAACAAGCGCGGCTTTGAAAGCCCTTACTGACAATAGGGTATGTTTAGGTTGAGGTTTCCAAAGTTCTTTCACCGCTTGAGTTACTATTCTTCGTCGATCTCCTGTTCGCGGGTTCAGCGCTTCTCTTGTAGTTTCCCAATCATCTTCTGCTGGAGTTGGAATCCTGTATCCATCATCACCAAGTTTTATTAATCTGGCACTCTCAAGAACACCGAGAACTTCTCTGACTTGAGATAGCATAGAGGGAGCTGATAACTCTGGATACAAAACAGCCGCAATGTTCTCAGGAGTCTTGTGAACAGTTGGAACAAACTGCAATAAGCAGATAGCTTTAATTACTTTAGCAGCATATGGATGGATCTCTTTGCTTTCAACCTCTGAGATTTTACTTTGCAGTTCAGATGAAATATTACTGTCAACAAGATCGTAAATCATGTCTATAGTAACGAGTTTGCCAACCGATTCATTCATAAGACCTGTGGTGGGATGAACTAGAAGCTGCTGTGCAAGCTTGATTATTGTTCTGTTAGCTCCACCCACATGCCTGCTGGAACCTCCCTGGGTACGTAGACCAGACACAATACGAATCACCAATTCAGACTGATAGGGAAGCAATGGATATAGCTCAACAAAACTCTTCTCAGTGAGTTCAGGCATTTTTGTATCAGATGATATTGCAGCGTGAGCGGCCAGGCTTCCTCTACTCTGATCAAATAGGCTTGTAAGCTGGCCTTGTACTTCCTGTTTCTTTGAAAGTACTCTCTTACTCGTTACTTCGGTTATGTCGGAAGGCTTTAGATGTACTTCAATAAGGAATCTATCTTTCAAACGAGCAAGTTCCACTCTCATATCGTCAAGATTTCCAACAATTTCCTTCAGCTGTTCCTGGGAAGTAACAGCAATCCAAAGCCTTCCCTTTCCTAATCTTCCCATACTTTGGACTATTGCCTGAAGGTCCAACATCTTCTGTACATCTCTCGATATAAACTGTCCGACTTCGTCTATTACGAAAATGAGATCTCTTCCACTTCGCCTTCTGCGCATCAGTTCAATACATCTTTGGGCAAGATGATTTGGAGACACGTCAGTCCTGCCAGCTGCAGATTCTCTCCATGAACTCGAAGTTGTGTATGTTTCTGGATCAAGTTCATGCATAACTCTGCTTGCTTGCTGAAAAGCAAAAGCAGTAAAGTTCTTGCCTTCATCCCAGTTTTTGCTGAATATCCTGCTATAGCACTCAGTAAACTCCTCAAGCTTATCTTCCTGCTCGAGAAGAATTTCAAGCTCTGCTATATCTAAATCTTTTGCATATCCCAAGTGGGTAAGTAGGGCTTTGTACATAATCTCTGTCAGGGCTTGATTACCGACAATTCCTCTATCGGTGGAGACGTCAAATATTACAGAATCTGTTGGAGCTAGATCAGCTACACTTTTCAAAAGCGCGGTTACTTTGGGGTCGTTAATTTTCCTGGCAATTAAATCTGTTGCACTTTCATTAAGAATTTCTCGTCCACTCAACGCAAGTCCTAATAACTTAGCAAAACTTGACTTACCTGATCCAAAAAAACCGGATATCCAAACAGCAATTCCTTCGTTTGGCCTTCTTTTGCTTTCAAGAAAAGCATCAAGCACTTCCTGCATACTATCGATTATGGAATCAGTAGCGACATACTCAGAAATCTCTTGAGAAATTGTCTCCTCATCTGCCTGATCAACCTTGATAACCTCTTCGATTTTACGCTCAATATCCTTCTCGAAGAGATTTTTGATCATAAGTTCAGGCATGTTACCCTACCTTTCTAAAATATCTCAGCTCTATAATTGTGTTCTGCATCAAGTTTACCCATGAATTTTAATCCTTTTCCCCCTTCTTGATCTCCTGGATAAAGTAGTACGGTTGGAGTAAGAACCTTACCCTGGAGTTGCTCAAACAAAGAGGAAATACGGTAGAAGGGATATATCGCTCCCACCCTCCAGATAATGTTTACATCTTTAAGCGGGTCTGGAGATTGAGGAAAGAGCTTCAGCAATTGTTTTTCCAGCTGCTGATCAGTATTCAGTAGTTCGTGAATGGTTCTTACCACTATTTCCAGACCCATTTGCTCTTCTGCCTCCGCTATATCTTGCCAACTGTATGGACTGTAATCCACTACACGATTCAGGCACTCTGCCATTGAAATGAGTGTGACTCTTTTGGCTGCCTTAGTCTCTAATCGATTCTTCATAAGATAAACCTCACTACGGAGAGCTAATTCGTTATTTGGCATGTAATGATATATTGCGTAAGGACGGTCATGGTAAGCACTAAGAGCGGGGCGGGGATCTCCTTTACAGAGTTCTTCTTCCAATCTGGACAAACGTTTCTGCCAATCGGTCATACCACATACCTTCTTGCAAAGTTCAGAGCACTATTCTCTGGTAGCTCAAGTTCTACAATAGACCCAGCTGCGCTATACTTCAGCTTGTTGAACTGATGAAGCAGAAGTAATTCTCTTTCAACATCTTCTGGGTACATCAGAAACATTCTCCAATCTCTTGATTGTATCATTGCATGAGAACTTTGGTGTTGCTCTCTAATAGCATGCAAAAGGTACATCATGCTGAACTCGGGAAGGCTGAATGAAGCAATTTCTTTTCTTCTTCCTCCTTTGAGAAGACCGAAATCTTGTCCCATTTTTAGGAGAGCTGACGTCATCTTGCTAACCGTACTTGCAGTCCAGCTGGATTGAGCTGCCACACCCTTTGCGGGAAGAGCCTCAATATGGTTTCTCAGAGCATCTGCACTAACGAACAGAGCACCTTCGTTATATAGGTCAAAATAGCCAATCTGTTAAAAAATCCCAGAGCAGGAACTCATTTCGAGAAATATGCCAAAGAAGTAGTGGACGCCATTCCTCAATTGAGCACCCGGCAATCGCTAACTCAGTGAGAGCTCTATCTGCGCCAGTTGGATCTAGCCTACGTCGAAATACCTTCAGTTTGTCAACAAGCATAGTGTGACTTGTTGTAGCTATTGGGTTTGTTTCTTCTGCCCATCGAAGATTCTCGCTCATTGCCTTATTGAAATCCCATGAGCTTAGAAGAGTGTATGTATCATCAATCATTGCACCTTTTGTGATGCTGAAAGTAGAAGTTTTCTTCTCATTATCAGTAGCCACTGCTGTCCAACCTTGCATATGGAATAACCAAGCCTTCCTTTGATCCCAGACTAAACCCTGCGGCCAATAAGCACAGAGTCTCATTATTTAGCTCGCGAAAACCGGGCAGCTGTACTCCGGGAGAGTCAGAAGACCTTCTTAACTGATTAACTTTGCTTATCTGGCTCTCATCAATCATATCAAGTCGATCCATTTGAGTGATGATGCCACCCAGATCGGGTTCTTTAATACTTTCAACAAAGTCCAACACCCATTGCTGCTTAAGCCAAATACTCCAGTGATCGGAAAACGCTCTCTCAGTTTCCGCTGGAAGCTGCCAGAGTGTAATACATCCTGATGGTGCAAAGATTTGTCTACATCTCTCCTTTGCAACAGAAAATACAATGCGCGCTCTGGCCAAATGTTGAGTTCGAGGCATTCCTCTAGTGATGACAGTCCGCCCCATGGTTCCAAGTACACCCTTGGTACCCCACCATGAGTTGATATCTGCTTCCCCATATCTTGCAACAACTAATCTTAACTTTAGCAAATTGTCCAATTTTAGATTCTCAGTTCTCATACAAATAGTTTCCCTGTAAATATTTCATGCTTTGATCTTCTTCCCATTTTGGTTTGGACCTAACCCTTTTCCTGGATGATCAGGGTGATTACCATTTAGAGCATGATAGGCATATGGTACTTCACAGATAGGCTCTGGTCGAGGTACGTATCGACTCCTCTTTGGTATCAGTTGTATTTCGTTAGTGTAGGTTTTACCAAAGAATTGCTGTCCAATCTCACGAGCAAGTACCTCACCCATGAGCGATGGAACAGCATTGCCAATCTGCCTTTGTACTGATCTGTAGTTGCCCGTAAATTGCGTGTCTTCTGGAAATGTCTGAAGAGCTGCCATTTCCTTAACGCTGAGCCTTCTATTCTCCCAGTGGAATGGACCAGTTGCTGTTCCCGGATTAGCCGGTATTGTCCACGATGGTCTATCTTTTGCAAGTTTCAATAGAAATGCCCAAAAACGGGTTCTATATCCAAACAAGTTCAACCCGCCGCCCTTTCTTGTATGCCACTGGTAATTATGTCCTTCTGGAATACTTGGCAGCAAGGCACCCCACTTGCCTTCAACTATAAGATCCTTTGAGATTGATGTCTGAATTTGTCCAATTGCATCCCAAGCAGTGGTAAAGTCGTTAACGCTCGATGAGTCTTCAAGCAAATCGTGCTGCTTGCAGTTTCCATGAGTTGAAATAGGGAAGTTAAAAAGACTTCCATCCCTATTCGCAATAAGAAAGAATCTCTTTCTGTGTTGGGGAACACCATACTCAGCTGCATCTAATACTTTATTAACTGGCCTGTAAGTTGTTCCATGTTTTCTGTTGATCGAATCAAAAAGAGAACATACCAGCTTAAGAACTTCGCCATTCAATGTTGTACCAAAACCTGGCACATTCTCAATAAACACAACTTTAGGAAGCAATTCCTCAGTTAAGCGAAGCATTTCGATAACGAGATTTCCTCGAGGATCCGACAGGGAAGGCAGTTCCCCATTCACCCATTGAGATGCTTTTGAGAATGGCTGGCAAGGGGGACCACCAATCAAAAGATCAAGGTCGACAGCTTTTACTCCGTAATGAGAAGAAACATCAGAACTCGAGACTTTTCTAACATCTTCTTGCAGTACATCCCAATCCCTATTTGTCCTAAGGGTTGATACACTATCAGAATCGGTTTCTACACATACTTTTGTGTTGAAACCCGCTTTTTCAAATCCATAGTCTAGTCCACCAGCACCAGAGAACAAACTAACAACCGTTAGATCCACACAATCCTTTCTGCTTAAATCACACACTACATAGTAATTCTGGTATTTTGATCGCACAATTTCATTTATACTACTAAGATGTACTCACCAGTTATCGACTCTCTAACACTCTCATTACAAAATAGCACAATCTCCTTGTATCCAAAAACAGTAGTAACTGGTTTTAGCACAACCCTCTCATGCCTCCACTGACCATCCTCCGAGAAGACCTTCTCGCTATGGTACTTCTTAACCGTGTATCTGCCACCGTGGTCTTCATCATAGATGTCGCGGTGCTGCACAAGAACGATCTTGCCCTCTCTGGTTCCTCCGGTTGGTTTTCTGAAGAGGCACCATGAGCCGTTGGGGATCCTTCTGTTCATGGATTCTCCAACGACCTGGATGACGAACATTCCTTCACTGATTCTAATGTGGTCGGGGAGGATTACCCAGTCAGTTTCCGCTTCGTCTACGGTCTGTTCGCCGCTGAATTTCCCGGCGGCTGCCTTGAGGTTGTAGATGGGTACGGCGTTCTGGTAGGGTTCTACTTCGTGCCTTTGCTTCACTTGGAGATTGAGGCCGGGGTACTTCTCGGTTTCTTTCTTACTCTGTTGCGGTTCTGCGCTTTTCAGCAGGCTTTTGAAGTACTCTGCGGTTGGTTCGTCGGTGCAGTAGATGTAGCAGCCCTTCTGGCCCCGGCTCATGAGGGTTCTGTAGGTGTTCCTTATTATCAGGTCTGCCCTTCTGTCGGCCTCTTCCCTGTTCTTCTTTCTCAGGGTCTTGTAGCCTGAAAGGGATTTGTCGGTTCTGGCCCTGGCATCGGGGTTCGTTATCAGCTTGCCGTCTCTGTAAATGAGATCGGGGCCGATTATCACTCCGATGTAATCAAGCTCAAGGCCCTGGCTGGTGTGAATGCAGCCGATCTCGTTCACAGCTGATTCCTTCAGTATCCAGAGATTGCCGTCGGAGCTGAGGTTCCACTTCATGCTGAAGTCGTGCTCCGGGAACCTGATGTCATCTTCATCAGGGCTTTTCTTCTTCGAGACCCAGTCCCAGCAGTAGCCGGCAACCAGCCTGGCTTTGTTGTCTTTTCTGTTCTTCCTGAAGATCAGGTCCCGGAGATGATTCGGGGTGTCTACAACTTCTATCTCGTAGTTCAGGTTCTCTGTGTCTTCATTGGCGGTTGGTTTTATCTGCAGGGCATTGTCCAGCCATGCCAGGTAACCGTCTGAACCGTTGCAGCGGAACTGGGACTGGAGTTCCATTTCATGGATGGTTGCTCCGGCCCTTCTGGCCCACTTCCTGATCTCTTCCTTTTCACCGATGTCCTTGAAGGTTACCCTCTGGTCTTCATCAATGAAGAACACACTGGTTCTTGAGGCTTGAATGATTTCCTTTACCTGGTTCTCACCCAAGTTCTGGAACATTCCCGATTTTTCGTTGAGCCTGTGTGCTTCATCCACTACCAGAACATCGAAGGTGTTCTCTTCAGTTGCAGTGTAAGCCCCTGAGCCCTTTAAAAGATTCGTTATGTGGCTCTTTCTGAAGCTGCCGGTGAGCTTGGCTTCATAAACGGTTCTGGGGGCTGAGTTCTTGGTTACGTACTGAACCAGTTTCTTCCGTCTGGTGAGCTCCACTAGGAGGTTTACGGCAACGACCGATTTCCCTGTACCCGGGCCTCCTTCAACTATAAGAACGCTCTTGTGGGCCTTCTCTGACAGGCTGATGGCCTTTTCATAAACCAGTTTCTGGTCGTCTATCATTATGAACTCTGTGTTGCCCTGCAGCATTGAAGCAAGCTTGTCCGCCAGGTGCTTTGAAGGAGATATTCTGCTGTTCTCGATGCGGTACATGATGGTATTGTCACCGTACTTCACATGCCTCTTCATGAAGTCTGCCAGTCTCTGGCTGTCAGTTCTCAGGAAGGCTGGAGCCTTTTCGGTATGCTCCCTGTACATGGAGTGATTGATAATGTCGTTGCTTCTGCAGTTATGGAGATAGGCGCAGGGTTTCAGCTGTATGCATTCATCCCTCACCGTTTCATTGAAGTCTTCCAGCAGGGCGGCGTATGTCCATGCCTGGTAGGACGGGTGACTAACCTCTCTGATACCGTTGTTAATGAAAGTTTTTACCACTCCATCCATTTCAGTGAGTTCAACGTCCTCCCACTGCTTCAGCTCCACAATAACCGCAGTATCCTTATTCTCAGTATCTCTACCCGTAAGAATGAAATCAATCCTTTTCGAAGACTGGGGTATTCTGTACTCTATGGATACTCCGGCGTTATCAGGAGTGTCAGCCAGGTTCAGAACATTGTTCATGTACTGCAGGGAATTCCTCCAGGATCGTATTTCACTATCCGTGGTAGAAGACCCGGTTCTCCTCTGAAACACTTCCAGAACCTTCTCTTCAATCACATTGGAATTCACATCTTCGGTGAATTGCCGCCTGGTTGCTGAATAAACGATCAATGCAGTGTGTTTCCCTTCATGTGAAACAACACTATTACCGATGAATCCCGCTGAAGCAAGTGCATCTTCTTCTCTCAGGCTGCTGATGCAGTAGCGAAGGAGGCTTGGGAAAGAAAACGCCATTGCCCCTAATGGATAGAGTGGTGCCTACTTTGTACTGTTTGTGGATATTGTATGTAATAACAATCAGCATAACCATCGCCGTTTCACTTCAGCCAATACCCTGGACAAGACGCATGGTTTATGCTGTGGTTAAGTACACATATCTAGTTTACTATTCCATCAAGAATTTCCAATATTACTATTGAGTCATTTAAATATCGTCTTATGTCGTCAAATGAAGACGCCAAAGGATCACCATGTGCAAAGCTATTCCTTGCACTGTTGAGTGAATCTATCGAGTTCTTAACTCTCTCACTATCATTATGATTATTTAATATCTCCTTGAACTCCTCATTCCAGTCATGATCAAACATTTTGAGGGTTCTATGAATGTTGTCTCGACTTGGATTCTTTGATGTGTTCCTTACGGTATGATCAATATAGTTTATGATCTGTTGCGATGTACCAGTTACAGCATCTGCTATTATTGTTTTAAAACATACCTCGATTGTTCCGCATGCTTTTACAACGGAATAGTTTATCAAGAAAGGCACAATTGGAGAAGTACCTCCATGGCCTTTAACAAGGTGGTAAATCCTCTCAAACTCCTCGAGACAATTATCTATATAGCCTTGTGCTTCCTGATTATTCATATCGGAGACCAAACAGAAAATGAAGAGCCCTATCAATTCTGCCATGAATATGTGACAACTGCATCGTACCCTGAGTCACATATGTTTTGTAGTCATCATCCTTTAGAAGAGCAACACGCTTTGCTTCCAAGTTATCGGTAGGTATCTGACTACCAAGTCGTCTCTGTGCTATCGCAACAGCCGGGCATATGGAATCAAAGATGGTTGGATAAAAGCGTTTCCTGAATTTCGTTTCATCACTTCCGCTAAGATTATAAAACGCATTCTCTCCAATGTGTTGATACACAAAGTCAATTACACCTGTAAATTTCTTTTTCCGTTCCTCGATGACAGTAGTATCCTGAGAATTCTTAGATCCCATGAATTCATTAAGGTATTTTTTTAGAGAGATAACAGATCCCTCGTGGTTCCGAATGTAATCAGTGTCCATTGCTAAGAATCTTAGGATGAATTCCAGATCTCTCATCCGGGGATCCTCTTCATGTTTTCCGAATAATATTCTCCACTCTGGATTGACATTGAGTTCAAACAGTAAATCATTGAATCTACCTTGATTGACACAATTCCTGATTTCCTGAGGCAACAACGCTCTTCCTCCAGTATTTATTCTCTCGAATACTTGGTATAAGCTTGTATCGTTATCATTTGGCGCTTTTTGTTCGAAAACGATAGCATGTATTGTTGAACTGCGTATCTTCCTTTGGTCCTGTTCTTTAAGCTCCTTATAGGACTTACCTCGCCATCTTTCATTGATTTTCTTCGTGTTCGATAGTTTGAACACCTTTCCGTCTTTTTTCCAGATACCGCCTCTTACGTAGTCATACACTGTCATTATTCGCTGATATCCATCTATTATTAGCTTTTTACTATCCGAAGTGTTTGCTAGGAAAATGCTTGGTACAGGCAAACCCAATAGAATTGATTCAACAAATCTGCTTGCTTCTGGTTTCTCCCATATGTACTTTCGCTGTAACTCTGGTTTTATGAGTTCGTCCTCTTCATACATGGAAATCAGCTCTCTAAAAGATAGATCCGCCCCCCAAGAGTTTATGTTGTATAGATCATCATTGGAGTAAGAATCTTCCTTTTCCTCTTCTATCTCTTCTACATTGTCCAGGTCTTCAGCCATTTCATTATCCTTCTTCTTGTTAGTGGATATGAATTCAAATTCAATTACAAATTGGAACACGACAACTGGTCAAGTCATTCCAATCATTCCAAACTTAACAATGATTATCCTGAGTCGATTACTCGAGTAGCTCTTTGCAATGAAATACAATTATTCGATTCCAAGGGGATGTCAAGAGAGAAAGCGTATTGATCGTCATTAAACATAAGTGAATCAGCGAATGCTCCACTGTGTTATTCTCTTCCAGCCATCGAGCCCTTTCTATCTTTCCCGTCCTGGCTTTCATAATGCTGTATCAACACTTTCTTGCGACCACAATCTCCATCAAACTGCTCCCTCGAAACTGCAATGGAATCGCTGCGTGTAGATAAGGCGGATCGAGCGCTTGGCTCATTTCGTGAGCAGCGGTGTCAGGCCCCGAAGCTGCATGATCTCATTCTTCTCCTGTATGGTCCATCTCGACCGGAGCGATTCTTTTTGGTGGGAGAAGACCGGATATCTCCCTCCCTTGCTTCAGCTTATGACCGTGTAACTGCCCGGTGAGGAGGTAGGGAGCTGATCGTTACTTATCATGTTGAAGTAGGACACCAGGTTACTGTCTGCGGGGTTCCTCATGGCCTTGCCGATGACCAGTTCCGGGTAGGTACAGTATGCCCCGCCCGGCGAGACCATGGCGGTTCCCGTGAACTTCTCCCCGATGAGGGTCACAGGTTTCCAGCCCACAGCTCTCTTGAGGCAGTCCATGAGCACCGAGGCTGCTTCCGGGAGAAAGATGGACCCTTCCGCGATCTCCTCCAGGAGCATCTCCATGGTCTTCCCTGTATCCGCCGGAAGGGAATCACCATGCTTCCCGGTCAGTATTCTCATTCCCGCTTTGAGATTGGTTTGAATAGACGCTCTCTGCTCTTCGGTGAGCTGTTTTTCCTGCATGCGATCCTTCCTCCTATTCCGGGTGAATTCCGTTCCCACATCCCCTCTGTGGCACACTTTACCGTTCCGAAAAAGTATTCCTCATTATAATCAGTAGTGATGCTCTAAGTTACCTGGATATGTAATCCTTTACACTAGTGTCCCAACGTTTGGCATCTCTGTGCTCGTAAAGGCTTAATGTAATATAAGATAGAAAGAAATGAGATGGGCATCGACTTGAATCGCCTCATAGAAGCATTTTCCAGCTTCATTGCAGAATGGAGCAGGCATGTATTCAGGCGTCTCATCTTTTCTCAGCTGATGTATCACTTTCCACACAAGGCATTTGCGCGAATTGTAAGGGAGTATTCCGGAGATTACAAGGTTCAGCACTTCTCCTGCAAGAGTCAGTTCTATTGCATGGCGTTCGGTCAGCTTACCTACAGGAACAGTCTTCGGGATATCATCAACTGCCTGAGAGCGAGCGAGCACAAGCTCTATCACATGGGCTTGAGGGGCAAGGTATCCCTGAACAACCTCTCGAACGCCAATATGAAACGGGACTGGCGAATCTATTCAGACCTTGGTCAAGTTCTCATCAATACAGCGAGAGAGCTGTATTCCGGTGAGCAGTTCTGCGATGAGATATCCGAACCGGTCTACGCCCTGGATTCAACTACCATCTCAATGTCATTATCTCTGTTTCAGTGGGCGGAGTTCCGTCAGACCAGAGCGGGTATCAAGATGCATACACTCCTTGATCTATCGAGCTCCATCCCTACATTCATCGATATCACGGCAGCCAAGCCTCATGATGTTAATATCCTTGACAGGCTCATCCTTGAGCCCGGAGCCTTCTATGTCATGGATATGGGATACATGGACTTCGAGCGGCTCTACAAAGCGACCAGGAGAGGAGCCTTCTTCGTCACCAGAGTTAAACGCAGTGTCAAACTCAAACGGCGCTATTCCCTGCAGCGAGATCCCGATCAGGTCGGAATTCTCTCAGACCAGTTGGTTTCCCCGAACAGCCATCCAGCTATGAAAAGTACCCGAAGGTACTCCGCAGAGTGCGCTACAGGGATCCGGAGGATGGAGATGTGTACGTTTTTCTAACCAACAACTTCGAACTGAAGGCAAACACCGTTGCAGCCTTATACAAAGGGCGCTGGCAGATAGAGCTGTTCTTCAAGTGGATCAAGCAGCATCTCCAGATCAAGAAATTCTTCGGGCACACCATGAATGCTGTGAAGACGCAGATATGGATAGGAGTTTGCGTCTATGTCCTGGTGGCGATCATCCGAAAGAGGCTGAATCTGGAGGGTTGCAGTCTCTACAACATTCTACAGGTTCTCAGTGTTAATGTTATGTGTTATGATGAACTGCAGCAACTACTTATGGAAAGAGATCTTCAGGATGGCGATATTAAAAACTGTAACCAGTTGTCTCTCTTCTAGTTAAGATGGGACACTAGTGAATCCTTTATCCTCTGGAAATCCTCAACCTCTTTGTCCTTCTTATGGAACAGCTCCAGCAGGCAGATATTGAAGACTGCTCCCTGAAGGTGGTAAACCACCCTGTAACCGGATCTGCTTCCGCTGCCTTTGATCGCTTTGCAGGCGAACTTCTTTGCGATGAAGAAGCCCTCAGGCACTTCGGGATGAGAGATGGGGAAAAAGCCCATGCTCTCGCTGGAGATTCCATCGGTGAAGTGTGCCACTTTGAGGGCTGTTTTGAGATCCTCGATGTCTTCAGGTAGGGAGCGGTGTTTTCTGGAGTGTTTCTTGAGGTCTTTGTTGAACTCTGGTGTGGTTTCGAAGGTGACGGCTGTTTCACTCATCAGTCGGGATAGGTTCTGACAGAGTATTCCGGAGTTCTGTAGAAGACCATTTCATAGTTTATCTCCCTGCCTTCTTCCGCACCCAGCCATGGTGTGTCGCCGTGTGAATACTCGCTGAGCTGGGCTGCCGTCATGTACCCCAGTCTGTTCGTGACCTCATCGATCAAGTGCAGCTCCCGGGCTGAAAGAAGTGACAGGTCAGGCATTCTTCGGGGAAGGTACTTCGTTTGAGTGTACTTGAAGTATTTGGAAGGAACGATCTCCAGGGATCCTTCTGCTTCCATTTCTTCAACGAGTTTTTTGAAATGGGTGGGCGTTGGTCCATAGCGGTTCTTGATGTAAACGGCACCTATGAGCTGTTCCTCGTACTTCTCGTAGAAATCGAAGTCGATGAAGTAGAGAAGCTTGTAAAGGACCGTCTGCCCCACATTGGGCCTTGCTCCTATTTTTGCAAGGATGTAGAGGAGCACTTCCCAGAACTTGTCGTAGTTCTCACGGGGAATGCTAATCCTCATGGATTCTCCTGGTTGGGTAGCCGGGGTGCTCTCCTCTACCCCGATCTCCGGCCTTAGCGACGGATTCACGAGCTGATCAAGGGTAAGGCCGAAGATCTCAGCGAACTGAATAAGCTCCTGTGCTGAGATCTTTCGTTTCCCGCTTTCGATGTTAACAATGGATGGCCTTGATACACCAACCAACCCGGCCAGTTCTTCCTGGGACATACCTGAAGCTTCACGGAGTTTGCGTATCTCAGTACCTACATGAAGGGTGTTCATGCTCTCTCCTAACCCTTTCGTGTGGCTTTTTCTTGTGTGTGACAATACTATGTAGTATATTCTTTCATGTCAATGTAGTTTTTTCTTACACTGAAGGGAGGTGAAACATGGCAGCTGACAGAAGAGCAGGTAAGGGAATCCCCCATGTGGGAAGGCAACCCAGATCCCGCAACAAGGATGGTTCCTGGAGAAAAAAGCGTTCTGATGCTGGAAAACCCAGGAAGAAAGAGAGCTGATCCATGATCGGTAACCCGACTGAGTGCAGGGTCATTTTGTGATTCCTGCACTCTGTCTTTTTTTCTTTCTCTTTCAGCTTCTTCTCTCAGCTATGAGCTGCAGGTTTTCTTCAGGCTTTTCCACTTGCCCGGTGACTTGGTCGGTGACTTGGTCGGTGACTTGGTCGGCACCTGTTACTGTGCACGGGTAGAATCTTGTTATTGATTCTATTCTTCTTCATCAAATTTGTTACTTTATGCTTATTATCATGTGCTGTACATGTGTGTACTTGTGGGGTAACCCCGTACATGACCGGATTTTGTAGCATAGCTCTTTCTTGTTGCATTTCTTGATTTTGCGGAACCTGCCCCATTTTATCTTGGTGGTTTATCTTGCTGGGTACAGGCCCGTACTTGCTGGGTAAACCGTACAAGTCAGTTCTCAGCTGCAATGCTGTATCTCATTACTGTTATGTATCTTATGTTGTACGCTATGTCCGCACAGCTATTTTATCATGTACGGTACTTGCTGGGTAGCCCCTGTCTCAGAAGGAAACCACAGCGAAGTAACCAAGCATCACAGAGTAGAGGAGTGTGGCCAGGCAGCTGCGCCAGAGCCTTGCAGGGGACTTTTTCTCATCGGTGAAGTACCGGTATCCGTGGAGGATTGAGGCCTGGAGGAGGTAAATGGCGTAGGCTGCAAGGCTTATGGTCATTGCGGGCTTTCCCAGTGGAGTAAGGGCGGCGATGAAACCTGAGGCGGCGAAGGCAAGGTTGGCGAAGCCGACTTCGAACATCCAGTCCGGGCGGTCGGTTTCCCAGCCGAGCCTCTTCATGTCGGACTTGTAAAAGATCACATGGCGGACGAAGGCGATGAATCCCGCGGCCCCCACGGTTGTCAGGGTAACTATTTTGAGGGCAAGTTCCTGCTGTGTGCCCAGGTAGTAGAAACCGAAGAATATGCCAGCTGTTCCAATGAGCATGCCTGCCAGACCGAGAAACGCTGCCATGGTAACTCCCTTCTCATGGTTCCGGGAATCTATTCCGCAATCACGAACTGTTTGGAGCTGGAGTAATCGCCGGCTGTAATGCGGGCGAGGTATGTTCCGCTGTGGCTGCTTCCTTCCCAGACGCAGATGCCTGCGCCGTTTGAGAGACTGGTTTCAACACCGTGCAGAAGCCTTCCGGAAAGATCGAAGACCTCGATTTGGGCAGTATCAAAGCCATACAAGCCCTCTATGATGAAGGTTGGACTGCCTGTCGGGTTGGATCTCAGGGAGAAAGTAACACTGTTCGGATCCACCGGATGGTGTGAAGCCGCTGCGGTACCGGTTATGTCCGGCTCTGCCAGGGTTGCCAGGGCGGCTATGCAAAGCTCTGTGTTGGCTACCATGAAATCCTCGCCTATGTATTCCGGCAGATCATAGATGGTGTGGTAGTATGGATTGAAGTCGGGGTCTCCCCAGTCCCAGGCCTCTTCATGGTTCACGGCATAAAATCCATTGGCCCAGAATGATGCGTGGTCACCCCACCAGGCACCGTCGTCGATGTGGAGTTCATACACGGTTTCAGTGTAAAGATCGGCAGCGTTGAGAATGGCTGATGAGAGCCACACCGAAGCATTGTTCGCTTCAACCTCCAGATCAGCTTCCACCCCCGGTTCCCAGTAGCCGAGCATGTCGAAATTCATCACACCGACGATCCCGAGCCCGCTGGAAGAAGCCCACTGAGCATAGGCGGCGCTTCCCTTCAGGCCCTGTTCCTCACCGGAAAAGCAGATGTACTTGATGGAGTACTCGAAGGCGTAGTCGGAGAGAATGTCTGCAGCTGTGATTACAGTTGCGGTACCCGTTCCGTTGTCATCAGCCCCGGGAGCTGAATTGTACGGATCTCCGCTTACTGAATCGAAGTGACCGCATATAATGAAGAAGGAATCCGGATACACCGTGCCGGTCTGGGTCGCTATCACATTGTGAAGGGTGGTTCCGTTGTAATCGAAGGGATGGAGCTCGGTACTCAGGCCCATGTCCGTGAACCTGTTCTGTATCCCGCTTACTACTGCGTCCCTGTTCGGGGCTGTGCTGAACCTTGTTTCAAAGCCGACAAGCCAGTTGATGGTCTCCTGTATGGCCGGCCAGTTCACCTGGTTCACCATTTCCTGAACAATGGGATCCGGTTCAGTTCTGTATGCCCAGGTCCGCGGTTCGGGCTGGTGCTGAACGGCGAGGTTCTCCAGGGGGTAAACTCCGCAGCCCATGGGAACAAGCCCCAGAACATCCTCTTCACTGCCTGAAACAAGGAACAGACCGTTATCCTCACCGTGTACCGTTACTCCCTGAACCGCTGGAAGCTGGCCCCTCGTTCTTACAAGAAAGAGTGCTGAGGGAAGTGATCCTTCCTCAAGGTCAAAACGCTGAAGAGCGGGATGGGTGCTCCAGTCCGCGGCAAAGCCCTGTACGGCCAGGATAAGGATGAGAATCTTCAGTATGGCTTGCAAGGCTACCTCCAGGTGATGCTGCTTGTGAAGTTAACTGCCATACTGAATGATACCGTTGAAAACCCGCCAAGTCATCCTGGGTGTGTTGTGTTCCCACTGCCCAACCGTCGGGAGCTGCTGTGTAGCGCTGGGTACTCCCTTTCTGATATGTGCTTCTGGTGTTTTCGGGTCAGCTGGGTTCGTCTTTCTGCTTATCCAGCAGGTGAGCAGCGCATTCATCGCACATTCCGTGGGAGAAGTCTGCCTCGGTGTGCTCGGAAACATAGACCTCAAGCTGCTGCCAGAAGCCCTTGTCGTCCCTGATCTTCTTGCAGCTGGAGCAGATGGGAACGAGGCCCTTGAGGGTCCTTATGCTGGCGGCGGCCCTCTCCAGGTCCCTCATGCTCTTTTCAATGGCCTTCTCGTAGTCGTCCCTGGTGGCTTCGTACATCTGCAGAACCAGTGAAACCACAATGAAGGATGCGCCGAACTGCCTGAGTACCGGGAAACTGTATGGGACGATAATGCCCATGGCACCACCGAAGGCTTTCAACAGCGCTCCCAGGACCATGATTCCGGCAATCCAGTACCAGCCCTTCTTCCTTCCGGTGATGAAAAGGCGGCAACGGGGTAGGTAAACCACCAGAATATGCCTGTGTCCGCTATTCCTCCGGTGGCATAAAGAAATATCATTATTGCCGTTATGTCGGCAAGAAGAAGTGTCTGGGCTCTCTCCAGCTTCCTGGTCTTCCTGAGACTGGTCATGATGAATAACCCGAAGAGGGCAGCGGCGGTTTCAACAATGAACGCGAGGTGATCGCCCCTGTAAAGGTTCAGGCCGGCAAAAACAAGAAGAGCAAATGCGGTGGTGTAGCCGAACACATTGGTGAACCTGACCCGGCGGAGGAAGGGGCTGGAGAAGTCACCGGGAATACCGCTTGTGAGCAGGTTTTTCAGCAATCCTTTGAAACCACCGGAAGCCATATACACCAGCCGTTTTCATCATTGAACTTTGAACACCAGTTCGTTAATGCTAACTGCCGATGCAGGTGAGGTCAATTGCGGCATTTCCTTTCCTTGATGTTTGCACTCCGATCAAAGTAAGTCCCAGGGACACAATATCCCTGGAGACTCACCTTATGGAGTGTGGCCAGAGAAATGCTCTGCAGGTGCTACCGGAGAAACTTTCCGCTCTCTTTTACGGTTTTGTACAGGTCCACAAGCCTTTCCCTGGGCTTTACTCCGGCCTTGACCGCTTTGTCGAACTCACTGAGGAAGGCTCCGGCTGATCGCATTCGGAGAGTAAAGAGGGAGTACCTGCTGTTTGATCCATCTGTGAGGAGAGTGCGATCCGAGCCTGTTTCCTGGATGTTGTTCAAGGCGGATCGGAAGTCCGATAACTCCCTGGTTGAAATCTCCCATAAAAAGCGGTAACTATCTGCAGATGACTCTATATGCAGGCGGGGGTCATTTCTTTGCGGATTTCCAATAACATACGCCAACAGGAGGAGGAGGTTTGGTATGAAAAGGATCAAGAAGAAAGTACTGAGGAGAACGCTGGATGAAAAGCTGGCTGTGATCGACAGGTTCAATCTGATCATGAACGGAGGTGGACGGGAAAAAGACTACACCCAGAAGGTACTTGAGTCAGACCCCGGTAAGATTCAGGAAGTTCGTGATGCCCGTCAGAAGCTCAGGCTGATTATCTGGAAGTGACAAGGGAAGCTGTTCCCAACAGGCTGCTTGTTCCGACTCACAGCAGCCTGGGAGGTGGTTTAATTGCTGAAAGGGCGTTCCCGCTGGAATTCAGCCACAGCGGTCTGTCGGTGATTGGCTCTGATGAATCAGATGATCCCTGCGAGCCTGTTGACAGGGACTTCTCGCTCAAGCTGAAGGTGAACGACCTTCCGGCAACTGGAACACCTCAACTGTGCAGTACGTTAACGGCGGCGTCATGGGCTGGAGCACGGAACTCGACAGAACCCCCACGATCTCCAATATGAACGGCAAGGGTCGTATCTCAGGCACCCTCGAACTGAAGTGGTCGGAAAACGTACCCGAGGACGGCATCTACCTCCTTAAACCCGAACTGGCCATCTGGCTAAGCGGATATTGTTTCGCCGACGGTTACGTTGGCTGGGAAACGGGTCCCGATGCAAAGGCTACTGTATCCCTCATCACCATGGTCACCCTTGATAACTGGATAGTTTCCTTCCACAACGAGATCATTCAGCAGGCCAAATCTCTCTGCCTGGCCAACACAAAATCTTTCAGCAGGTATCTGCTGCTGCTTTCAGAACAGATCGGCCTGGAGGCAAGAAAGGGTCAGGAGCTCGCTGTCAGGGTTCGAGTTGGGGCATAACCTGGACTCGAAACTCAGCGGATGCCGAAGTTGGGATCAACCTTTTCGGTGCAATCGCCAATGTTCCCTCAGATACGGATATCCCGGTAAACGGTTAAGAGATTCAGGTGCTTCGGGGCCGGGGTTCCCGGCCCCTTTATTCAATCTGTGTTTTCTCTCTATCTTCGTTTTTTGAGGACTGTACTTGTGCCTGTTCAAGCTGATTTCCCAGGTACGCTGTTCTTCTTCAGATTCACCCCAGCCAGGGCATCTCACCCTTCACATAGCACTCCACCGCATCAAAGGGATTTCGTATCCTCTTCGGTTCTTTCGTTTCGAGATAGGAGAACAGGCAGCCGTTGATGGCCATCTCCGCTCTGTTGATGCTTACAGGTGAGAATTCCATTGCCCTGGTGATCATCTTCATCTCTGTAATGCTCCCCGTGAGGCGCCGGTCGCTGTTCCTGCCGAAGGCTGTTTCACCTTTGTTTTTGTACCAGCTGCAGCACAGCCTGATCTCATCGGCTAGTTTTTCCGGTGTCTTAAACTCGGACTTCCTGCGGACCAGGGTGAAGAGTGTCTGCTCATGAACGATGAGCAGCATGGGAACCCTGCCGAACATCTCCACCTCAATCTTCCAGTGGTCTCCCCTCCTATCCGGGAGGTCTTTCCACTGGAGGTTGAACCGCTGTGCGCTTCTCCTGGTGAAATCAAGCATTGCTTCCTTCGCTTCCTTTGCTGGTTATCTCGTTCCGCAGAGGGTCTTCATCCCTTAAAACTGACTTCATGACTTCTTCGATGGCGCTCACTTCATGGTCGGTCAGGAAACTGAAATGTTGTTTTCTTCTTCCGGGGGAAAGCCTTCCCTTGTTCTGCATGCAGAAATTCAGCAGCAGATCCATTCGCTGGTCGGGCAAATCGACTATTTCTCGAACTGCATTCCTGGCAGTGTCGTAGCGCATAAGGAAGTCAAGCTCTTTTTCAAGCTCGGTATCTACAGTGATCTTCACGAACTCGAACAAAGCTTCGGCCTGTGCCGTCATATCAATGTAGCGATAGAAGTCTGCGGTATTCCCGTCGACTGTCATCTCCCCCAGCTCATTAAGATCGTATTTCAGCAGTTTCAGCAAGGGCCTGGAAAAACTCTCAAGAGCGGAATCATAGAGGGCTTTGTTCCTCAGCATCGCTGCCGATACCGGAAACATCAATCCAGCTGGTACCGCTTTCTTCAGAAAGAGGATGTTGTGAATCAGGAATCTGTGGATCCTTCCGTTCCCGTCTTCAAACGGGTGAAGGTAGACGAAGCCAAATGCAACCATCGCAGCGTGTACTACTGCCGGCAGCGAAGAAGCGTTTTCCAGCATTTTCTGATGAGCCCTGATGAGACCCCTCATCAGTGAGTGAATATCATCAGGCCCGGGACACACATAGTGAACTCGCTGATCTCTGAATGAGATCATCTCACCGATGTAGTTCTGACTCGTCCTGTAGTCGGGCTCTCTGAAACGGGCATCGACAATTCCGTTCTGCAGCGCTATAAGGTCATCCCTGTTGCAGAAATCCTGCCAGGTGGCCATTTCAAGGGCGGCTATGAACCTTTCAGCCCTGGACGCGCTTGGTTTGAGATTCTCTATCTCGAAGGATGACTTCGTTTCCTTGCTGTACAGGTAGTTCAGTGCCCGTTTTATGGTTGAATCCGGATATGAGCTGATGAGTTTACTGCATTTGCCATAGATGTCAGTTCCCTCGATTGAGGAAAGAACATCGGTTCTTCTCACCGCCGGGCAGAATTCCCTGTTACCCGGAAGGTTATTGACAACACGCTGTCTCTTCACCCTGGTACCGGGAGAGGTGACAAAGTACTCCTGCGGTTCAAGCAGTTCAATGTAGTTCCCCTGGGCAAGGTCATCCAGCGGCAGCCTGGTCCCTGTTATGTACTCAAAAAGGAACCAGATCCTGCGTGTATACTTTCCTGTTGGCTTCTTCGTAACCCAAGAGGCAAGGTCTGATGCATTCAGCCGGGAGAACAAGCATGACAGTATTCCAAGGTTGGTTCCGTCATACTTCAGAGCGAACTCAAGATGGTCGCCCAATGAATCACCGGGCCAATACGAGTGAGGGAAAGTCGTCCGCGCGAACCGGCCCTGCTTCACAACTGTTCTGACAGTTCCGCTTGTGCTTACAAATGAGGAATGCCAGTTGGGAACTGCTTTCAGCTGGTACCTGCGACTAAGATACTCGTAGCCGGCGGCTTTTGCGGAATTCATTCCACGACCTCATTCACATGTGAAAACTGTTACACTCTCATAATTTCTATTACATTTATGGCCTACGCTCGAAATATGATTACATTTCCTGCAGATGGCAACTTTTCTATTATGAGTTTTTCTTACTCAACCCAGATATCCTCGAAAAACTGTTACGAACTCCTCAAAACTGTTACAATTCGGCCCTTTTTCAGATTTTTCATTACTTTTCGTGGCCCCGGTCAGCCACCGCAGCACTTCTTGTACTTCTTGCCGCTGCCGCAGGGGCAGGGGTCGTTCCGCCCTGTCTTCGTGCTTCGTGCCGGAGCCATCGACGCCCGTGGGGTGAATGACGTGGGCTGCCGCTCTTCGGCTTCCCGGGGTGTATCATCATTCTCTGAAGTTACTCTGAATCATCAACTGTGCCCGAACCTCCCGCTGATCATCATCTATTCCACTGGTCGTGAGCACAACCGGAATCCAGCTATAAGGTTCTCTGCCTCGCCGCTGATCAGGCTTGCAGCAATCCGCAGAACCTGATTGCCAGCCCTTGATATATACCAAAGTACCCGATGCCAGCTTCTTCCAGGACGGCCTTCAGAGCGGTTCCGCCGAAACCCTTCTTCCGGCTCATGGGATTCCTGCGCAGATCTACGAGGATGCTGAGCCCGGAGCTTTGAAGCTTTTCCAGGAACACTTCAACTCGTGCGCCCTGGTAACCGGCTGTTCTTATGGTGTGTGCCATTTCATTCCCGTGGGGGATCGGTTGCGAACCCGGCCTGTTGTGCCCCGCTGATCTGATGGGGCTCCTCCGGTTCGAAGAAGGAAGCATCGTCCACCGAACCGAAGAGCTTCCAGTATCCCTCCGGCCAGTCTTCACGCAGCGACCTCTGAACCAGTTCCCCCACCCACTGTGAGACGCTGGTTGCACTTATGGAAACGGCTTTCTCTAACATTGCAGCGGTCTTCTCATCGAGATGGATCGAAATCCTGGGCATCCATTTCCCCCTTTCACCAATGATTGCAATTTGTTTGCTTTCTGATGAAACCCTCTGAAACACCCGGGAATGGAATGGGTTCAGCGTGAGAAAAGAAAACAGCCCCTGTGTGATCATGCAGATGGCCGCCTTGGTTGACGAAGTGCACCTCATTCTTCGACCGGCCCTTATCGGCGGCGGCAGGACCCCCACCCTGACTGACTGCGACGACCTTGCCCCTGACGGGGCTCCGGCCCTGCTGGAGCTTGTGTCCGCAAGGACCGAAGCTGAAGGATGCCTGTGGCTTCACTACAGGGTCCGGGCCGGTCATCCTGTGAGCAGAACTGACCGGGCTTAGCTTCAGATCTCCGGCCAGAAGCTGTTCTCGAACCAGATGTCCTCCATCAGTGCCCTGTCCATGGATGCCAGGAGCTCCATGTGGCCATGCTCCCAGGTTGCAAGCCAGTCGAAGAGCTCTTTCTCAACGGCGGATTCAGCGCTGTCGCGCTTTTCCAGGTAGAACCTTTCGGCTTCCTTTTCAAGGGCTATTGCCGAGGCAATTGCCGCGGCTTCGTACCCTGCTGCCTTTATCTCTTTCCTGACCTTGTCCTTGATTATCTCACCGGTGTGATCCTCTGCCTGGCCGAGCTTGCCCAGGGCGGCCAGCTTGCCGCTGCTGACCAGTGAGGAGTAGTGCAGTTTGAGGGTTTCCTCGTGCTTTTGCTCCTCCTCGGCCATCTTTGTGAATACTTCCCGGACGCTGGCGCTGTCCGTTTTTTCCGCAACGCTTCTGTAGAGGACCTGGCCGCGTTTCTCAAGGAGTATAGCTTCCTTGATGGCGTTCAGTGTTCTTTCGTTCATTGTGTGCTCCTTCCATTCCTTTTTCCGATACGAAATGCCGTCATTGAACATTGAGGTTCATCATTTCCAATGCAAGGGGCTTCATTAAGTTCCTTCCCGGATATGGTGTTCTTCCACAACGGCATTTCCGCAGCACTTTGCGGATTTGTCAAGGCAATTCCGCAAAGTTCTGCGATTTTGCCGGCTCAGCGGGTTTTCCTGCAAAAGAACGCAAACTGGTAATAATTCTTTCCAGTTCAGGGCCTAACCGGTAATATTTCTTACCGGTTTACTCGGGCGCTGCGCTCCAGGATGTTTCCAGGGTGTCGGTTTCGGTTCCGCCGCCTTCGGTGAACACCACCCAGGTGGTGATGTCCCCTGAAACATGATCCGGCGGGTCAAAGGTGCCGGTTGTGTTCAGGCCGAACTCCCAGCTGTTCTCTCCGGTGATCTGCAGGTACTGGAACGAGTCGTCGGTTATGCCGGTATCGAAGCTCCAGGCTACCGTTGTGTCCGGCTGGCTTGCCATGTCATAGGTAACCTGGAAGGCCATGTTCTGTATCTGGCCGTCGTTGACGGTGAAGGTAACATCGGTGCTGTCGAAGGCCGTTCCATGCCAGCTGCCGTTCTGAATTGTAGAGCTATCAGAGGGGCTGCTGCCGCAAGCGGCGAGCACCAGCGCCGCCGCCGTGATGAGTTTCTTCATTATATCTCCATTACCTGGTTGTTGCTTCAGGATCAGGGTTCATCACCTGGGGCTGTAATCCAGTTCTCCATAGTTACTGGAATCAGAAAACCTTCGGAAGCCTTTCAGCCATTGCTTCGAATTCAGACTACCTTGCCGCTTCATTTCCATTTCATGACTTTTATGTCATACCTTAGAAATGCTTTGAACTATTGGCAAGTGTTCGTTTATGTTGATGGCTGTTCTTATTGTTTTCATACCAGCGTGTTACAGCTGTTTCGGTAACTTGGCTCTTGTCTGCACAGCCCTTTTCATCCTGGCCTGGCTTTATCTACATTACAGGGTAAAGCTCTGTGCGCCGGTTTGAAAAAAGTTATAATCCCTGCCGTTGCTTCAGAGGGGTGGTGTATATGAAGTTTTCGAACTTTTTTGACAAACGGTTCCCCCTGCACTGGCTCAGCTATGTGCTGCAGAGCCTCCTGGCCTCCATCAGCATTTTTCTGGTCCTTATGGCCCTGCGGCAGCAGAACCTGGTGGTTGCCGCATCACTTGCCGCCACGGCCTTTACGGTGTTCACCATGCCGGGAAGCGTTACCTCATCCACAAGGAATGTCCTGGGAGGCCATGCCGTCGGACTGCTCTTCGGGTCGGCGTTCGCCCTTATCTCACCGGAGAACGCTATCCTGCAGGATGCCATGTATGCCCTTGGGGTGGGCGGGGCCATGCTTGCCATGGCCTCCACCAACACGGAACACCCACCGGCGGCTGGAACCGCCCTGGGAGTGATAATCACCGGGTTCTCATGGAATATCGTGCTGGGAGTGCTTATCGGAGTTGGTCTGCTGGCCCTTATCCACAGACTTCTGAGACCATACCTGCGAGACCTTATCGCCCTGCCTGAAGGGGTCCGGACTGGGAAGCCCTGACTAGTATCTGGAACTTCCCCTCAGGAAGTCCCTCGAAACCGATTCCGCCGGTTGAACCCCAGGGGATGCGGGCTGATCCGCCTGCCTCTTTGAAAGGTGTTTTAGCCCTCTTGCTCAGGGCATTAGACTCCAATATAATTCCTTCATGTTTTAGTTTATGATGAGATAGGAGCTTTACTATGAAATCATTTGTTTTTCTTGTTTTACTTATGCACGCGATCCCTTCCCTGTGCGAAACATTCGTCCAATCGAACTGGAGCGGCGATTCTGAAGTCTGGGGTCCCGTAACATCATGGGGAACTGAATACTACAGAACACTGTTCCTTGGCGGATCCCAGCTGGAGCTTCCCCTGGAAACCGATCTCAGAGTTATCTCCACAGAGGCGGATAACCCTGGCCATCTGGTGGCTGGAGACATTTACACCAATGGTCTCAATGATGTGGCATTCTTCGATGATGAACAGAATAAAGTGCTCTGGCTCCAGAACCTGGGATACGGGGATTTTACCGGTCCGTACACCGTGGCGGAAAACTGCTCCTGGGTAGGTAGGCTGCTGCTGTGCGATCTGAACGGCGACGGGAATCAGGACATCGTGGGGTACTCCAACAACCACTACGGTATCGAATGGTGGGAGAACGAGCTCTCCCTTACAGAACCATGGGTTAACCGGGAGATAATCGGGTCATCTCGCCCGCACTCAGTCAAGGCCGCCGACATTGACGGCGACGGCGATCTGGACCTGGTGGTGGCGGAGATCCTGGATGACTTCATATGGCTGGAGAACAAGAACGGTTCCGGTACATTATGGATAACCCATACCATAGTCGATGATATCTACAGGATCTCAGATGCTTGCATTGCCGATATTGACGATGACGGAGACCAGGACATCGTTGCCACCGGGTATTCCTCCGACGGCTGGTTCTACTGGTTCGAGAACCAGGACGGGTCTGGAACATCATGGGGCACGCATACCCTGGGAAGCGCGAACTACCCCCACCGGGTCACCACCTGGGATCCCGACTCCGACGGCGACATCGACATCCTCTGTTCACAGTACATGAGCTGGACCAGCGTGAGATGGTGGGAGAACCTGGGAAGCAACAACTGGGAGTGTCATGATGTTTACTCCGGGAGCAACAGTACCTCATCACTGGTTCCCTGCGACATTGACCAGGACGGAGACGAGGACTTCGTTCTCTGCAGGTATTCCCGACCGCTAATGTGGTTTGAGAACACCGATGGTGAAGGCACAATGGAGGAATTCCAGATATACATGCCCATGGATGATCCGGATTTCTGCGCCGTGGCTGACCTTCTCCAGGATGGCTACCCTGAGCTTATCCCATCCATCTACAACTTCGACGGCATCTTCTACTGCCATATGGGCTTCACCGGAAGGCTTGATTCCTCACCGCTCGATACAGGAGCATCTGGAAACTGGGGAATGCTATCCTGGGAATCTGTTCCTTCAGCGGAGGGGAGCATTTCACTTCAGGTAAGATCCTCCCAAAGTCCCGACAGCTCACTTATGGGTGAATGGTCGGAAGAGTTCACTGAGCCGGTGAACCTGGGAGAGATCCTGCCCCAGGATGACCGCTACTTCCAGTACAGGATCATTTTGAGAACCACAGACCTTGAATCCTCACCGGTGCTTAGCTCACTTTCCATTGAGCAATTCAGCGGCGTGGGCCACCAGGAAGCACCAGTGGGCTTCTTCATGGCAGCCTGACCAACCCCTCGTCGGGGGCATTGAACCTCAGGGTATTCTCGGAGACCGAAGGAGATCTTACAATACGGATCATGGACATTTCGGGGAGGATCGCTGAGAGACTTACCCGGAATGATCTCCCCCGGGAGAGAGTTTCTTTGCAGTGGAGGGGCTGCCTTGCGGGGTTTATCACCTTGTTGCTGAATGCAGCAATGAGACCATATCCACAAGGGTAACGGTGATCAGATAGCATCGGGGCGCACTGCCTGGTGCGCCCCATGGGCATAGGCATCTGGTACGAGATGTACATAAGCGACCCCGTGGCCTACCTGTTCAGGAACCTTGACCCCAGGGGCTCCCTGGCGGCCAATGTGAGCAAGTCAACCGTGAGGTGTCTGAGCAGCCTGCCCCTGCGAAGATGCTTGTTGACCGCCACTCCATGAACAGAACGGTCCGCGACAAGGTTACCCCAAAGTCCAACAAGTGGGGTTACCGACTGGGCTCCATCTACATAAGGAAGGTTCACTTCAGGGACCCTGAGAATGGTTGACGGCGACGGCAGCCTTACACTGGTCATGTCAGGCGACAGATCCATGCTCACAGATCTGCTGGCCTCGGGGACCAGGGTTACACCGGGCTGAGGAGGGGCGCATCGGGGAATGGCCTCCAGCTTGACAACAGGCCGGGATGTTATAGGTTGTTTTTAAGCGGGTGTATTCTATTTTGTCTTTGGCAACGCTCAAAGGAGGGTTAGTATGAAAAACTTTACACTGAAGGTCATCAATCCATTACTTCTTCTTCTGGTAATTTTCCAGGTGGCAACGGCGGTCCTTCGGGGCTCTCTTTACGAGTTCTTCCACACCTGGCACCCCATCGGCGGGTCACTTCTGGTGCTGGTTGGCCTGATCCATCTGGCACTGAACTGGAACTGGGTAAAGGGATCCTATTCCGGAAAGGCCAAGACCCCTAAATAGCTCCGGGCCTCCGGTCCCCGGACCCCTCCCCTTCCATGGTCACCGCCAGGAAGGGGCGAAGGGTTCCCGCCCGTACCTTCGTGGCGGGAAGAACGGCGCCCTGTCTGCCTGAAAGCTCCTTCAGGGCCTCCCAGGTGTCCTGTGTGAGCACCGATCCCCCTATTCCCTGAAGTATCAGAAGGGCTAGGGGCGTTTCCTCGTTCCCGGTAATAAATAGCCCCGGCTCCCTTCCGAGCCAGCGAACCAGCTCCCTGCGGGTATGGATGGGGCCACCATGGCCTTTATGCCCTTTTCCCGGGCAAGGTCCAGTTCACCTGACCCCACCGGTCCCGGGGTTATCAGAATGTCCCCCTCTTCAGCGGTGTCCATTGATACGGCTATCCTGCCCCGCAGGGTGGAGCCGAAACCAAGGACACCCTGTAGCCTCATGCACCGGCTCTGGACTGTGACGGTCCTTCTTCCATCGGTGCCCGTAACGGTTCCCGGAAGGGGGCTCTCTATCCTTACCGGGGACATGTCGTAGCGGACGGTAACGGTTCCCTTCTTGTAGTTTATGTCGGTTACGAAGCCGTGGCAGGGTGAAAGGCAGATGGATGCCGGGGGATCGATGCACAGCACCTGGGTCTCGTAGACGAAGTCGCCCACCTCCACTGTCATGAACCGGCGCATCTTCCCCGGTGACACTCCCATCTTCTTCGCCACCTGAACCAGGTGGGGCTTGTCGTCGTGGGTCATGTCCTCCTGGATCATTATCACACCCGGGGGCAGTATCCTCGTTACGAAACCATGCACCGGAGACATTACCTCTGCGTAGGAATTTCCCGACTTGTGGTGGAAAACCCTGTCGCCTGTATTGACCTTGTCTCCGGGGACCACGGTAATAGAGTTCAATACTTCCTCCAGGGGAACCTCCTCCAGGCATACCATCGAGTTAGCTACATCCACTACGAACTGCCTGGGTGGAAGCTCGGTAATCCTTCCCAGACAGTCCCCCGCATGAACTTCATCGCCCTTATTTACCTGAATCCTCCCGTCGAAGGGAAGTGACATTGTGAATGTGGAAAGCTCCTCTTTCGGGCCCCCGGCAACCCTGAGCGGGGGCCTTATGCCAGTGGTGTCCACGCTGAACTTCCTGTTGAAGTCCATGGGCAGGGGAGTTTCGCCCCTTCGGCAGTCTATCAGAAGGGGAAGGCCGTCGCAGATGTTCCCGGGAATCTTCATGGACGGTCCGAAGACCTTCAGTGTGCAGCCCCGGTTGAGGGAAGATAGAGCCAGTCGCCGGTGAACACCGTATTCGTGCCCCCGGGGGTTTCCACCCTGGCGAATACCCCGGTCGTGCTCCATGCCGGGCTGAGCACCCTGCAGACCGGCTTCAGACAGCTTTCCGAGTAGTACTGAAGGGCCGCTTCAGGATGCTTCGAAAGAAGGACCCCCATGTGGGGGCTGTGGAAACGGGTATCAAGGTACAGTGTGGTGACCCCCACGGGCCTGAAGGCCTCCGCCAGCATCCAGGCCACCCTGGTGTCCGAGGAGTGGGAGAATATGCCCCCTGCGCCGATGAGGGTTTCACTCTGGTGCAGGCTGAACCTTTTCCCCGCCAGTTTCCAGACGATGGTTGATCCTTGAGTGCCGCCTCAGTGAGAATAGCTCCTTCAGGGAGGGTCTGCCGGGGTCGTAAACGGTTTCAAGGTGCTTCTGCCAGGCAATTCTGAGCCCCTCAACCGCCACGGCGTTCTCCACCGCCTCGTAGTTATCCGATTCCGGCACTACAGAGGGGAAAAGGCTCTTGCCGTAGACCCACCGGCGGACATCCTCCTCCCCAGCCCCGGGAATGTGCCTGAGCACATCGGGCATGCCGGTTTCAGCAATGGTATTGGACATGCTGTAGGACATGCCGATGTTCCCGGCCACTGTCCTGCTGATCTCCCCCTGCACGCTTGAGAAGATGTCCGTGGTTGCGCCGCCCATGTCCACCAGTATGAGATCGGATCCCCTGGAGTTCACCAGGGCCTTCAGAATACCGGAAACCCCCAGGGGGGTGGGTTTCACCGGGGCATCCACCATTTCGGTGACCCTGGGATATCCCGGGGCCTTTTTCATCACATGCTCCATGAAGATCCTCTGAACCGAGGAAACCGCCGGGGTAAGATTGAGCCGGTGATTACCCGGAATGACATTCTCGGTAACACTTATGGTGAAGTGGTCGTCCAGGGCCTCCCGCACATACATCTCAGCCACGGAATTGCCGCAGTAAAGCAGCGGCAGGCCGCCATCGCCATACTTCGACCGGGGTTTGGAATGGTTGAGCATGTGGGCCATGGTAACCACCCCGGACAGGGCTCCCCCCTCGGTGCCGCCGGCCATCAGCACGAGATCGGGGTTTGGTCGGCTCATTCTGTCCATGAGCTCAAGGCGGTTCCTCTCGCTGTCAATGGCGAAGGCCCCTGAGATAACCGCTCCGGCGGAGTAGGCGGCCACCCTGGCTATTCTGCATGAATCCGCCCGGGTGTAGCCCACCACCATGACCTGCAGCCCTCCCCCGGCTGAACTGGTGGTGAAGTAGGGTACGCTTATACCCCCGGGGCCGGAAAGCTCCAAGCCGGTCAGTTCACCCAGCCGCTTAAGGGCCCTGAAAAGCCCCACGCATACATCGGAGTGGGGCGCCTCCACCGTTGTGGGCTCCTGCACTGAACCCAGCTCACGGAGATCGCCGCCCTGAAGCTCGAAGGCAACCAGCTTGGTGGTGGTGCTTCCGATATCGCTGGCCAGTATTACCACGATTCACCCCCAGATGGACTCATGAGACCTGATCACCACAGCTAAGGGCTATTCAGGTAGCCGGCAGTCAGGAATACTTCAATATTCAATAACAATACATTAAATGAAACAATAACAAAATAGAAGAGCATCTCGCAATATATTTCCTATAAGTGATTATCAACATGGATCTTACAGGGGTGCAGACCGGGGCGGAGGGTTCTCCTTGAGTGGTTCCTGCATCCTTCAACATCTGTTTATGCTGGAACTTTCTCAGGGATATGGATATATTGGCAATAGAAACCGGATTTTGTTATTAACAGAGGAGATTGGTATGAAAATGTTTTCCACCGTCGCAGCCGTACTTCTGGCCATTGCAGTTCTTTCCTGCGGAACTGAACCCTCGGAAGAGGATGTTTCAGCCTCGGTGCTGTCCCTTGAACTGGCCGGGGATCAAACCGCGGGATACCAGGTGACCGCAGGGTGGACCCGGTGCCAGGAGAGCTCCTTTGAGGGCTATCTGCTTTACCGAAGCGAAGAACCGGACATAGAGGGCGATCTCTCCGGTGCGATGCTTCTGGGGGAGTTCACCGACAGTGATTACCTTCAGTATACAGATGATTCGGTGGAAATGGGCGTGGAGTACCACTATGCCCTGATGACCATGGGGGATCATGAGGATCTCGCCTGGAGCAACGAGGATTCACTGGAGATCCCCCTTGCTTCCAGCCCCTCTCCCTCGGTTCTCACAGCCTCCGTGTCAGAGAATGATGTGTTGCTCAGCTGGACATCATGCCCCGACGGGGATTTCTTCTCCTATACCCTTTACAGGTAGATGAACCGGGGATCGAGTCCTATCCTGAGTTCGCCACCATCATCTACAGCTCAGAAGCGGCGGCGGACACCCTTTTCACCGATGCAGGCTTTCCGCCGGGGACTACTACTACGCCCTTAAGACCACCAATGACGCTGATCTCTACAGCTGGAGCAACGAAGAAGCGGTAACCATTGTCGATTCCATTCCCACGGTGCAGGACCTTACCCTGGACCAGGCCTCCTCGGGAAGAACGGTGGTGCTTACATGGTCTCCGGTGGGCATCGAGGTGGGCGGATACGAAGTTTACTTCAGGGAGAACGAATCCTCCGACTGGGAGGTTGAGCAGACCGTTACCGAGACCGGCGCCACCATAACGGCCAGCTGCGCCGGGTACTACTCCGTGAGGGCATACATCGGCTCGCAGTACTCCGAAGAATATTCAGTTCCCGTATCCACGATGCCGAGCATAATTAACACGACCTACACCATTTACGACAACTACTCCCCTGCGAATTACCATTCAGGGATCATCTTCGGGGAAACCTCAGCACAGACGGGATTCGCTCCGTCTTCGGCTTTCCTGCAGGACATCTACGTGTACGATGAATCCATGAAGGGCGATCTTGAGGTCTGGTTCTACAGCGGGAACTACGGCCCCTTCGGGAACGGCTATCAGACATACTTCCAGGAGCCCCAGCAGGGCATTTACGGAAGTTGCGACCCTGATGGCATGTGGTATGGCCAGAGCTACGCCCTCTATCCCAGTGACAATGTGGTTTTTCTGGGGATTCCCTATGCAGGCGGCAACTACGCCTATGTAAAGGTTCTGGCCCTTGAGATAGAGCCGGAACCCCAGTCCCAAAACGGCACAATGGTAAGCTTCAGGTACGAGTACCAGTCGGAGGACCGGGGACTGTGCCTGTTCACTAATCAGGCCCGGTGAGCGGGTTACTGCCAGCACCTGGAGGTGTAGTCGCATCGCAAAGAAACCAGAGGTAGCTACCCCACCGTAATCTGTGTAGGATACTATTTCACTAACACTTTTCTTTCACGTTAACATTGCTTATGTTAATGTTTAGAAATGAGGTGAATGTATGTCTCGTTCCGTTAGCGTGTCCTTAAGGCGATACCTTCAGGATTCGCTTCATATGAATGCGTCAATCACTCCGTGGAAAGAAGCCTCAAGGTTGCCCCTTTTCCTCACAGAGGGCTTTGAGTATTTCAGACTGCTTCTGACCGAGGGAGCTTCACGTACCGGAATGCTCATATGGCATGACCTGAATGAGGATAAGAGATACCCGGGGCAGGTTGCGAAATTCATGGAGAACATTCGGTATTACACAGGCGAAGAAGTCGTATACTCCGCCACATCGATTTCATCATTTAAAAGGAACAGACTGGTGAAGCTGGGAGTTCCATTCATTGTACCGGGAAATCTGATGTACCTCCCCATGCTTGGTGTTTTTTTCAGGGAACGGGTGAACCCTGGTCGAAGAATCTCCACACACCTTGCCCCGGCTTCACAGGCTCTGCTTCTGCATGTTCTGCTGAAAGGTGATGAAGTACCCCTGGAACCCCGTAAACTCGCCAGGACCCTGGGCTACTCCACGATGACAATGACAAGGGCCTTTAACCAGATCGAGGCTGCAGGGCTTGCCGAACACAGGAAGAAGGGCAAGGCAAGGAAACTGTCCCTTCTATTTCATGGCAGAGAGCTTTGGCTGGAAGCTCAGAGATACCTGGATTCTCCCGTGAAGACACGCTTCTATGTTGAGCCCTTCGACGCTATGAAGACAATGCCCATTGCTGGAGAGAGCGCAGTTTCGATCCTGAGCAACCTTGCAGAGCCAGAGGTAAGGACAGTGGCAGCCACATCTACACAATGGGAAATAGCTGCCGGAAGAAAACCGTTCCCGAGCAGCACCCGCATTTCTTCCCTGGACTGGTCGAAATAGAGCTATGGAGTTACTCACCTGCAGCACTCAGTTCGGCAGGAACGGTAGACCCCCTGTCCCTGTACCTGTCATTGCGTCATGAGGAAGACGAGCGCCTTGAAGACGCCCTTGAAGAGATCATCGGAGCGGTAAGATGGTAAGAGGACTGGCACTTTTCAGGGATCACTTCGTGGACCAGAGCGATAAATACGTGCTGATCGGCGGCACTGCATGCGATATTCTAATGGAAGAAGCGGGCCTCAGGTTCAGAGCAACAAAGGACCTGGACATAGTTCTTTTCCTGGAAACCATGGATTCATCCTTCATGAACGTCTTCTGGGAATTCATAAGAAATGGAGGATACCGAACTGCTGTTAACGAAAAAGGCGATAGACGGCTTTACCGGTTCAAGGATCCAGCAATTGCTGGTTTTCCAGCAATGCTTGAGCTCTTTTCCCGTAGACCGGACATTCTTGGCGTGCCTTCCCGGAGTAGTCACCTTACGCCCATTCCAGCTTGCAGCAGCGAAGCCTCAAGCCTTTCGGCAATCCTTACCGACAGCGATTACTACAGGTTCCTTCACAGCGGAGTGACAGTCATCGACGGAATTCCAGTTGCAGGGGCAGACAGGATGATCCCTATGAAAATGAAAGCATGGCTGGACCTGAAGGACCGAACCAGTGCCCAAGGCATTGTTAACAGCAGAAACATCAGAAAGCACCGAAACGATGTATTCAGGCTGTTCAGGATAGTACCGCCTGAATCAAGGGTGGAAACCCCGGCAAGTATTAAACAGGATGTCGAAGCATTTCTACATCTGGTGCAGAGGGAGCTGATCGACCTTAAGCGTCTCGGTCTGGGAAACACCGAACTCGAAGATGTACTGAGAGTACTTCACAACAAGTATTTGTCTGCTCCTTCGTCTGGGGAATCAAACGATAGCTGAAACTGAACCTGTGATGCCGCTGGGGGAAGATAGAGGCTACTGCCACCCCCTGGCCTGGGCTTCCGCAAGCACCTGGAGCCAGGCGTACTTGTCGGTGTGGTCGTGGTTCCTCAGGCCCAGGGTGGAGAGGAACTCGATGAAGGCCGGGTCTGAAAGGCCGTAGTATTCCGTCCACTCCGCCACCTGCTCCGGTGTAACATCGTGGAGCCAGTCAACCAGGATCAGTTTGATCTGATCCCTGTGGGTGTCCCAGGCTGTGAACATCTCGTGGTAGAACTGGGCCTGCTTCGTTTCGGAGCTGCCGCAGTAGGCGGAGCCGGACTGGTAGCCCAGTTCGGTGAACCATATCTCACTGCCTGGAAAGCCTTCGGTGACAATATCGAAGTGGGTATGCACCACATCCGGGTCGAGTACGGCGAACTGAGGTCCGTTGGGGTAGTAGTTGATCATTACCACATCGCTGTGGGTGTTTATCTGCTGGAGCTGGCTTAGTTCACCCCCGAGCACCCCGTCGGTTACGGTGCACTTCACCCCACAGGGATGTTCGGCCGCTGAGTTCGGGAGTGGGTGGAGGTCTGCTGGTAGAACTGGGTGTAGTCATTCCAGTCCCCCTGGCCCTGGAGGTAGATGTCTATCTCGTTGCCTATGGAAAACCCGCGATGGTCACCGAGGGGTCCAGCTGCTGAAACACCCAGTCGGCCATTGCATTGAAGGCGGTTACGACCTCCGGGGAGCTGAACTGATACCCCTGAAGGTATTCCGGAAGGGTGCTCTTGACCGTGTTGATCACGGAAATGGTGAGAAGCACCTGTACGTTCTCGTAGCCGTAGAAGGTTATTGCCTCAAGAATGCCGTAGGGGTCCTGGTACACCCCCTGGGATGTTTCGATGTCCTCCCAGCGGAGGTTTACCTCCACCACCTGCATACCAGCTTTCTGCGCCTCCTCATAGGATGCGGCGAAACCCTGTTCGCTCTCCGTGGGAGCAATTCCGAAGAGTCTGTCCCCTGCCGGCTGGGGGTTCTCCGGGGGAATTACGGTGTACCCCTCAATCTCCGGTCCGGTGCTGTCTCCGCAGCCGGCGGCCAGAAAGATTATCGCTGTGATCAGCTTCCGCATAAGTGAAATGTCCATCCTGTTTGAGGTGTGCTTCCGAAGTGTTTGTCGCTCCCTTTGAACATGATTACCTGAGCATCTGAACACAAGTCTTTGCCGCATAATGTGCTAGAAATGCGAAAACGCTATATTGCTTCATGAAGCCCTTGAAAGGAGGCTGTCATGAGAGTGATACTTGCAGCGGCTGCGTGCTTTGAACTGTGCGCAGCCCAGCCATGGTGGAACTGCCAGATCGTGAACGAGAACGATGCAGGCCATGTATGCTTCGTTTCGGATGACAGCGGTAACCTCTTCATATCCCACGGCCTTCAGACAATATGGTATGACTACAGCATCGACAGCGAATGGCAGAACATGGTGATCGAGTCCGAAGGTGAGAACACCCACACCTCCACCGACGCGAACGGTTACATGTGGAACGTCATTGCCTGGAACCAGGACGGCATGCTCCGATTCATGGATGCAAGCTCCTACAACCTGACGGTTGACTCGAACTCCACGGGAAACACCAGCGTGGCAATGGCAGAGTTCAACATGCCCGGAATAGCCTATTCCGGAGACAATGGGGTCATGTTCAGCATGAGGCAGGAGTTCGACTGGAGGATCGATTCGGTGGACAGCGGATGCACCGGTGCAGAGGTGTCACTGGTCTTCGACTTACTTGACCTGCCCAGAATTGCCTATTGTGACGATTCGTCGCTGAACTACGCCGCATACGACGGGAACCAGTGGATAGTAACCGAGATCGACAGCGAAGGAGAGTTCGCCTGCAGCGGGATCACACTTGAACTGGATGATTCAGATAAGCCGTGGATCGCCTGCAGGAAGAACGATGATCTCTGCCTTTACCATCATGACGGGAGTGTCTGGTCAAGCGAGGTGCTTGCCGAGGGAAGGTGCACCGAGACATCACGTGCAACAATGGCATTCGACGAAGGCGGTGCTCTTCATGTTGCCTACAACGCTTTGGACTCCGATACAGGTCTTTACTGGATAACCTACCTGACCAGCTCAGAGGGATGGCAGGAGGAAGCTCTCTGGCAAGGGTCCTGCCCCTCACTGGGCATCGACGGATTCAACTACCCTGTGATAGCGTTCGTTTCCGAACCTGACAGCGCTGTACGGTTCCTGGGGCATTATCTTGCTGGAGTGCCGGTGAATCCCTCTGAGGGAGAGAACACTGGAATGGTTCACCCTAATCCGGCATCAGTGTCAGCCTGCATGGAGGTTACGCTCTCGGAACCGGGGGATGCTGAGGTCTTCCTGATGGACATCTCAGGGAGAATAGTGCTCAGGAAAACGTTCAGCGGGTTACCCAACGGCGAAAGCACGCTGGAAATAGAACTGGCTGAGATTCCCCCGGATTATACCTTTGCAGGGTATCCACACTGACTGACGATCTCTCGAGCCTTCTAACACTGATCAGGTAGCCCGGTCATCCCCTGCCGGACATTATCCTCTTGAACACCGGCAACAGCGGGGCGAAAACCGCACCAAGCACGACCCCCACTCCAAGCCCTGCATAGAGGGCCAGGTCCCACTGGCCGGTGCCGAGGCCCATAGCAAGGGCGATCGCCAGGGCGGTGATGGAGGAAATGATCATGAAGGTCTTCAGGCATCCGGCGAAGGAGCTCTTCGTCCGGTACCGGCTGAGATCCGGAAGGCGGACCTTTTCAGGGCTCACCTGGCTGATGTATTCGGTTATCCTGAAGGGAGCCCTGTCGTTCTTCTCGTGCCGGGGCAGCTTGGTGAACTTGATGTACATAAGGTCACCTGCCTGGGCCTTCAGCACCAGGGTGCCGGTAATGGAGTCGGTCATCCGGGCCTGGAGATTGATCTTCATGAACACCGGGGTGGAGGCATCGCCACTGGTGGCCCAGATGAACTCCAGCTCCTCGAAGGGTATCCTTCTGAGTTCCCTGGTCTTCATGCCCATTGTAACGAATTCCAGCACCAACGCCGATGGGGTTACCCCTGCGAATACGTTCCCCATTCCCAGGGTTCCCCAGCCCCAGGCCACCACATCCTCCCCGGAGGCCATCACCAGCCTCTGACGCAGGTCCTCGCCGTCCCTCACCTTTTCCATAGGCCCTGTCCTTCCTTCACTTCACGGTCCTTCGGCGCAAAACATTACCTTTCAATATCATGCTTACTCCACCGGTAGAGTACCACGGGGTTCCCGGTGAATCCGCAGCTGTCCAGGGGGCACACATGGGGGCCATCGAACCAGCTCTGTATGATCAGGTCTTCCCCGTCCAGTATCCCCGGTGTGCCACGGTCCTCCAGGAAAACGGACACCTGTTCTTTGAAGTGGAGCAGGTCTCCCCTTTCAGGCACCGGGGCGGGTTCTCCCCCTTCGGTGACGAAGACACCGTCTTCAAGGCGGTACTCATCCCCGGTGATCCTCTCAAGCATGGGTATGATGCCCCGGGGGCCTAGATAAAGGGCGGTTTCATCCCCCATCCGCCGCCTTCCGTACACCGCCAGACCGGCGCAGTCGGTGCCCAGTCTGGAGTCGGACTGGTGGGCTCCCCCCGGGGTGTTCCTGGGGGCCATTATGAAGGGTGTGTTGATAAGCTCGAACATGTACCCTGTATAGCTGTCATCGAGTCTTATGGATATCTGAAGGGTTTCATTGAGGGTCAGGTGGGGAGGCTCAGTTGTTCTCAGTGTGTCCCCGGACCGCAGTGAAGTGTCCCCTGACAGATAGAACGTTCCCATTTCGGGAAAGATGTTTCCCCCTTCGGGAAAGATGTATCTACCCGGCTCCACATCCCTTACAGTGAAGCCAAGGGTGTCGATTCCCAGGCCGCTGGGACCTTCCCCGGGGTTCATGTTCCAGTGGGCCTCCCTTACCGGTAGTATAAGCAGGCAGCGGGGCACGCTGAGCGTGCATGGTATGCTTAAGGAATGGGATTCACCGGCCTGACCCGCCGGGTTAACTGTGAGTACCGCAAGGAGAGCAGGTAGCAGACCGGTCATTCAGCTTCGTTCCACCCGGCCACCACCAGCTCAGAAACGCACAGGTCCTGATACACCGCTCCGGGAATGGATCCGGTAAATGTTATCCGTATCCACTCACAGGGAAAGGACTCGCCCCGGTTGAACACCTCGGCATAACCGCTGAAGGGTGTTCCCCATGCCAGTTCCTCCCATGACCGCTCCCCTATCTCCTGATCATAGGTTGACCGGTTGTTACCCATGCTGGAAACGACCTTTGCTTCCCGGGGTCTGGCGTTGGCCGTATAGAGGTGTTCACTCCCGGCGTAGCCGGGGATTATTCCCACCCAGCTCACACTGACACCGGGTTCGAACTCTATGAGTATCCACTCTCCGGTGGTTCCCTCCGCCCCCTCGCTCCAGGCGGTCTGGAGGTTTCCATCGGTGAGGTTCTCCCCGCCGTAGCCCTCGCCCAGGCTGGAGGAAACCGTTACCGTATAGCGCTCCGGGGAGATGATGTGGTCCTGGAGGTAGTTGCCCATGGCGGCCTCCCGGGATTCCCAGGCGATGAGAAGGGGGGCAGGGAGTCCATGGGGAAGTCAAAAGCATCCATGCGGTAGAGCTTCTCCGTTATCCACCTGCCTCCCACAGGGGTTTCAACCACGTTTCCCCCCATGGCGAACAGCTCCCTGCAGTCCAGTGTGAAGGTGAAGGAACCGGCCCTGCCGTTTCCCCAGCAGGCCGCCGGGCTCAGGTCGTAGGTGAACCTTCTGTTCTCGTAACCGGGAAAGAAGTCCTTCGTTGATTCCCAGTCCTCATAGGTAGCCCTCACTGAGTAACTCACCTCCACCACCGTGGTGTCCCCGGCCTGGAGTGATAGTTCCGTTTCATAGCTGCATGTAATCAGGGACAGCATCATTCCGTACTCCCGCACCACCGACTGGTCGTCACCGTAAATGGAGCATTCGCTGTATAGCTCTGTGCCGTTTTGCTTTATGCTGAAGCCCTTTATGTTGTTTTCAGGGAGGAACTCCCCCATGTACCATTCATCCTCGGGATACACCATTGCGTGCACGGGAAAGGCATAGGAGGTCTCCAGGCGCTCGCCGGGGTTATAGAGGGTGTATATGGCGGTGACTTCCATGAAGTTCATCCCCGGGGAGAAGACAAGTTCCTCGGAAACCAGCTCCACATCCCTGTGAACGAATTCCGGCCCGGGCTCCCCGGCGCTGTGAACCTGGGATGTTTCAATGGGTCCTCCGTTAGCGTGACATACGGATACCAGGAAAATGACCATGGAATATGAAGAGAAACGCCTTTTCAGCATCATCCTTGACCAACCTCCAACTCGTTATTCTGCATCTGCTTTCCTGAATACCGGAAAACACTCGCTCCAATTATAGAACATTCGGCCAGAGGTATAATAAGCCGCGAAGTCATGAAAATGAACCGGAGTTCGGCGAAGCATGAATACTACCTGCGGAAGACAACCCTCTCCGAAAACCTGTATTCTCCGGTGGATAGAACCAGTATGTACTCTTCTGAGGGTATGGCCCCCGGGCATCCAGGCCGGCGAGTGTTTATCCGCTGTGTTTCTGGAGCGAACATGCAGACTTCTTCTTCAAACACCGCAGTGAATTCGGATACCAACATTGTCAATGTTTGATTCTTGCGTTTTCCAACATTCACAGTGTTGGTTCCTGGGAAGGCGGACTGTCAGGGTCAGCAGCACCCCGAGGCTTATCGGTTTCTTTTTCGCAGCCGCAGCCCTGTGGTTCGCCGAGGATTTCCGCGGCGGCAAGCATTCCCGCCTTTACTATCAGCTCCCGGGGAATGGCTTCATATGTAACTTCGCCGACGGTTACCGTTCTGCACTGGGCGTCCCCGCAGGGGCCGCAGCAGGGGCTTTCGCCTGAACTGGCTTCAAGCCACTTCTCCATCGGTTCATGGGCTATCCAGATACGGTTCGACTGGGCGGGGTCGCCCCTGAACTCCTGGAAGGTGAGTGACTTCTTCTGAAGCTTTACCTCTATTCCCAGGGGCTTCAATGCCTGGCTCAGATCCTTCGCCGCGGCTTCCACCGCTTCCTCTGTGGTGCCGCACCGGCTGCAGGTCTCCTCCCGTTCATCGAGGAGCCTTTGCCAGGTTATCGTGAGTTCCTTCATTGCTATTCTCCTGTTGTTTCCAGATGCATTACACGCTTCTACCGCTACTGATACCCCATTATAAAGGCTGGACCCAGTTCGGGTTTTCCCAGTCCGCGGGAACGAAGACCTCCACCGTTCCCGTTGCGTAGCAGTCAACCTGGTACGGGGGGAAGATAACCTGATACCCCTCAAGGCCGCAGTTCTCCCCGGGAACCGGTATCACTGTGTGGTAGTTGGCGGGGTCGGGACCGGCGCCCCTTGAAACCCATTCATCATCGTAGAAGTCCTCGGACTGAAGGTACCGGACAACGGCGCCGGCGAAGGACTGAAAGGACTCCTCTCCGCCCAGCAGCTCCTCGATGCCGATCAGCCTTTTCTCAGCCACGCTGTAGAGGAAGGCCCGGGTAAATGTGTTGCCGTGGGCGCCACCGGTGTAGCTCCAGGTCCAGGCGGTTACGCAGACCATTCCACGGGGTGAGGGCTCGTGGACGAAGTTCAGATCCATTATCCAGCCCTGCTGGAACGGATCGTCCATGCCGTATTCGCTGAACTGTTCCCTGAAGTCTTCAACCTGACCCGTGGCGTAGTCCCTGAGGATATCCTGAAGTTCGGGATACTCCTCGATTGTACCGGGATAGGCCACGGAAAACTCCCAGCCATCCCCGGAGCCTGTCCAGAGGGTATCAGGAGCACTCTGAAGGGCAAGAAGGATAAGCAGGGTACACATTTTCAGTTCCTTTCAGGCGGTGAATGCTCCCTGGGAAGCTGATCCGGTTCAGTTCGGCTTCTGTAGCCCCGCCAGTAGTATTCCTCCGGGTCTTCCCCGGTTCCCCACCAGCCGGTGAAGGACATCATGTCACCGGAGAAGGTGAAGCCGGCGGGCCCGCTTCCGTAGATGTCGTGCCAGGTGCACTCAAGGGTGAATGGCCCCGCCGCACGGAAGGCATCAAGGGTGCCGGGTATGAGGGTGCCGTTCTCGTTCATTATGTATTCTCCGGTTATCACTCCATCCCGGATGAAGAAGGCGGTTTCCACCGGCATGTCGTAACCTGAAGAAAAGAGCGAACCGGAGTAGGTGCCTGCAATTTGATCAAACCCCTGGATGGGAGACGGTGTCTTCAACGGCCCAGTGGCAATGGCCAACAGAAGCGGCAGGAACTTCAGCACTCCAGGTCTCCCTCTTCCCTGGCGGCATTGCGGAGCTCGCAGCCGCAGGAACACCGGTCTGAGTACCAGCCGAAACGCTCTTTGCACTCAGGGCAGGCCCATCTCTCCTTCTCCGATTCGAGCCAGGCATCAAGCCCCATTTCCCGGATCTTCGCCAGGTTGCTGAACACCACGGAATGGTGAACGGCGTCGTCGTTCCTGAATTCTGTGATGGTGCCGCAGGGATAGTCGTCGCACTGGAAGCAGAACTCAACTCCCTTCTCCCGGGCGCAGTGCCTCATTTCGCACCCCTGGCAGAAGCCGGCTATGACATCCCCCTTGCATCCGGAACATTCCAGTTTTTCCCTTTCGATGTTCCAGTTCGCGGCGAATCCGTCGAGTATGTCCCCCCTGCCAAGTTCGTTGGCCATGCCCACGGGGCATGCTCCGCAGTTCAACCCGCAGAAGCTGTCGTATCTCAGTTGCTTTCCCTCCATGGCTCTCCTTTCCACTGGGATGTTATCATTCACCGGCGCCTCCGGGTCAACCACCTTTTCCGGTCTTGACATCCTTTCATGTAAACATATGTTTACTCGTGTCCATTAACCGTGAACATGAGAGGAGAGAAAGTGGAGAACAACTGTATGAAGCACGGAGCCTTCGGCTGGTTCGAGCTGATGACCACCGATGTGGAGGGGGCAAAGAAGTTCTATTCGGCGCTTTTCGGCTGGGAGTACGAGGAGATCACCACGGAATGCGGCGGCAGCTACACCGTGGTTAAGGTGGGGGGCAGCCCCGCAGCGGGAATAATGGCCCAGCCCGAGGAGTGCAGGGGCATGCCACCAGGCTGGGACATCTACATAACCGTAGACGATGTGGACGCCACGGTTACACAGGTCACTGAAATGGGAGGCAAGGTGATAAGGCCGGCCTTCGACATCCCTGAAGTGGGCCGCTTCTGCGTTCTGCAGGACCCCAGGGAGCCGTTATCATGGCCATGACCTACGTCGAGAAATAGTTTTCCCCTTCGCACCGGCCGCCCCGGCGGCCGGTGCCCTTTTCCCGGGGGGCATGACTTCGGCTGTTCCGTGGAATATTCTTGGGAGGCGAATGTATCACTGAAAACAGCGACGGGAGAAAAGAATGAAAAGAGCAGTCCCCCTTCTGATGACACTGGTCCTGGCCTCCTGGGCAAGGTCCATACTTCCGATAATACCCGATTCCGTGGCGGATTCCTCCCTGGCCGCAGGGAACAACCGCTTCGCCCTTCAGCTTTTCGGCCAGGTCTGCGAAGGAACCGGAGAGGGCAATGTGTTCTTCTCCCCCTTCAGCATATCCATGGCACTGGGAATGACCTGGAACGGAGCCACCGGGGAAACCGCCAGGGAAATGGCTTCGGTGCTGCACTTCGACATGCCGGTGTTCTTCGTTAACCAGGCCTTCAGCCGGGTTACGGAAACCATCACCTCCGGTACCCTTCCCGAGGGCGGCTCCGGTGAACCCTTCGAGATGACGGTTTCCAACGGCCTCTGGGTGCAGGACGGCTTCCAGCTGCTGAACAGCTTCACACAGGCGGTAACGGAATTCTACCAGGCGGGTATCGAGAACCTTGATTTCGCCGGTGATCCCGAGGGTGCCAGGGAAACCATAAACGAATGGGTTGCCGAGAGCACCATGCAGAAAATACTCAACCTGATCCCCAGCGGGGGCATTACCCCGGACATAAGGCTGGTTCTAACCAACGCCGTTTACTTCAAGGCCGGCTGGTTGAGCCCCTTCGAAGAGATGTCCACCTGGGAGGGCGCCTTCACCACAGGAAGCGGAACCAGGGTGATGGTCCCATTGATGCACCAGACGGAATACTTTGACTACGCCCTCACCGAAGAGCTGCAGGCGCTGAGAATGCCCTACGCCGGGGGGAACGCCTCAATGCTCCTTCTTCTGCCCCATGACATGGAGGATTTCCTGGGGGGGTTCGGCGAAGAAACCCTGGCCGAGGTGGACAGGATTCTTACCCGGACCAACGTAGACCTCACCATGCCGAGGTTCGAATACTCTGAAAGCATCTCCCTGGGAGACATACTGGTGTCCATGGGAATGGAAACCGCATTCACCACCGAAGCGAACTTCACCCCCATGACCGGCAGCCCCGACCTCTTCATCTCACAGGTCCTTCACAAGGCCTATGTGAAGGTTGACGAAAAGGGAACCGAAGCCGCCGCGGCAACCGCTGTTCTCATGGCCCTCACCGCCGCCCCCCAGACCGGGGCGCGGATGATGCTGGACAGGCCCTTCGTCTTCCTTATTCAGAACGACGATACCGGAACCATCCTGTTCATGGGCCTGGTGAACGACCCCTCCTAGCAAGGGCGGCCAGGCACAGGGCCGCGGCGATGTAAACCGCCGCGGCAAGCAGCATGAGAAGGCGGAAGCCCATGTGAACCGCGGTGAAGGTTGCCAGTGAGGCTCCCATGACACCGGCGAAACCGTTTATCCCCCATGCCCAGGGGATCAGATCCCCGGAGCGCTTACCCAAAAGCCCCATTCCCGAGGGGAATGGAATACCCATGAGGAATGCCGGAGGGAACAGCAGCACAAGTCCCAGTGCGATCTTCCAGGGGTCGGGCCAGCCTGCGCAGGCCCGGAACACCACGGGAAGAATGAACAGATACAGGACAACCACCGCGGTCAGCCCGGCCACCGCCGTCTTCACAGCTCCGGTGGCGGAACCCCTGTACCTGTCCGCGGCGAGGCTTCCCAGGCCGGAGAAGACAAGGAGCCCGGTGAGGACCACCGCAATGGCGTAGACTGGGTAGGACAGGAAGAGCATGAACTTCTGTATGAAGCCCATCTCCAGGAACATGAAGCCCAGTCCCAGGCAGGAGAAGTAGAGAACCACCCATTTCTTCCCCGGGGAGCCGCCCCTTTTGAGCACATTCAGGGGCAGCAGTATGAAAACCGCGCTGGCAATGGCGCTCTGGGCTATGGTGAGCACCAGTATGAGGTAGCCCCACTCCATGAGGGGTATCCACCGGAGATCGATTTCCCCGGCGAGCCTGCCCAGGGTATTCCACCTGAAGAACTGAAAGAAGTAGGGTCTGTCGTCGGTGGGAGGACTCACATCGAAGGGGTAGTCCCTGTAGAATCCTTCGCTGTTCCCGCCCAGTATGGCCCTGGCGGCTTCGTAGTAATAGGGTCTGTCCAGCATGATGAACCTGTTGGTTTCCTCCCGGGTTATTCCCGGGTACCAGCAGAGGTCGAAGCCCCTCCTTTCGGCGAAACCCCTTATGGAATCCACCTGGGTTTCCGTAAGGGGGGAGTTCGAGGCGATCATGGTGGCGGTGTTCCAGGACCGTATCATGGCCATGTGGTCACCGGGGCTTTCTGCTCCACGGTTCTCAAGGGCCCTGGCCATCACCGCGAACATCCTCACCGCGTCCCTGGGAGGGGTCTTTATCCACCTTGTTACAGAAAGCACCCCCCGGGGGTGAGGCGGTCCATGGAGAGTTCCATTGCCTCGGTGGTGTAGAGATAGCTCTCGCTCAGGGCGTACACACCGGCCGCCGCGGCGTTGAAGGAGTCCAGAAGGGCTATCTGTATCATGTGGAACCGGTTCTCCGTTGTCTGAAGGTACCCCCTGCCGTGGGCCAGCACCGGGGTTACATCATCCCTTGTGTAGAGACCGCCGGAGAACTCACTGAAGACCCCGTTCATCAGGGGGAACACACCGGGGTCCACCTCCACCGCCGTTACGTGTTCAGCCCGGTGGTAGAGGGCCATGAGCACATCGGTGCCCCCTCCTGCCCCTATCACCAGCACCCTGGGACTCTCGGTGAGCCTGTAGCCCAGGCTGATGACACATGGTCCAGCCAGGCGAAACCGGAGAGGTCCCCCCGGAACCTGTTTATCACCGAGACCGCCCCGCCGTCAAAGAAAAGGCCGGTCTGCTCCGGCAGCTGGCCCAGTTCACCCATTGGATAGTTCGAGAGCTGTCCCGGAGTTTCCCTGAGCATTGATGAACTCAGGGCGGTTATTCGTGAAAGGGGGCTCTGTGTGTTCGCCTCTACTTCGGCGTCGGGCAGGTCCATTGCATAGGCCAGGGGCTTGTACTGGGAAACCTCCTCGGGAAATGGCCCCCGGATGATCACCGCAACCGCCGCCGCAAGTAACAGCGCCGACGAGATGAACCGCTCTACCTTCGGAAGCCCCCGAATGAGGAAAAGGGAAACCAGGGCCACCGGAAGAGCAAGTATGTAGGGAAGGGTGTGCGGGGGGACCAGAAAGAGAAGGCCCACCACAACCGCCGCCCCGGCACCGGAGCCGGTGAGGTTCAGGAAATACACCCTTCCAACCCGGAGGGGATGCATGGCGAAACCCAGGGTTACCATGCAGGATGCGAAGAAAAATGGAAGGGCCAGAAGAACATAGAGCGTGAACAGGTGCAGTATCTGAACCCTCTGCGTAAGTACATGGAAGGTTTCGAAGGGAACGCCCATGGCGGTTTCGTGGCAGATCACCATGGAGAGGGCCAGGAGCACGGAGCAGCGGATGAAATACTTGAACTCCCTGCCCCTCAGCCTTTTCCCGGCAAGGGTGAGCAGGGTTCCTCCGGCGCCGAATCCCAGCATGGCAATGCTGATTATCATGTAGGCGAAGTGGTGCCAGTGGGTGATGGAGAATATCCGCATCAGGGCTATCTGGTAGGCGATCCCCACGGCGCCGGTAACGAGGATTGCCCCCCTGAAACCCCTTTGATAACCAGCCGGGGCCATGCCCGGATCAGTCCAGCCTTGTGAAGGGTACGAAGGTAACCGGCATCACACTGCGCATGGTGGCAGACCCGTCGGCCTGCTTTTCCACCACCATCAGGTTCTGCACCTGCATGGGGGGACCCACCGGTATCACCATACGAGCCCCCGGTCTGAGCTGCTCGATCAGAGGCGGGGGTATGTGGGTGGCGGCGGCGGTAACGATGATGCCGTGGTAGGGGCCGTGCTCGGCCCAGCCGAAATAGCCGTCGCCGTGGGCAACGGTAACATTGTCGTACCCCAGCTCCTCAAGGACCGAGGCTGCCCTTTCCGCCAGTTCCTCCACTATCTCTATGGTGTATACATGGCTGACTATCTCCCCCAGCACAGCCGCCTGGTATCCCGAACCGGTTCCTATCTCAAGGACGATTGAATTGCCGTCCACCTGGAGCAGCTCGGTCATGGCGGCAACGATGTAGGGCTGGCTGATGGTCTGCCCGTGGCCTATGGGCAGTGGTGTGTCCCGGTAGGCCCTGTGGATGTCCCCCTCGGGGACGAACAGGTGTCTGGGAACCGTTTCCATTGCCTCCAGGGTAAGAGGATCGGTCACACCCCGGGATTCAATGGTTTCGCTTACCATGGCAAGCCTGGTATCGGTGTAGTCGGATGAGGAGATGGTTACGAGGACCGGCAGTAACATTATGAGGACCGATGAAGGTATTACCGGCATGGAAAACCTCCCTTCGTCATTGAAAATAAGATATGTGGAACCGCTGCCTGGAACAAGGCTGTCTCACTGGAATATTTATCCCAGGGCAGCGTATATTCAACCAGTAGAATGCACGGGGTCCCTGATTTTTTCCTGTGTCCCTATCAATGGAGGTTTATGGTGTTCCCTGTCTCCTTTGCCCTTACAATGCTGGCAGCCACCGGGCTTGCCGGCGAGATGTCCTTCACGGTTCTTCCCGAGGAGACCCTTTTCCAGGATACGGAGTTCAATGCCGAGGCATTCGAGGAGATCCCCGGTTGGGCCGGCTCTGCGGAAGCCCACGGGCTTCCATCCTGGCAGCTCTTCAGCAAGGGCTGGGTCTTTGCCGACGGGTTGCTCACCACAGAGGGCCAGGGTACCGAGGGTTTCCTGGTATCCTTTCTCCCCTCCCACCCCCTCCAGGAGGAAGCAGCCCTGGTCATTGCGGGGATCCTTGCCCGGGGCGAGTTCCCGGAACTCTCAGGAAGGGATGAACTGGCTGTGGTTTACGAAGATGATTCCGGCTTTGGTGCCGGATCAAGGGTAATGCTGATGCTGAACGACGGAATGGTAACCGAGATCAGACATCTGGAATGGTCTCCCTGAGGGCTTAGCCGTTCCAGCCGGCGATCAGCGCCAGCAGCCACCAGAGGGCGGCGCCCTTGTTCTCGCAGCTTGCGTAGGTGGTATGGCCGGCCTGGTCGCCGTAATACTTCGGGTGCTCCGAGGGTATTGCCATCTCCTCGTAGTTGTACGTGTTCCACTGGCCATCGTACCAGCAGTCGATGTCGGCAAAGTCGAACAGGTAGCACCCGTTGTCTTCGCAGTGCTGCCTTATCTGGTTGTTCCTCTGGAACCTGTTGTAGCCCTCCGCCCCTTCGGCCTGGGCGTTGCCGGTCATGTAGACGAAGGTGACCCCGGGGTACTCCCCCTGGAGGGTGGTCATGGCGTCGAGGTAGTTCTGCACCTCTTCCTGGCCGTACCAGTCCAGCTGGGTACACCAGCTCCACATGCAGACATTTATCGAGGGATTGCCGCTGAGCACCGCACGGGTCATGTCCATGCCCTCGGGGGTCTCCCAGAAGAGCTCCGGTCCTATGTAGGTCTCGCCGTACTGGCCGTCGAAAACGCAGAGAGCCCCGGCTTCCGAGGGGAGGACTGAGTAGCCGATGGCCACGGAGTAGAGGGGATCCTGTGCCTCCAGCCGTTCAAGGCCCGTTGTGAGCTGCCCTCCGTGGGAGGTGTGGGCGTAGTGAAGCCTGATATCGGACTGTACCGTCTGTATCCACTGCGGGGTATGGAGCCCGGGTTTACGCAGTTGTGGTCCACACCGGGGCCTTCATAGGGCGAGTACTGCCCCTCGCCGGCCCGGCGGGATTTGCCGATGTGCCGCATGAGGGAAGGAGCAGAAGGACCAGAAGAAGGTTCCCATAAAGCACTCTTTTCACAATAACACCCCCCTGTAAGAATGTATATCCCTTTCTGCCTGATTCCTGCACTGGATACTACAACCGCCGCCTGTGGCCGGTCAACGACACCGCTTTGGCTCCCGGTCCCCGGGGAAGTATTATTGTGTTTTCCAGGAACCGCCCACGGAAACGGAAGGGAACATGAAGGGCCACGAGAACACCGAGTTCGTTCCGGGTTTTATCTGCAGGCAGCACAGCAGGGGTGTTAGGGAAGGTGTTTTGCGGGGTTCCGTTCTCATCAGCGACATAAGCGGTTTCACCGGCCTCACCGAATCCCTCTTCGCCCTGAAGAAGAAGGGGGCCGAGAGGCTTTCGGAAATACTCAACGGGCTCTTCACAGGGATGATCGACGCCGTTCACAGAAGGGGCGGCTTCGTGGCCAGCTTCGCCGGGGATGCCTTCACCGCCGTCTTCCCCGGTGACGACGGCTCAGCTGCCATTGACGCCGCCGCCGGGATCAGCGGGCTGGTTCCCGCCCGGGAAAAGGATCACATAACCGGCATCACCTCGGGAATAGGCACCGGGAACATTCAGTGGAACATTTACGGTTCAGGCCCCTTCGCCTACCTTTTCGCCGGGGAAGCGGTGACCGGCGCCGCCAGGGGTGAGACGGCGGTGGCCGGCGGGGCTAAGGTCCGTGTAAGAACCCCATCTCCCCACTCCGGAAGAGGCTGCGGTGAAACGGGAAGGCTCTTTATTCACAGGGATCTCATAGCCCAGGCCGACGCTCCGGAGTTCAGGGATGTGGCCACGGTTTTCACGGGATTCAAGGATATCGGGAACATGGACCGGTTCATCGATGACCTCATGGGAATGGCGGAGGACTTTGGCGGCTACTTCAACCTCCTCGACTGCGGCGACAAGGGCAGGATAGTCCTTACCATATTCGGAGCCCCGCTCTCCTGCGGCAAGAACGCCAGACGCAGCGTTAACTTCGCCATGGAGCTGCGTGAACGCTATGGAGACCGTGTAAGGAGCGGTATCACCTACGGCAGGGTATTCGCCGGCTTCATAGGTTCCCCCGGGGTCCGGGGCCACTACACGGTGATAGGCGACAAGGTGAACACCGCGGCGAGGCTGATGGAGGCCTGCCCGCCGGGGGATGTCAGGATCTCCGGAGAGATGGGCAGGTCCCTGGAGCACCTTTTCACCCTGGAGAGATTTCCCGGCCCTCCGGCCAGGGGAGCCCTCCGGGCAACCTCCTGTTTCTCGGTCACAGGGAGGGCGCCTTCCCCGGAGGCCCTGAGGTTCAGAGGGAAGTTCTTCGGAAGGAAGAAGGAGCTTGAGGCAATTCTTGATTTCGCCGGGACAACCCTTTCCGGTAACAGAACCGGTCTTCTCCTCGTGTGCGGCGAGGCGGGCATGGGAAAGACAAGACTTCTCTGGGAAGCCCGGCGGCACCTACCGGGCACATCCTATATTTACCTTAAGTGCGACGAGATACTGGCAAAGAGCCTCAATCCCATAGAGACCTTCTTCGAGGAGGTTTTCGGGACCTCGGGCCTTGAGGACAGGAAGACCTCCGAAGCTGCCTTCGAAGAACGTTTCGCCGACCTCACCTCCACCCCGGGCTACCATGGCAGCAGGGTGAAACAGCTCAAGCATGTGATCAGGGGTTTCATGGGCATAGGAGAATCCCCGGAATACAATGCCCTGGACGGCAGGTCCAGACTGGACAACACCATCCAGGCCTTCGTACACCTGGCCGGTGTGATGACCGGGGGCAGCAGACCCTTCGTGGTGGTGGACGACTTTCAGTGGGCGGACCGGGACACCCTGTCCGCCTACGGGACATATTTACACAGATGGAGGCTGACCATCCGCTGATAGCCCTGCTCTACAGACCGTCCCATGGTCCCCGGCCCGGGGAGGCGGTACCAACCGCCTCCCCCGGCCTTTCCATAGAGCTTTCTCCCCTGGAGGGGCCCGACCAGAGGGAGCTCCTTGAAAGCTCCCTTCCCCTGCCCCCTTCCGAAGGCCTTCGCAGGGCAATACGGGAAAGGGCCGAGGGCAACCCCTTCTTCATGGAGCAGATGCTGAACTACCTCATGGACCGTGGCCTGCTGGACTGCACCGGGGAAAGGGCGGAGCTCACATCCCGGGCGGTGGAGCTGCCGGGAAGCATTCTTGAGGTGATCATCTCCAGGGTGGATGCCCTGGAGGAGGAGATCAGACAGACCGTAAAGCGGGCCTCGGTCCTTGGCAGAAGCTTCAATACAAGGGTTCTCTCTGGAATGCTAAGCGGCATTCCCATAGATAGCCACCTTCTCTCCGCCAGCGAGGCCGGGCTCTGGAGCAGGCTGTCCGAACTGCAGTACATTTTCAGCCACGGACTCATAAGGGAGGCTGTCTACGGAATGCAGATGGAGGGCCAGCTGGTCAGGCTGCATCTTCTTGCAGGGGAAATAATTGAAGAACTGTATGGAGACGACCCGCGGATGTTCGCCGACCTTTCATATCACTACGAGAAAAGCGGCCGCACCGGGGCCATGCTTGAATACACACTGAAGGCCGCCTCCTATGCCGCCGACAACTACAGGAACCGTGAGGCGGTGGAAATGTACCGGAAGTTCATTGCCCGGGGGGATGACCCGGAAAAGGTCAGGGAGGCCAGGCTTGACCTGGGGGATGTGTTCGGGCTGATGGCGGACTGGCAGGAGGCCATTGCCCTCTACGACGAAGTGATAGCCTCCACGGAAACCCTCCCGAACAGGCCCCTTCTGGGCAGGACCCTGAGCAGAAAGGGGTTCATCAGGCACAGGATGGGTGAGAACACCGGTGCCCTGGAATGCCTGTCAGAGGCCCGTGACATCTTCTCTGAACTGGGCAACGACGCCGGCCTTTCCGGTGTGATGAACAACATCGGTACGGTATACATTGACCTGAACAGGTATCAGGAAGCTGTTTCCGTGCTGGAAAGCGCCCTTGCCCTTGCGGTGGGCAGCGGTGCCGAAGAGGAGGAGATGTTCATCTGCAGCAACCTGGGTCTGATTTACCAGCGGATGAACCATCTGGAAAAGGCGGCGGACTACTTCAAACGGAGCATAAGCACCGCCGAGCGGCTGAACAGAAGAAGGAACATCGCCCTGCTGAACTACGGGAATGTGAAATACATGCAGAGCAGGGTGGACGAAGCCGAAGCCATTTACCGGGAAGCCATGGAGATAGCCGGTGAGATGGGGGACAGGCATGTTGCCCGTGTTCTGATGAACAACATAGCCGCCATCCACTCCGCCCGGGGTGAGTTCGCCGAAGCCCTGGAGATGTTCACCGGCGCCCTGAACCTGGCCCGGAGCATGAACGACAGGAAGGGACTGAGGCTTCTGAACCAGAGCATAGGCGAGATCATGTCCTTCCTGGGGGATTACGAAGCCTCCGGGGAATCCTTCGCCAGGGCGGTGGAAACCGCAGAGGAGCTCGGGGATGAAAGGGGCCTGGGCACCGCCCTGGGAAAGACCGGCCTCATGCTGATGATGAAGGGGGACAACCGGGGGGCCCTGGACAGGCTTAGGGAAGCCGTGCGGTTCTCCAGCCATGCCGATGACCTGCAGAGCGTATGGGAATACAGGTTCGCCCTGGCCAGGCTGCTTCGGGAAAGGAATGACCCCGCCCCCCTTGCCGAGCTTGCTGGGAAAATGGCAGCAATACCGGAGGACAGGGTGGCCCCCATTGGCCTGTGGCAGCTGCCCGTTGTAAGAATGTGGGTGGAGGAGGCATCAGGAAACCATGACAAGGCCCTGGAAATGGCCCGAAGGATAGCAGGGGACTACCCCGGGACAGAAGGAGAGGCCCTGGCCTGGCTTACCGGTTATGAGATCACCGGGGACCAGGGCAACAGGGAAAAGGCCCTGGGTGCCTACAAGGTAGTGCATGAAGGCAATCCCATCGCATACTACCGGAAGATCATCGATTCACTGAAATGAGCCTTAATGTGAAACCCATTTCATCCTCAGGAGGAGGGAAGCAGTGACAGACTGGCACTCCATGGATATAAAGGCGGTACGGGATGAAACCGGCTCCGGAGAACAGGGCTCTCCGCCGATGAAGTTGCCGGAAGACGGGAAAAGTACGGCGACAATACGCTGGAGACCACCGGGGTATCTCACCGCTGAAGCTTCTTCTGAAACAGGTGAACAACCCCCTGATCTATCTTCTCACCGGGGCCGCGGCGCTTTCCTTCGCCACCGGCCACTCCATAGACGCCGCGGTGATAGGCGCTGTGATAATACTCAACACCATCCTTGGCGCGGTTCAGGAGCTCAAGGCGGACAGGGCGCTGGAGGCCCTCCACCGCATGGCGGCGCCCCATGCCGAGGTGCTCCGTGACGGCGAAACGGTTACGGTCCCATCCGGGGAAATTGTCCCCGGGGACGTGCTTCTTCTCAGGACCGGCCACCGGGTCCCGGCTGATGCCAGGGTGTTCGTCTCATCTGAGCTCCATGTGGATGAATCCTCCCTCACCGGAGAGAGCGAACCGCTTCACAAGACACCGGATTCCGTTGACCCCGATGCACAGCCCGCGGACAGAAGGAACATGGTCTGGATGTCCTCGGCGGTAACCGGAGGCAACGGCAGGGCCGTGGTTGTCGCCACGGGAATGAACACACAGCTGGGCCGCATAGCCGGAACGGTACGGGATACTGAACGGGGTGAGACCCCCTTCAGAAAAGGCTGTCCAGGCTGGGGCTGGTCCTGGGCCTGTCCGGTGTGGGCCTCTCTGCGGTGATTTTCGGCCTTGGTCTGCTCCAGGGGCACGGGCTTGCTGAAATGGCCCTCTTCGCGGTTGCGGTGGCGGTGTCAGCCATTCCCGAGGGGCTTCCGGCGGTGATAAGCGTAACACTGGCCCTGGGGGTTCAGCGGATGGCCCGGCGGAATGCCGTTGTCAGGACCCTTCCCGCGGTGGAGACCCTTGGTTCCACAACTGTTATATGCAGCGACAAGACCGGCACCATTACCCGGAACAGGATGACCGTAACCCATGCATGGACCTTCAGCAACGATATCGAGGTATCATCCGCTGGCTTCAGCGGGGTTTCCGAGGAAGGGGAAATGGTCTGGCTGCTCCGCACCGGGGCCCTGGCATCCAACGCCACGGTGCAGAAGAACGGCAACACCTCCGGCTCCCCAACGGAAAAGGCCATTGTGACCGCCGTAGAGCACCGGGGGGAAAAGGTCTCGGACATCAGGAACGAGTTCCCCAGGAAGCACGAGATCCCCTTCAGCAGTGAACACAAGTACATGGCCTCCCTGAACGGCCGGGGGGAACTCGTGGCCTCGGTGAGCGGCGCCGCCGACAGGGTTCTGGGTTTCTGTTCCAGGATAATGGTGAAGGACGAAGCGGTACCCCTGACCGACCGGCACAGGGAAAGGGTTGAAGAGGCCATCGGGTCACTGGGTGAAGAGGGGCTCCGGGTCCTTGCCGGGGCCTATAGGGAAATCCCCGGTGACACCGGTTCCCTTGAGAGGGCCGATGTGGAATCCGACATGGTCCTCGCCGGCCTCTGGGGTATGGTGGATCCTCCGAGACCCGAGGCGGTGGAGGCCGTTGCCGCAGCGGGCAGGGCGGGCATAAGGGTGGTTATGATAACCGGTGACCACGCCGCCACGGCAAGGGCAATAGCGTCCAGCGCCGGTATTTCCTCAGTGTCGGACCGGGTGATTACAGGCGGGGAACTCGACGGAATGGACGACGACGAGCTTGACTCGGCTTCCCCGGAGGTGTCGGTTTACGCCAGGGTCTCCCCCAGCACAAGCTTCAAATACTGCAGTCCCTGAAGCGTCTCGGAGAGATAGTCGCCATGACAGGCGACGGGGTGAACGACGCCCCGGCGCTGAAGGGCGCTGACATAGGCATTTCCATGGGAGAATCCGGAACCGAGGTGGCCAGGGAAGCTTCGGACATGATACTCACCGACGACGACTTCGCCACGATAGTTCAGGCGGTGGAGGAGGGCAGGACCATCTTTTCCAACCTCCGCAGGGTTGTTTTCTTCCTGATAACCACCAATCTGGGTGAGATACTCACCCTTGCCGCGGGCCTCGCCCTGGGCATGCCCCTGCCCCTCACCGCTGTGATGATACTGTGGATAAACCTTGTAACCGACGGCGCCTGCACCATTCCCCTGGGCTTGGAACCGGGCCACGGAACCGTGCTGAATGAAAAACCCAGGCCTCCTTCCCAGGGCATCCTGGGCGGGGGATTCCTGAAGAAGGTGTTCATAATGGCGCCACTGATGGCCGCCGGTACCCTGCTCCTGTTCAACAGGGCCCTGCCGGGAGGCGAGGTCCACGCCAGGACCATGGCCTTCACCACCCTTGCCGCCTTCCAGTGGTTCCAGGCGCTGAACATGCGGTCCCTGACATCCTCTGTTTTCTCCGTGGGTTTCTTCAGGAACCGGTGGCTATGGGCGGGTATACTGGCCTCGGTTGCCCTGCAGCTCCTGGCGGTTCAGACGGCCTTCGGCCAGAGCGTGTTCAAGGTGGAGGCACTCTCCACCATGAACTGGCTCACTATAACGGCGGTGGCTTCCAGCGTCTTCGTGGTGGACGAGATACTGAAAGCCACCGGTCTCTACGGAAAAAGGAACACCTGACCGCTTCCCTACTCGGGAATGTCCTTCAGGCAGAGGAACCAGTCGAGGCACTGGTAATCGGTACCCGCTCCGGCAACACGCTCGGTGGCGGCGTCGGTGGTTGGAGGCGGGGGAATTATGACCTTGTCCCCCGGGCGCCAGTCCGCCGGTGTTGCTATTCCGTGCCTGTCCGAGGCCTGCATGGCCTGGAGTATCCTCTTCAGCTCGTCGAAGTTCCTGCCGTTGGCCAGGGGGTAGTAGATGAGGGCCCTGACCTTCGACTCCGGGTCGATGAAGAACACCGCCCTCACCGCCTGGGTGTCGCTGGCCCCGGGCTGGACCATACCGTACTTCTTCGCCACGTCCATGGTGAGATCGGCGATCACGGGGAAATCCACCTTTACGTTCTTCATGCCCTTGAAGCTGATCTTTTCCTCTATGGTCCGGAGCCAGGCTATGTGGCTGTAGTGGCTGTCGATGGAAAGACCGATGAGGTCGCAGTTCAGTTTGCTGAACTCATCCTGCATGGAGGCGAAGGTCATGAACTCGGTGGTGCACACCGGAGTGAAGTCCGCCGGGTGGCTGAAGAGTATCACCCACTTGCCCACATAGTCCTGGGGGAAGTTGATGGTGCCCTTCGTTGTAAGGGCGGTGAACTCCGGGGCGGGGTCCCCTATAAGGGGTACCGAGAAATACTCCTCTTCGATGTATTCGTGGCAGTGATCATGTTCGTCGCACATTATCATCCTCCTCTATAATCGGGTGGCCTCCACCCTTTCCTTCTGGCTCATTCCAGCCAGTCTCCTTATTTCGTCAACATCCAGGTCCAGCCCCCGGGCAACCCTGGTGCCGTAGTCTTCGTCCACCTTGTAGAAAAGGGCGGCCTGCCTTTTCTGTATTGGTTTCGCCGCGCCGGAAAGGTGGCCTGTGATGTTGGACACCAGGTGTTCCCTGGCGGTGTCGTCCATAACCTTTCTGTAGAGCTCTCCGGGCTGGGCAAAGTCCAGGTCGGCCAGTTCCACCTCGTACCTGTCCGCCATCCCGGTGATGTCTATGGGGGGAACCGCCCTGCCGCCGTCTGGGGCCGGGGCGGCGTAGCTGTTGGGCCAGTAGTTGGGTCCGGCTCCACCGTTGCCGTCTACCCGCATTATTCCATCCCTCTGGTAGTTGGCTGTTTTCATGGCTTTGGGGCGGTTCACAGGAATCAGGTGATAGTTGGGGCCCAGCCGGTGCCTGTGGGCGTCGGGGTAGCCGAATATCCTGGCCTGCATCATCTTGTCCGGGGAGGGGGCCATTCCGTAAACCAGGTTACCCGGGGAGAAGGCCGCCTGCTCTATCTCGGCGAAGTAGTTCTCCGGGTTGCGGTTCAGGACCATGCGCCCAACCTTTATCATGGGATGGTCGCCGTGGGGCCAGACCTTGGTCACATCGAAGGGGTTGAAGGGGCATTCCTCCGCCTGCTTCGGGGTCATTACCTGGATCTCTACGCTCCATGAGGGGTAGTCACCCCTCTTGATGGCATCGAAAAGGTCCCTTGTGGAGGTGTCCGGATCTACCTCCCGCATGTGGTCCGCCTCTTTGCCCGTGAAGTTGTCTATCCCCTGTTCGGTCTTGAAGTGAAGCTTCACCCAGTTGTATTCGCCCTTTTCGTTGTACCACATGAAGGCGTGTCCCCCGTATCCGTTCATTGAACGGTGGTTCCTGGGGGTTCCCCTTTCGCTGAAGAGAATGGTTACCTGGTGCACCGACTCCGGTGTGAGGCTGAGGAAGTCCCAGAACATGTCCGGGTCCTTCAGGTTGGTTTCCGGGTTGCGCTTCTGGGTGTGTATGAAATCCGGGAATTTCAGGGCATCCCTTATGAAGAATACCGGTGTGTTGTTCCCTGTCATGTCGAAGTTGCCGTCTTCGGTGTAGAACTTCACCGCGAAACCCCTGGGGTCCCGCTCGGAATCCGCAGAACCCTTCTCGCCGCCAACGGTGGAGAACCTTGCCAGGACCTCGGTCTTCTTTCCCACCTCTGACAGGAATGAGGCACATGTGTACTTCGAGACATCATTTGTCACCTCGAAGTAGCCGTGGGCCCCGGCACCCTTGGCGTGGACCACCCTTTCTGGGATCCTTTCCCTGTTGAAATGGGCCAGTTTTTCCACCAGGTGCACGTCCTCAATGAGGACCGGACCCCTCTCCCCCGCCGTTCTCGAGGCCAGGTCGCTGTCCACCGTTTTTCCGAAGTTGGTCGTGAGTTTTTCCTTATCGTTCACCGCTTTTCTCCCTTCTTCTTTCCATACAGTTTCTGCATACTCCCCGTATCTCCATTCTGGAGCCGGTGACCTCCCCCAGGGCCCGTGCCTCCTCCGGAACCGGAACGGTGTCCAGTTCGGGGCACCTGAAATCGTATGCCTCTCCGCATACGGCGCAGAGGAAGTGGTGATGGGGGGTTCCGTCGGCGTCGTAGCGTATGCCGTCGGATGAGTAGCCCACCGGGTGGATGAGACCCAGCTCCGAGAGTTTCCTCATGGTTCTGTAAACGGTATCCAGGGACAGGGGCGGTATCCTCTTCCTTACCGCCTGGAAGACCTCGGCGATGCTGGGGTGGCCCCGGGAATAAACCACCTCCCTGAGTATCTCAAGCCTCTGGTGGGTGATGCGAATGCCCTGTTCCCTCAGCCTGTCCTTGAAAATCTCCAGTGTTTTTTCGTTACCACGCACTTATGATACTCCCCTGTAATTTTTCTTACCTAAGAATAATTCTTATTTGATGAATGTCAAGGGTCCACCGGTCAGTTGAAGGTTCTGTGCCTTACACGCCTGGTGGAGTTGAACCCGGAGACCACGTAATAGCCGGTGCCGTAGTTGATGAACATATGGGTCCAGTAGTGCTCCACCGGGTCGTAGGCCACCGCGTGGTGGGTGTATAGAACGCTTTCGATGTTCCTCTTGTGGGCGGGGCTGCGGAGCCAGTCGCTGAGGACCTTCTCAGGGCTCATCTGTCCGTGGGCAATGTTCTCCCCGGCGTAGAGGTATTCCACCCTGGCGTTCCGAAGCCTGTCGAAGGGGCCCAGATAGTCCGGTGAATAATGGGAGAAATACTCCCTTTCCCGCATGTCCTGGGCATGGTTGAGACAGATGAAATAGAGGTAGCCGTCCCACTCCAGTGAATGAAGGCCGTTCCGTACCCTGTAGCGGTTGACGATCTTCATCAGGTCCCTGGCGTTCTGGTGTACGTACAGGGGAACGGGATTGCTCCTTCTCACATACAGGTCGCAACCTCCGAAGAGCAGAAGCAGCAGCAGGGCGAAGGGAAGAAAACCGAATCTCACCGGGAACACCGTTTCCTCTGGGGTTTTTCGCTGATATTGGACGGGGATTATATAACGAACATATTCGCCCTGATAAAGCCAACACCGCACAGGAGGAAAGAATGGACGGAAACGCAACCCCCCTATGCTTCAGGGTGGAGGTGAGCATCACCTGCCCCAGGTGCGACATGCCGGTGCCCCTGGACGGCCCCCTTCTGAACACCGCCTGCGTACACTGCGGGAATTCCCTGGAACTCACACCGGAGTACTGGTGGGAACTGCTGGGGGAGGGCTGTGCCGAGATGCTGAACACCCCGGTGGGCCAGGGGGTCTCATCCACGGTTTTCGGACAGGTCAGCGGGACGGTGACACTGGCCAGGTTGAACCCCTACTGCCTCAACTGCAAGACCGATCTCGAGGATCCCCGGGATCTGGCCCCGGGAACCACTCATACCTGCGGGAACTGCGGTTCCAGGTGCCCTGTTTCCCCCCCGCCGGAATGGCTTTCACAGGGGGTTCCAGGTATCACTCTGCTGATCAACGCCATGGTGAGCCGGGGGGAGGAACCCCTCTCCGGTAGTTCGCCGGCACCGGTCTCCTGCCCGTCGTGCTCCGCCGGCCTCACCGTTGACGGCTCCACAAGGCTGGTGCGATGCTCCTGGTGCGGCGGCCAGGTCTACCTCAGCGACCAGGTGTGGAGGGCCCTTCACGGTACCAGAAGCAAGAGGAAGTGGTTCGTGGTGTGCGGTGGCTCCGGTGATGAATAGCCCCGGCGCCCCTTCTACCGCTACCACCCCCGGAGGCAGTTATCGTTAACTCCATCTTCATCGTTCTGCTCACCGCCGGGGGAATACTCCTTGTGCGGGCGGGGGTCTGGCCCCTGGGCCTCGTTATGGGCATCGTGGTGCTGAAATCCCTGAAGGACCTGGCCATGGAGCCGGTGATAGAACTCCGTGAAGAATCCCCCTTCCTTTTGTACAGCAGAAGAACACTTTTCAAGAGGGAAACCCACCGTCTGCCCTACCTCGAGCTGAAGGGGGCGGGAAACCGCATCACCGGAATGTGGCGGGGAAACATCTCCGAAAAACTGATCCTGGAGGCCTCCGGCAAGGAGTACCTTCTGCACCCCCACTACTCATCGAAAAATCCAGCCACCGCTGATATCCACCGGAAGCTGGCAGGGCTGAAAAAAGAGGGGGAAGAATACTTCGAATCACTGGTCAGGGAGGCGGAAGCGGAGGAGAGGAAGGAACGAAAGGCCGCCGGAAAGAAAAAACCCGGTGTAAAAGGATTCCTGTGGTGCCTTCTGGAAATGAGCCTGAAATGCCCGGGATGCGATTCCCCGGTGCCGGTGAACGGACCCTGGGAAGAACTTTCCTGCACCAGGTGCGGTGAAATGATACACCTGGACACCGAAGGCTGGAAGTTCCTTCTGGGGGGCGTCAGAAAGGCAGTGGTCAAAGAGCTGGCCCCGGGGCAGGGGGCTGAAAGCATGCTGATCGGAAGGTACAGGGCAAAGCTGATGTACGGCAGGCTGGACCCCTACTGCCCTGTGTGCAAAGGGGATTTCCCCGGGGGAGAACCCCCGGCGGAAGAGTTCCTGTGTTCCTGCGGGAACTCCATGGAGATAACCGCCCCTCCGGTGTGGTTCCCCGGGGTCTTCAAAGGGGCCCGGTGGGTGGCCGGCGCCACCAGGTCAACGGGCACCGGTAAAGAACCGGAGCCTGTGACCATGACATGCGGTTCCTGCGGCGGACCATTCTCCGTTACCGGGGATGTGAGGAATCCGCCGTGTCCCCACTGCGGAACAGGGACATTCCTTCCGGACGATCTCTGGTATCACTTCAATCCGGCGCCGGTGAAGAGGAGATGGTTCGTTGGGTTCTCGGCGGTGGTTACTCCGGACTGACCTCTTCCCCTTCGCTCTTCCATGCCCTGTAGGCAACCAGGTCACGCTCAAGCATGAAGAGGCAGGCGGACACCACGGCGGCGTCGTCGAGAAGGCCGATGAAGGGAATGAAGTCCGGCACAATGTCCATGGGATTGAGAACGTACAGCAGCGCCGTTGCCGCTGCGGCAACGGTCCACCAGGGCCCCCTTCGATAGGAGGAGTTCCAGTAGTCCTTCACCATGGATATCAGTATCTTGATGTCCTCCATGAACCTGGCCAGGGGACCGTGTATCTTTCTCTTGATGTCATCCGCCCGGTGCACCACTTTGTCGAGGTCTTCACCGGTTACCTTCGTGCTGCCCTCCCTTATGATGTTCCTGGCCTCTTCCGGAGTGATCCCCGGGTCGTTTCCGTTTACCATTTTTCCGCCTCTCTGTCCAGATAAGCCCTGATCAGTTTCCATGGCACCGGGGGTTTCCGCGTGACTGTGATCGTCAGCAGGGTTCCGCCGTTTTCCCGTTCCATGGTGTAGTCAATGTGCATTCCCCTGGCATGGAAGGTTCCCCCGCCGGGATCTCCGGAAATTTCAGCCGAGGGATGCTCCTCGATCCTGCTCCTGGCAATTGCCAGCAGCTCTTCCGGTGAGCTTTTCAATCTGTAGCTGAGTTTTCTTCTGTCCATTGTTCACATCCGTGGAAAAGCTAGTTCGGCTGGGCGCTCCAGCTCAGGGTCAGGGAATCGGTTTCCGTTGATCCCCCCTGGCTGTATACGCCCCATCCGGTAATGGTTCCCTCAACGGTTCCCGGGGGATCGAAGGTGCCCTGTATGTCCAGGCCGAACTCCCAGGGTGAGGAACCGCTTATGTCCACATACTGAAACCCGTTGTCGGTGATGTCGCTGTCAAAGACCCACACAACGGTGCTGTCCGGTTTTGAATCGAACTGAAAATCCAGTGTGACCGTCATGTTCTTTATGGTGTTCCCGTTCTCCACGGTGAATGTAAGGGGATTGTCTCCGGCGGTTCCGGACCAGTCTCCCCCGGTTATGGCGGTGCTCCCGGAAGGGTTGTCTCCGCAGGACAGCACAAGGGCCGCCGCCGCCAGCATGAATATGGTTCGCATTTCTCCGTCCCTTCGTTTCCCCCCGCCTTCTTATGATAACACATTCACCCCCGGGGGCTGAAGCCGGGGTCAGAAATGGCCCAGTATCATTTCCCTGACAGCCCGGGCATCCCCTGCAACCCCGGGACCGAAGGGGCCCTTCTCAAGCCTGGCCTGCTCTTCGTTCAATATGTCGATGATGATCCGGCGGGCGCCGTCATTGCCGTACCTGCAAAGAAACTCCCGGATCAGAAGTTCGATGGTGCCTTCCCGGTTCCTTTCGGCGGGGGAAAGGGCCATGGAGATGAACAATGCCCTGAGTCTGGTTTCCGGCGGTTCACCGGAGAGGAGCTCCATGAATTCCGCCACTTCACCGCCGGTGCTGACATGGAACACGGAAGGGTCCGGTCTTCTGGCTTCCAGGGCGGTATTCGCCATTCCCATGACCCTGTCTCCATAGGCGTAAAGTTCCATCATCCGCCGGAAGTACCCCATCATGGCCCTCCCGCCGCCGGCACCGGAAATGGACGCCGCCATTGGGAAGATGTCCTCGGAACCGGGGAAAATGTCCCCGAGGAAGTAGCAGCTGTCGTGAAAGAGCAGGGCCAGCCCCTTGGCCACCGGGTAATACCCTCCGCCGCCCCCTTCACTGGAATGGACAGTCAGGGCGTATCTGTGATAGGGAGCATAGACGCCGGGCAACTCAATGGCATCCAGGCATCTTTCTTCATGCTCCTGATCCAGGCCGCCTCCGGCCTCAAGGGCGAGGCGAAAACCCTCGCCGGCCAGTGTCGCCTCGGTCTCCAGGGAAGCCAGTATCTCCCCCCTTCCCCGTAAACCGGCAAGGGCGAGGATGGAATCCGCCGAGTAGAGCATTCCCGGGATCTCCTCCGGGGAGTGGACCGCCGCCAGGGCGAAGGTTGTTCCCAGGGCCCTCCGGGCCACCGGAGCATCCTGGGAGGCCACTATCCCGGTGTAGAGAAGGCAGGCAAATCTCAGCCTGGCCCCGTGACCGGCCAGGGGGGCCATCTCAGTTCCGGAATCCACCGCTATCCGCTTCAGATGGTGATGGTTTCTGTAGGTCCTGGTTACATCCCCAAGGGCTTCATCCCACATCCCCAGGCATATGAAGGCAACGGCTCGGTTCACCGGGAGCAGCTGATAGTCCGGTGCCCTGAGGGCCAGTGAGTCGTAGAGGGATACGGCCCCTTCCACCATGGAGGGGTCCTCCGAGGCGAGACCCTCCGCCACATGAAGGTTGGCCAGGTAGAACCATCCTCGGTGTTCCAGGGGTCCCTGGCAATGGATCGGCGGCAGAGATCCATGGCCTCCTTCCGGGGAACCCCCACGGCTGTGGCCCGGTCGTACAGGAGAACCGACCTGGTCATTCCCGGCAGGGTGTATACGGAATATCCCATGAGGGACAGCCCGCAGAGGATGAAAAGGACCCCGGCGAACCTGGGGGCCGTAAGCCTCCATCCCCCCTCCGGTAGCTGAAGGGCAGCCGCGAGGAGGGAGAAAAGAAAGAACGTGCTGGTCCACCGGAGGGCCACGGAGAAAAGCCCCTCCACCAGAAGGAGAATGAATGCCGCAAGGGCTCCCATTTCCAGGGGGGTGGCTTCCCTTCTGCCCGATGCGCTCCTCAGGAGCAGGTAGATAAGTACCAGCCAGGGCAGAAAACCCAGAAGCCCATTCTCGGCAAGTATTTCCAGTGGCTCGCCGTGGGCGTGGAGAGCCCCGGGGGGCATTCCCCGCCTGCCGTACTCCGCCGGCCTGAAGCCTGAAACACGATGCTGAAGGAACCGGTCCCATGGCCTGTAAGGGGTTCCTGCAGGAACATCCCGCCTGCCCCCTCCCATATCACCTGCCTGACCCCCGCCGAGCCCGGCAGATCCGGGAAGTCCCTTTCAGCGTGGAGGACAGTAAGGGCAACCGCCAGGAGATAGAGCGCCGTCAGGGCCGGCAGCAGCGCCGGTTTCCGCCGGAGTATGAGACAAAGGAGGATACCGGCGGGCAGTGCTATCACAGGGGCCCTGGTGCCGCTGCGGTATATCACCCAGGCGCAGAGAAGAAGGAGCAGTATCTGAAAAATCCTTCCCGGAAGCCCTTTGCCCTGAAGGAGGGCCAGGCCCGGAAGAAGTATGCAGGCGGCATAGCTTGCGGCCAGGTTGGCATTTCCAAAGGTTCCGGAAAGCCTGTGGGCCGAAGCGGGAACAAGAAGAAGCGCAGCCAGTGCTATCACACCGCCCCATACAGCCGGCAGAAGGATCCTGCGCGGTTTGAGGCCCATGACCCCCGCTGAAATGAAAACAGCCGCCCCGGAGGCAACCAGTATTACCCGTGTAACCCCCTGCACCGTGGGCTGGTAAAGGGTGAGGGCGGTAAGTATCCCAAGCAGGGCCACCGGGATGACATGGAAGGGGATTCGCCGTGGATCCCTGATGAAGCGAAATCCGGCAAAGGCCAGAAGAAGTCCCGCTGGAACACTGAAGGCCGGCAGTTTTACAAGAACGGGATTGTGGCTTCCGGGAATGAAGACCAGGGGAACCAGGATCGCCATGCTCCACAGGAGAACACCGGAGAAGTTTTTTTCTCCCTTTGTCATAAGCTTATGAGAAGCCCTCCACTGATGGCCATGCTTCCCCCCAGGCGGCCCCAAGCCTGTGGGGCGACAGTGCCCGGGAAACACATGCGGCCAGGATCAGAAGGACAAGGGCCGGTTTCATTTTCCTATTCCCCTCCGGGGTGGGTTCTTCAGCTTAAGATTCAAAGATACAAGGCTTTCCCTCTGCGGCAAACCCGATTGACCGAGGAAGTATAATCCGGTTATTATATTAAAGATGAACTTGCAGTGATGTATTAACCCATGAAAGGAGCCGCAGGTGAAAATATTGGCCCTTGTTATTCTCTCATCCATGGCCTCCGTCGCCGGGGAAACTCCCTCCCGGGTTGCTGATTGGCTCTGCTACGACGACGGAACCCCGGCCTGGACCAACTGGGCCGGAACTTACAGGGGGGTCTGGTTCGACCTGGAAGACTTCATGCCTTCCCCATCGGGCTACTGCATCTCAGAGGCCGAGTTGTGGTTCAGTCATGAGATCAGCTATCCCTGGGACACTTCGCAAACCCTTGTCGAACTCTGGAACGGAGATCCCGCGGCGGGATTCACCGAACTCCTCAGTTCAACACAGTTAACAGCGATTCATCTGGCTCCGGTATACGCCGACTATTATCCGGCCATAGAGATCGCGGAGTATTTCTGGTGCCTTCAGAACACCGAACTCAGCGCAGGGGCCTGGCCTTCAATCGTTTCCGACTCGGGCAGCGAATCACCATCCTGGGGAAACAGCTACCATACCGATGGCACTGCCCTGGTTCGCCTCATGCATGGAAGCAACTACTGCAATTACTTCATACGAATCATGGGCTGGCCGCCTGACTCCTTTCAGGAAACGTCCTGGGGAAGCATAAAGACCGTTTTCTGATCAGTAGGTAACCGCATCGGTGGACACTCCACCGCCGATGATCTCTATGAATACACCGTTGGGCATGCAGGCGGAGACCGCACCGGGCTCCCCTATCCATCCGGTCCTTACGCACTGAAGTGTGGGGCAGTCGGATCCGGTGATGGCCGCCTGGGCACCCAGTATCTCAATGGTGACAGTGCCCTTGTGTATAAGCGTGTCCGTGAAAAGGCTCACCGTGTCCTCCCCCAGGGCGTCCACTATTCTCAAGCCCACCGGTTCACCGCCTCTGTCCGGGCCTGAAGAGGCCCAGATGAAGGCGGTGAAGGAGATAACGAGAAGAATTATCAGGTCGCCGGGTTTAAACATTCCCGGGAATCACATCGGTGAGGTGCTTTCCGAAGAGCTTCGCGGATTCATGGAGCAGGGGAAGGGGTGTGGGGGGGGCATCCATCCTGTATGTGGGGAAATACCTTGAAAGATGAAGGGGTGTGTTCCCGCCGCAGGTTTTCGCTATCCACCGGGCGGCGTCCTCTATCCCTTCCGGGTGGTCGTTGTAGCCGGGTATGAGAAGCCATGTGAGTTCCAGGTGGCATTCGCTTTCGGCAATCATGGCGATGGACTCCTTCACCGTTTCCAGCTGACCTCCGCACACATCCCTGTAGAACTCGTTCCGAAAGGCCTTCAGGTCGATGTTCCAGGCATCGGTGACCCCGATGAGGTCCTTCAGGGGGCCGGGATTCACATAGCCGTTGGAGACCATCACGGCGAAGCCCCCCCTTTCCCTTACCAGGGGGGCGGAGTCCAATATGTACTCGTACCAGATGGTGGGTTCGGTGTAGGTATAGGCTATTCCCTGGCTTCTGTTCATGCGGTCTCAGCCAGTTCCTCCGGGGATATGTATGTGGTGGATGCCGCCCTTTCCTGGCTTATGTGCCAGTTCTGGCAGTACATGCAGGTGAGGTTGCAGCCGTTGGGACCGGTTGAAAGGACCCTGGTGCCCTGCCTGAACCTGCTCAGGGGTTTCTTTTCGATGGGATCAACGGCGAGGGCGGCGCACATTCCGTAGCCGGGGTTCCCGAGGCCGCGAACTCCGCAGAAGCCTATGGGTTTATCCTCGGTGAAAACACACCCCCTGGGGCATATTCCGCATTTTTCCCTTATCTTCCCCATGGCACCTCCCCGAAGGTATGTACTTCACACGAACCGTTCTCTTCTTCGGTTATGACTATCATAGAATCATACATGTCCTCCGGGAAGGCCCCGGCTCCTTCCGGGCCGGCCACAGCAGCGGCTGTTGCAACGGCGTCGGCAACGGCGCAGGTGGAGGCCACCACCGTTGCTCCCGCGGCTTTCCAGGATGGGAATCCTGTGCTCCTGTCCAGGAGATGGCTGTACCTTATTCCTTCGCTCTCGAAGTAGCACTCGTAATCACCGCTGGTGGCAACAGCACCGTTCCTTATGGAGAGCACCCCGGCCAGGTTCTCGCTTCTGGGGTGCCTCACCCCTATGTGCCACATCCTTTCGGTGGAGCCGCCGCATCTTACCTCGCCCCCCACCTCCACAAGGCACTCAACGGCACCCATGCCAACCAGGGTTTCCCATGTTCTGTCCACGGCATACCCCTTGGCCACTGCCCCGAGATCCACCAGGGAGCCCCGGGCGGTATGCACTGAATCGCTCCGGAAAGAGACGGTGCTCTCCCAGCCGGTGCGGGCAAGGGCTTCGTATATGTCCGCAGAGTCCGGCACCCTTCGGGCACGGGAAAACCCCAGAGGACCAGCAGCGCCCCCAATGAAGGGTCGAAGGAGCCGGATGTGGCCCTTACCAGGGAATCGCTGAGGAACATCAGACCGCCCAGCTCTGAGTCCAGAGGGAACCGGTGCAGTGTGTTCAGTGTGTGGAGCTGTCCGGTGTGGCTGAATCTTCCCAGCTGTGCATCCAGATGGCGAAGCAGGGAATCCGCTGTGTTCAGCATTGGCTGAATGTCAGCCTCCGGCGCTGTTATGACCACCGTGGCGAAGGTTCCGAGAACTGGAAAGGTTCGCCTTGCCTCCACCGGCTTTTCCCCGGCGAAGCGAATGAAAACCGCCGCCGCCAGGGAGAGTACAAGGAAGGCCAACAGGACCCGGGGGGAGTTTCCCTTTCTCAGCGGCGGTCGTCCTCGGGGCCGTACCGGGCGTGGTAGCTGCAGTACTGGGATCCCGATGTGGCGGGTTTACCGCATACCGGGCACTTCCTTGAGGGCCCCCTGTGCTTCTTTGGCTGGGGTTTCCTGTTGGGAATGAGGAACTCAGTTACCCTGAGAAGGCCGGCAAGGGCCACCATGAAGACACCCCATTTGCCCAGGACCCATGTGCCCGCCTGGTGGCCGAAAAAGAAAGCCGCGCACCACATGAGAGCCCCGACTACAACTAAAAACCTTTCCAGTGATCGCATTTGACTTCCTTCCCTAGAGAAGATCCGTAAAACTGATGAGATGGTTCACGGCGAGGATGCCTATCCCCGCCTCGGAGTATTCCCCTGTGATGATCAGGCCGCTCCCGCCGCCTCAGCCAGTATGTTCACCAGGGGAAGCCCCCGGCCGGAACAGGCCTGTCCCCAGCCTGGAAGGAGCAGTGACTTCCAGGCGCAGTTTTCTTCCCGGATGGCGGTCTGGACCACCTCAGGCAGCGCCGGAGCACCCCGGAGCTCAGGAAGGGGGCTTTCGTTGGCTACCGGGAACCCAGTGTGCCCACCTCAACCTCCCTGACCGGGGTCATGGCCCAGAAGCTCAGATGGTCAAGGGAGCCCTGGAGAAGGCTGTCCACCCTTGCAAGGGGAACGGTGACCGATATCCATCCCATTTCGTCGGCGGTGATGAGGTCTACCTGGAATTGCTCTATGCCCCCGGAGCCGTGTACAGCCATGTTCTCCCTGATGGTGGAGAAAAAGTGCTCGATCAGCGGGGTCATTATGGAGGCGGAATAACTCACCTGCCCCCGTATCATTACCTCGGAACCGGTAAGGGAATCCGCCAGCATGGTGTGCCTTGTGCAGTTGAACTGGATGCCTGACCTCGCGGCGATCTGAAGTGTTCTAACACCCTGCTCCGAAACGGTCTTTATGCTGTAAACGCTTACCCTGGGGGTTCCCCCCACAAGGTCCTGAACTATGCCGAACTCCAGGGGGGTCTGGGCAACCGCCCAGGAGAGAAGCAGACCTGTAAAAAGTAGAGAGAACCTCAAAGGAAACCTCCGTATATTCTATAAATTGAAAAATCGAAGCCAGTTACCACAGGCGACCTTTTCGATGTCCTCCTGTGACCAGCCCCTGTTCTCAAGGGCATCAATCACCCGGTACCAGCTTTCCGCTCCGGTTATTCCCGCGGGAAGCTCCCTGATACCGTCGAAATCGCTTCCGAAGCCAACGGAATCGGTGGATGTCCTTTCCGCTATGTACTCGACATGGTCAACAACTGACTCGATGGTTGCCATGCCTTTCTGGTCGGTGAGGAAGTCAGGTACGAAGGTAACACCTATCACACCTCCGTTCCCGGCGATCTCCGTGAGATCCTCATCGGGAAGGTTCCTGTTCCTTCCGCTGCAGAGCCTTGCCGCATTGCAGTGGGTTGCGCAGACCCTGTGCCCCATGCTCAGAAGGCTCTTCCTGGAGCGGCTGTTCAGATGGGATATATCGATGGCGGTGTTGTCCGCCAGGAACCGCTTTACCAGCTTCCTTCCCTTGTCGGTGAGGTCCATGGTGGAGCCGATGCCCCCGGCATAGGGGTTGTCGCCGTTCCATGTAAGACTTGCCACCAGGGGGTGGAAGGGAACCTCCCAGCCTTCGTGGATTGGAAGGCAGCCCTCTATGGCGAAGTGAAGGACCGGCTTTTCCGTTACACGGATCCCTGCGAAGTTTTCGATGCCACGCTGCCAGATCTCCTTCTCACGGCCTGAATAGGGTTCCGTGCAGATGGCCATTACCTGGTGGATCACGCCGGACTCGAGAAGCCTGGGAAGGTCCACATGGTTTTCTGACCCTCCGCCGGTGAAGCTCCCGGCGGTCCGGGACTTTACAAGGGTGTCGCAATGGGCATCGAAGATCCTCGTATTCATTCGGTTTCCTCCACCTGGTCCGGTGAGAGAAAAATATCCGTGAACTGACCGGCGAAGTCCCCGGCCCTGGCGATGAGAAGAAGGATGATCAGCAGAAGGATGAAATAGATGATCACCCTGCCGCCGGAGCGTTTCGGCCCGTGCCTGTCCCTCCAGTCATCATGATAGCCCATTATCTCACCAGCCGGGTCAGCCTGAATGTATGGGGATCGAGGGAAATACCGGTACCCTGAGGGTGTCTTTCCACTGTACTATGAATGAATCTCCGCTGAAACCCGCCTGGTCGAAGGATCTGTCGGCGGATCGCCTGTACTCCCCCACCGGGAAAGGAATTCCACCTGTTTCGCCTGGGTGTTCTGTATGCGGCCCACCTGGTCAACGATCTCGTTGATGTCCTTCTTCACCCCGGCGGGCTCCAGGATGAAGAAATCCATGAGCTTCCAGCCCCAGAGGAGAACGAAACAGAAAAGAACCGCCCACATGAGACAGCCGGTCTTGTTGTTCATAATAACTGTACGCCCCTTCTTCCGATCAAAATGTCACCAGCCCGAAAGGCATCTGCGAACTATCTGAGTGGATACCTGGGAAACCACCCTCTCCCGGGCGGAATCGAAGGATTCCGAGGAGGGGTCGTAGAGTATCCATTCGGATATGGTCTCGTTCCTTATAATGTACTCATTGTCCGCTGTCCTATCCATGGACACCGTGACCCGCAGCTCCAGTCTGTACTGCTCCACCTCTTCAGAACCGGTGTAGCTCACGGCGGTCCTGTCGAAATAGACCACCGATCCTTCTATTCTGGCGTCGGGGTCTTCGTTCTGGATGGCAAGCCTGCCATCCCGGACGATTGCCTCGGTGACAAGACCGGTTATCTCCTGTTCAAGACCGTACTCGGTAACGCTGCTTCTGAACTGCCTCACCTGAACGGACCTGATGCTGTCCGGCAGTGTGCCTCGGAAACTGTAGGCGCAGCCGGCGGCAAGGGCCAGCAGTGAAACCGCCAGGGTTGCCCTAAATGCCCGTGTGGCCAAATCCGCCCTCCCCCCGGTCCGTTTCGGAAAGCTCGCTGACTTCCTTCAGCGAAACCGGTTCCACCGCGGCGAGGACAGCCTGGGCCATCCGGTCGCCGGGGTTCAGGGTGAAGGTTTCCCTTCCGGTATTCAGAAGGATGACCTTCACGGGACCCCTGTAGTCGGAGTCGATGGTGCCCGGTGAATTGAGGACGGTTATGCCGTGCTTCAGGGCAAGGCCGCTTCTGGGGCGGATCTGCCATTCGTAGCCCCGGGGAATGGCAACACTTATCCCGGCGGAAACCAGGACCCTGGCACCGGGCTCCATGACCACCGGGGCGGGAATGGCCGCCCTGAGATCAACACCGGCGGAATGGCCGGTTGCCGGTTCGGGAAGTGGAAGGCTGCCATACTCCGGTAGCACTTTTACCTGAACTTCGGCCAAGACGTTCCTCCTCAAAAAAGGGCGGCCCGGGGGCCGCCCTTTCTCAGATCATTCCGCTGCGTCTCCGGTCTGATCCACATCCTTCATGATGAGATCGATCTTGCCGTCGTCGCGTATCTTGTTAACCTTTACCCGGACCTTCTGGCCGCGCTTGAGAACCGAGGAAACGTCGTTTACCCGCTCCTTGCTGATGTTGCTGATGTGAAGGAGACCGTCGGTTCCCGGCATTATCTCCACGAAGGCGCCGAAGGTCTGAATGCTGACCACGGTTCCCTCGTAGACCTTGCCGATCTTGGGTGTTCCAACGAAACCGTCTATAAGCTGAAGGGCGTGCTCTGCCTTCTCGCCGTCGTTGGTGAGGATGGTAACCGTGCCGTCGTCGTCGATGTTTATCTCGGCGCCGGACTCTTCGGTTATGTACCGGATGTTCTTGCCGCCGGGGCCTATGAGCTTGCCTATCTTGTCGCGGTCGATCTGCATTGTGATTATCCTGGGGGCGTACTCGCTGAGTTCCTCCCTGGGACTGCTTATGCACTGGTTCATTTTCTCAAGGATGTGAAGGCGGTTCTCCCTGGCCTGCTGGAAGGCAGAGACAAGAAGCTCCTGGGATACGCCCTCCACCTTGAGGTCCATCTGTATGGCGTTAACTCCATTTGATGTTCCCGCGATCTTGAGGTCCATGTCACCCAGATGGTCTTCCACACCGGCGATGTCCGAGAGAACTATGGATCTTTCGCCGTCGGTGACAAGACCCAGGCTATGCCGGCAACGTGCTCCTTCACAGGAACTCCCGCGTCCATCAGGGCGAGGGAGGCGCCGCATATGGTTGCCTGGGATGAAGAACCGTTGGATTCCAGTATGTCGGAAACCACCCGTACGGTGTAGGGGAACTCCTCGGGTATGGAACTCTTTACGGCGGTTTCGGCGAGGTGGCCGTGGCCTATCTCGCGCCTGCCGGGACCCCTTACGGGCCTTACCTCTCCAACGGAAAAGCTGGGGAAGTTGTAGTGGAGCATGAAGTTCTTCTTGTACTCGCCCAGGAGGGCGTCTATTCTCTGTTCGTCGCGGTCGCCTCCAAGGGTGGTGGCGCAGAGAGCCTGGGTCTCACCCTGGTGAAAAGGGCGGAACCGTGGGTTCTGGGAAGAACGCCCACTTCACAGTGAATGTCCCTCACTTCGGTCCTTTCACGGCCGTCGTAGCGAATGCCGTCGGAGAGGAGCCTGGAGCGGACGTACTCTTTTCCGCCTTCTGAATGGACTGTTTCGTGTACTTCAGGTATTCGGGGTCGTCGGGCTCCACACCGAACTTCGCGGAAACCGCCTCGATGGACCGTTCTTTGGAGTTCTCCATGGCCGCTGCCATGTTCTCTTTGTTGCCCCGGCCGTAGGCGGCTGAAAGCTCTTCCGCCACTATTTCATAAACGGTTTCATAGAGACCCTCGGGAACCACCGGCGCTTCCACATGCTTCTTTTCCCTGCCGGCTATCCCCTGGATCTTCAGCTGAAGATCGTTGATCTTTGACGCTTCCTCCGCCGCCATGGAAATGGCCTCGGCTATGATCTCCTCGGAGAGCTCCTTCGAGTTGCCCTCGAGCATCACCACTTCCCTGCCCCTGACGGCAACCACAAGTTCCAGGTCGCTCTCCTCCATCTGGGTTACCGTGGGGTTCAGAACTATCTCGCCGTTCACACGGCCGACCCTTATGGCGCTGACCGGGCCCTCCCAGGGGATGTCCGAAAGCATCAGGGCCGTTGAACCACCGATGAGTCCCAGGAGGTTGGGGTCGTTCTCGCCGTCGGAGCTGAGGACCAGGCAGTAGACCTGGGTCTCATCCTTGAAGCCATCGGAGAAAAGCGGCCTTATGGGCCTGTCGATGAGCCTTGCGGTGAGAACTTCCTTCTCGCTGGGGCGCCCTTCCCTCTTGAAGAAGCCTCCTGGTATCTTGCCGGCGGCGTAGGTTCTCTCACGATACTCGATGGTGAGGGGGAAGAAGCCAGGTCCCTGGAGGCGGGCTCGCTGCAGGCGGCCACAAGAACGGAGGAATCTCCATACTGTATGTAAACAGAACCATGGGCCTGTTTGGCCATTCTGCCAGTTTCAATTGTTAATTTGCGTCCTGCGATCATTTCTTCAACTATTGTTTTCATACTTTCCTTACGTACTCGCTTGCTTGCGATTCCGGCCGTATGCCGGAATTTTCACGACGGAACCGGTCATGCGGGCAATTTACCTTCTCAGACCCAGTTCCCTGATAATTGTTCTGTATCTTTCGACGTCCCTGGACTCGAGATAGTTCAGAAGACGCCTTCTCTGGCCAACCAGTTTCAGCAGACCCTGCGGAAATTGTTGTCCTTGGGGTTAGCCTTGGCGTGTTCGGTGAGCTGCTTGATCCTTTCGGTATGGATGGCGATCTGAACCTCGGTCTTGCCGGTGTTCGCTTCGCTTCCTCCGAACTGGATCGCCAGCTCGTTCTTTCTGTCGCTGCTTACTGCCATTCTTTCAGTACCTCCATTGATATCCTGAGATCTTCCGTTATCTTTCTTTTCAGTTCATCCTCCGAACCAACGGGTTCAGGCGCCCTTATGAAGGAGACCAGCTCGACGGAGAAGCGCTCTCCGTAAAGCTCACCCCTCATGGAGGGAACATGAACCTCGATCAGGTTCTTCCCGGGAACCACGAAAGCCACGGCCTTTCTGCGGAAGCAACCTTTTCCGGCGAAGGCGGCGTAGCTGCCGGCGGGGGGAAGCAGTTTGGAACCGGCACCCTGATGTTCAGGGTTGGAAACCCCAGTTTTCTGCCTAAACCCCTGCCCCTGGCAACAACACCGGTTGCCCCGTAGGAACGGCCAAGAAGGAGAGAAGCTTCTTCGAGGTTACCCTCGCGTATGTAACTTCTTATCCTTCCGCTTTTTACCGGCAAGGAGCCAATGGTCCTGGGGTTCACCACAATGAGGGACAGCCCGTGTTTGCACAGGCCCCCTCTCAGTGTTTCCGTGTTGCCCAGGGCACCCTTTCCATACCGGAAGTCGTACCCTACTACATAACCGCTGAACAGACCAATATCAGCAAGGATCTCCACGAATTCCTCCGGGGAAGTTTCCGCCATATGGCCGTCGAACGGCAGGGTAATAATACTATCAAGGCCCTTGTCCCGCAACATTTCATAACGCTCGCCGGCGGTGGTGATCCGTTCCCGCCAGCCCCCGCCGGCGAATGCCTGCCTGGGGATCGGCTCGAAGAACACTATCCCCGGTGAGGGCCCCGCCGCCTCGATGACCTTCATGTGCCCGGGATGGAGCCCGTCGAAGGCTCCCAGGGCCGCGAGGCTCACAGCTCCTCCTTCGATGCCAGTACCGTTGTGGGTCTGATGTCCTCACCGTTTCCGGTACCCATGGCCAGAAGACCTCCGCCGGGCCCCACCAGGGCTGCGACACCGGTCACGGAGCCTGCCACCGGCATTCCGTGGACCACCCGGAGGGCATCTTCCAGGGAGAGGGTTACAGCGGGATAACCCCGGGAAACCGCCGAGGCCATATCAAGGAGGGCATCCGGTGAGTCCGGTTCCGGGGAGGCATCTTCTATGGAAAACTCCCACACCGCGGTGCGCCTGATACGGTCCGCCACCGCTGGAACGCCCAGGCATCGGCCTATGTCCCTTGCCAGTGCCCTTACATATGTTCCCCCGGAAACCGTGGCTTCCAGGGAAATGCTGCCATTGTCCATTTCGCCATGGCTCCAGTCGGTTACCGTTACGCTGCGAAGGGGCATCTCCGGGGTCTGGCCCTTCCTGGCCATACTGTAGGCCCTTTTTCCATCCACATGGACGGCGCTGAACACGGGAACCCTCTGCTGGAAGGTTCCGGTAACACCTGCCAGGGCCTCAACCACCATGTCAGTGGTGATCCCCGTGGTGTCAGCCCTATCAGTTACCTCGCCGGTCATGTCCAGGGTGTCGGTCCCGATGCCGGTGACAAGTGTGAATGAGTAGCGCTTCGTACCGGTGGAAATGAACGGAGCCAGGCGGGTGGCCCTTCCCAGGACCACCACCAGAAGCCCGGTGGCGTCGGGATCAAGTGTACCGCAGTGGCCGTACTTCCTGAATCCGTTGGCCCTGGCCGCCTCGCCGGCGGCGCCGGGAGGTTGCGCCCCTGCCCTTGTCCAGAAGATAGACGGCACCGGTCAAGCTCAGTCTTCCTCGCTTTTCATGGACCGCAGCAGGGAAAGCACCTGCTCGCCCTCCTTCACCGATTCATCCCAGATGAACCGAAGGGACGGTACCGTTCTTATGCTCAGCCTGGCCGAGAGAAGCTTCCTTATGTATCCCGAGGCCTTTCTCAGAGCCGCCCGCGGTCTCCCCGCCGGTGTCACCGGCGTCCGTGAAGGATGACACATAAACCTTCGCATAGGATCCGTCGGAGGCCAGTTCGATGCGGTTGATCACCACATCGGCTATCCGGGGGTCGGATATCTCCCGGCTGAGAATGTCAGCCAGGAGCATCCGTATCCTGTTGGTCAGCTGTTCGTTCTTCCTGGGTTTCACTCCAGTTCTCTCGCTATCTTCACTATTTCAAAGCTCTCTATGGTGTCTCCGACCTTGATGTCGTTGTAACGGGCCAGGCCGATACCGCACTCGAATCCCGCCACCATTTCACGCCTGTCCTCCTTGAAGTGTTTCAGGGAGGATATCTCTCCCTCCCAGAGCACCACGCCGTTCCTCACCAGCCTGGCGGTGGCGTTCCTCTTTATCTTTCCGGCGATTATGTAGCATCCGGCGATAACCCCCACCTTGGGGACCTTGAAGGTGTCCCTCACTTCGGCGGAGCAAGGAACTCTTCCTTCTCCTCGGGCTTCAGCAGGCCGCCAAGGGCCTTCTTCACCGTTTCCTCAAGGGCATAGATAACGCTGAAGGTGCTTATTTCCACGCCCTCTTCTGCGGCCTTCTCCCTGGCCCGCAGGTCCGGGCGGACCTTGAAGCCCAGGATAACCGCGTTGGAGGCGGCGGCCAGGTCCACATCGCTTTCGGTGATACCACCGGCGCCGCTGAGTATGACGCTGACGCCCACTTCGTCGGTCTGAAGCTTGGAAAGGGTATCCACTATGGCCTCGGCAGAACCGGAAACATCGGATTTGACGATGACGTTGAGAACCCTCTCGCCATCTTCGGTGGTTTCCCAGAAGTCCTCCAGGGAAACCTTGCGCCTTGCGTGGAGAACCCGCTCCCGCTCCACTATCTGCCGGCGGAGGGCAACCCTTTTGGCTTCCGATTCGCTTTCAACGGCGATGAATGAGTCGCCGGCGTCGGGAACCCCCGGTGACCCCAGCAGCTGAACGGGATATCCGGGAGGGACCTCGGAGACCTCTTCGTCGTTTTCGTCGAAAAGGGCCCTGGCCCTTCCGAAGTACTGCCCGGCAACGAAGCAGTCACCCTCCCTGAGGGTGCCGTCCTGCACCAGAAGGTTCACTATGGAACCGCGTCTCGGGTCAACCCTTCCCTCGAGGACGGTTCCCTTTGCCATTCTGTCCGGATAGGCGTTGAGTTCCATTATCTCCGCCTGGAGGAGGATCATTTCCAGGAGCTGGTCGATCCCCTCGCCTGTCATGGCGGAAACCTGGGCGCACTGAACGTTCCCGCTCCATTCCTCAACCAGGACCTTGCTCTTGGAGAGGTCCTGCTTGATGAAGTCGGGATTCGCCGTGGGAAGGTCCATTTTCGTTATGGCTACGATTATAGGAATGCCGGCAGCCTGGCGTGCTCGATGGATTCCTTGGTCTGGGGCATCACCCTGCTGTCCGCGGCGATCACCAGAACGACGATGTCGGTCACCAGGGCACCCCTTGCGCGCATGGCGGTGAAGGCCGCGTGCCCCGGAGTGTCTATGAAGGTTATCTGCCTGTCGTCGTCTACGTTGGCCACATAGGCGCCGATATGCTGTGTGATACCGCCGGATTCCGTTGAGATCACGTTGGTTGACCTGATGCGGTCGAGGAGGGCTGTCTTGCCGTGGTCCACATGGCCCATGATGGTAACCACCGGAGGCCTTTCCTCGGCCTCTCCTTCGGCTCCGGCAACCCTGGCCTCTTCAAGGGCCTCGGCCCCGAATTCAGCCACTTCCTTTATCTTGAAGCCGTGTTCCTCGGCAACCAGGGCAATGGTGTCGGTGTCCAGTCGCTGGTTGGCGGTGGCCATTACACCCAGGCCCAGGCATGTTGCGATGATGGTGTTGACCGGAACGCCGATCTGGGTAGCCAGTTCTGAGGGGCTGGTGAACTCGGCCACATTGATCACATTGCCTTCGGCGGCCGGGGTGGTCCGCTGCTCGTGCCTCTCCTGCTTCTGCTTCTTGTATCTGGTCTTCTTGCTCTTTCGGTTCTTGGTTTTTCCCGAATCCATTTTTGCAAGGGTCTTCTTGACGTTCTTCACCGTTTCGGCGGAGACCACCGTTTTCTTCTTCCGGCGTCTGCGCTTTCTCTTCTTGGTCGCCCTGGTCTTGGCCTCGTTCTTCTGCTTCTCGAACTGGCTGATCACCCGGGCGGTGTCCTCCGGTGTAAGGGTGCTCATGTGGCTTTTCGCCGATATCTCCAGCTCGTTAAGCACTTTGAGAAGCGCTTCACTGGAGATATTCAGCTCCCTTGCCAGCTCATACACCCGCTGTTTTTTTACGCTGCTGTTCTCAGTCAACTGGGATCACCTACTTCCGGCCTCATTTATTTCTCTTCATTCGTGTTTTCTTCTTCTTCTGGTTCAGGCGAGCTTTCCTCCTCGAGCTTCCTGGCCTCCTCCACCTGGTGAACCCTGCTGTTCACAATGGCTGCGGCCTCCTCTTTCAGCTGGGCTGCGGTCACCGGTCCGACACCCTGTACATCGAGAAGCTCTTCGCTGTGTGCATCCACTATCATCTGGGCTGAATCGAACCCGGCACGGCTCAGCCTTTCGGCAAGTTTGTCGCTAACACCGGGGAGCTCGCTTACATCCACACGGAGCATGTTCAGCCAGCGGTTTTCCTCTTCCCACTGACTTTGTGTCTTGAGGTCGATCCTGCGCTCCACCAGGTTGCCGGCAAGCCTTACATTATGGCCGTTCCTGCCAATGGCAAGCGAAAGCTGATCGTCGGGCACCACTGCGATTATCACTTCATCCATGGTACCGGTCTCCCGGTTGAAGCTCTCACCGGTCTGTATGTGAAGCACCGTGGCGGGAGCCAGGGCCTGGGAGGCCAGGACCAGGCGGTCCCTGGTCCATGGAAGGATGTCTATGCGCTCGCCGTTCAGCTCACGCATCACCGACTGCACCCTGGTTCCCTTCATTCCCACGAAGGCTCCCACGGCGTCTATTCTCATGTCGGTGCTGGAAACGGCGATCTTGGACCTCACCCCGGCTTCCCTGGCAATTACCTTGATCTGAACTATACCTTCCTCGATCTCCGGGGCTTCCCTCTCAAAAAGACGCCTGACGAGGTCAGGGGTGGACCTGGAAAGGACCAGCTGGGGTTCCAGGCTCTCGGGCTTCTCCACCCTTATGAGCACAGGTGTGATGGAATCGCCCTGGTCGTAACGCTCGCCCCGGGACCTTTCTTCCGCGGGAACCACCGCTTCGATCTTTCCGGCGACCTGAACCAGTATGCGATTCCTGTAGACCTGCTGAACCCTGCACCGGGGAATGATATGCCCGATCCTGTCGGAGAATTCCTTCCATACCTGGTTCCGCTCGGCGGACTTAACCAGGAGAAGGAACTCGCTTCTGAACTCGTTCACCGCGGAACGACCGAAATCGGCTATGCTCACAGGAACGGCGATCTTATCGCCGGGTTCGCAGTCCGGTTCCAGCTTCTTGGCCTTCTTGAACTCTATCTCCCTGTGAAACTGTCCCCTGGCGGGTTTCTCCACAACGGTCTTCATGGCTTCCATGCGGATGTCGCCGGTGGACTGTTCCCAGGTAACCTTGATGTCCATTTCCTCGCCGTATTCCCTGAGGGATGCCTTGACAAGACCGGCATGGAGGCTCTTAAGGAGGATCTCCCTGTTTACCCCCTTTTCCTTCACAAGGCCCGCAAGGGCTTCAATTCTCTCAAAATCCGTCAAATCGTTCCCTCCTGTCAGATAACTTCCCGGGCAGCCATTACGCTGTCGAGTTCAATTTCCACACCGTTATCGAAGCGAAGGATATCCCCGGAGAAATCGCTGAGGATCCCGGTAATTTCATCGCTTTCGGTCTTCACCTCAATTTTCCGGCCTATGCAGCGGGTCCAGTCGTTGGCGGTGGTAAGGGGGCGGCCTATTCCCGGTGAACTCACCTCGAGGGTATAGCCGCTGTCTATAAGGTCAAGGGTTTCTATGGCGTTCCCCACCGCCCTGGAGACTTCGGCGCACTCGTCGAGGTTCACCCTGCCCTGTTTGTCCACGAGTATCCTCAGGACCCTCCGCCTGCCCGCCTGGAAGAGATTGACATCCACCAGAAGCAGGCCCTTTTCCTCTACTATCTTTTCAACCTGCTGCAGCACATCGTCATGGGACACGAGCACACCTCCAGGGGCCATTGTTAATAACAGGCCTATTAGCAAAAATGGGCGCAGCGCGCCCATGCTGAACAAGCACAAGTACAGGTAATCTAAAGGATTACCCCGAATGAATCAAGTGACCGGGAAAAGCCGGTATCCTTTCAGTGGGAAGCCCTGGCGGAGCCGCTCACAAGGTCGTTCTGAAGCTCCTTCAGTATCCTTTCTCCCGGGGGTGTTACCATGTTGGCAATTCTCGAAAAGACCCTTTCCGTGGAAGACGTTACACGGCTCTGCCAGAAATCGGGATTCATTGCCATCAGGGCGTCCCTGCAGGCGAAGAGCCTTTCAAGGAGGTACTGATTCTGGGAGGAGGCGAATATCTGCTGATCCCACCAGTAGGACGACACGGCAAGGAAACAGAGCTCCAGTTCCATCTCATGCCACAGGGGATTCAGGGAATCGGAGAGCTGGAGGGCCTGGAGGGTGTCCGAGAGGACCCCGGGAAGGCTTCCCGACATCCATGGCATGGCCACTTCGTTTCTCAGCGCCGTTCTGCTTCCCCCAAGGGCGTCGCGGAGGGCATTGAGCCTTTCCAGGGCTTCTCCGGAGACGTTATCCCTGAACCTTCTGCTCATGAAGAGGGTGTAGGATCCGTCGATATCCCTGTCGATAAGCAGCTGAAGGAGGTAGATGTCCATTACACCCTGGAAAAGGTCGGCTTCCATGCCGTTCTCCATGAGGACAACTGAGGGATGGACGTAATAGGCGCTGTCCACAGGGAACTGCCCGGGGAAACAACCGCCGGGGAAGGCCATAAGAACATGCTGCCCGTTGATAGTCTGGAGCATTTCCCGGGGGGACAGGGATCCTGTCTCCCCTGATTCCCAGGGGCCGGCAATATTGGCCACCGGGGCTTCCTCAACGACCTTCGAATACAGTTCCGCGATGTCTGCGGAAAGCTCGCTGCGCAGGATATCAATGAAGGGGGCTGACAGTGAGTCCTTACCGCCGGGAATGGAGGCAAAGCAGAAGGAAGCTGTCCTTTCGATCTCCCCTGTCTGAACATCCAGCCTGACACCGGAGGCCGAGGGATCTATGCCCCTTACCCTGTGGTGGAAGACCAGTGTAAGCCCGGGAACCGATCCCGGAGCAAGGGGAAGCAGGGATGTGGCCTGATCGTAGTAGTCGTTCCTTCGGTGGCCGTGGAGAAGGTAGGCCCGGTAAAGGGATTCCAGGGCTTCCCCGGGCAGACCCATGTTAGAGTAGCCCAGGGCGAGATTGTTGTGTACCTCGGCGTAATTCGGGGCCATGGTTACAAGGGTGCCATAGGCGTCCATTCCACTGGCAAGCTCGGCGCTGAGTTCCCCCGGGGTGTAGCCGGGATCCATACCGGAATGCTCCAGGGCGGCGCGCATGGCGGTAACCGGAGGCTCCATCAGCATGTATCTGGTGAGGTGGGCACTTCCAAGTGCATACCATCCGCCGAGATCGGGAGGATAGGTCTCGGTTCCCAGCCTGGAACAGTTCACAGCGCTGTCCGCGAAGACCACGGCATTGCTCCATGCCTCCAGGGAGGCTTCCAGGGCACCGGGATTGCCGGTGTTCTGCCATTGGCCGGCGGCATTGTATGCGGCCTGCATGGCGGATTCGGTTCTGTTCAGATAAATGTCCTTGCCGGTAAAGATCAGCCTGGAGGCCCTCATGGATGGCAGGTAGTGGTTCATGAACCCAAGGGCCAGGAAAACACCGGAGGCAATCAGGGCGGCGGCCCACAGGAACCTTATCCTTCCCGGTCTTTCAGGGTCGTTCTCACCGGAGAGAAAGACCGCGGCCAGAAAGGCGAAGAGCCAGGCGGTGGGCGGCCACCTGAGGTGAACGGATACAAGCCCCTCGGCCAGCATGGCGGCCAGGCCGGCGAAGGCCCCGGCGGAAAGGGGGGAGGCGAACTTCAGCCTTTTCAGAGCGAAGAAAATCACAGCACCCCAGAGCAGAAGGCCCGTTACGCCCAGATCCACCAGTATTTCCAGATATTCGCAGTGGGCATGGAGGGTATTGTGGCTCACCCCGAGAATGCTGTAGTCCGGGTTTCGGTGGGCGGGATAAAGTATCTGAAAGGAACCGGGACCGTTCCCGGTTACCGGGGAATCGAGGAAAACCGCCAGGGCCCCTGACCATATGAGTTTCCTCACCTGAAGGGTACCCTGATCCTCAGCCTGGGGGTCGAGTTCCGAAAGCCTGGATGCCATGGGAAGGGCTGCGAAACCCAGGATGAGCGCCCCTGCGGCCACCACGATGAAAGCCCTTGCCGGGGAAAGGGAGTTCCGCCTGATGTACCAGACCGTGAGGGCGGCACAGCCGGCCAGAAGCCCCAGGAGGCTTCCCCTGGTTCCGCTTGCGATTATTGCGAAGACACCCAGCAGGGAGTAAAGACAGGCCAGCAGCCTTTTCAGAAGGATTGACCGCCGGGGCAGTGTGAAAACCCATGCGATCCCAAGGGGTATGGCCGCCGAGGCGAAACCCCCCAGGAGGTTGGGATTGCCAAGCTTCCGGTGCTTCGGCCGCTTCTGGTGAGTACTGCGTCCCACTGAAAGAGGTTCACCCCCTGCCACTGAAGAATGGCATATACGAAGAGTAGCACCGAGGAAGCCATGAATATCCCGGTAAGTACCCTGAAGTCCTCCCTCTTCATGAAGAGCACCGAAGTCACGGTGATCACCGAAAGGGAGAGAAGCATCATTATGGTGAAGGGCCCGTTCACCGAACCGATCCCGGTGTGATGCCTGAGGATTGAGAAGAGGATCACCGCCGCCAGGGCCGCCACGGAAACCCGGGGCAGCCGCCGGAAGGAGCACCGGCTGCCGGCGGCCAGGAACAGACCGGCCAGAAGGGCCGCCAGGGCTCCCCCGGCCACATAGAACATCTCCTTGACGATAATGCTGTTCCGGCTGTCGGTGAGCACGGCGAAGATCACACCCAGCATCACCACCGCCATCAGAACAGTAAATACCCTTGACAACGCCCGGTCCATCAGGAATTCCTCCGCTCTCCCCTGGAGATGAAAATGGCGAACACGGAAACCACCCCGGCGGCGTTAAGGAAGGCCAGCACCGCCTGATAGGGCTCCAGGGTGGGAAGCATGAGGGCGGTGGTTCCCATTACCACGGAAAAGATGTAAAGGATCATCACGCTGGTCTTTCTGGAATAGCCAAGCCTCGCCAGCCGGTGGGCCAGATGGTTCTTGTCGCCCTTGAAGAGTGGCGCGCCCTTCCTTTTCCTGTAGATGAGGACCATTATGGTGTCCACTATGGGAAGGGCGAGGATCAGCAGAGGTGACATCACCGCCAGCCAGGGAATTGATCCCCGGGGGGTATAGATACCCAGCACCGCCACCAGCCCCAGCATGAACCCGAGGAAGTTCGAACCGCTGTCCCCCATGTATGTGGATGCCGGGGGAAAATTGTAAAAAAGGAAGCCGATTGAGGCCCCGGCAATGGCCACACTTACATAGGCAATGGCAGGATTCCCGTTTATGAAGTTGAGGGTGGCGAAGAAGAACGCCGCGATGGCGGTTATTCCTGAGGTAACTCCGTCGGCGTGGTCGAGGAGGTTGATGGAATTGGTTATTCCCAGAAGCCACAGAAGGGTTATGGGAGCAGCCATCCAGTAGAGGCCCCCGGTATCCAGGAAGAGGCTCAGTTTCGCCCCTCTAAGTATGAAGAAAACCCCGGCTGCGGCGGCCACGATGCTGTGAAGGAGAAGCTTTGTGGTGGGCTTCAGCTCGATCCTGTCGTCGATGAAACCGGTTACCGTCATCAGGAGGCCTGAGAATATCATCAGAAGACAGAGCATTCTCCATGATATGCTGGTGTCCACTATGGTCTGCCCGGGCAGCACCGGGAAGATGATCATCCCCGCCAGTATGGAGGCGGTGAAACCCAGGAAGATGGCCAGTCCCCCTATGGAGGGTATGCCCGGGGCGTCTTCACTGGAGTCGCCGTCCATCATGCCCAGTCTGAAGGCCAGGCGGCTGGCCAGGGGGGTGAACAGCAGGCTTACCACAAGAGCTATTATGAAGGCGGTAAAAAGAATCATATCCTGTTCTCCGCCCCGTTGAGATCAAAGAAATGGGCCTTGTCCAGATTGAATGTGAAGGCAAGATCCCCGCCGGGGACAGCCTCTATGTCCGGTCTGGTCCTGGCGGTGATCTGTTCTCCCCCGGGGACGGAGCCTATTATCACCTTCTCGTTCCCCAGGGTCTCAACCACCTCCACGGAACAGGAAAGGGGCCCCGCCGGCGATGGCAGGACGTCCTCGGGTCTTATTCCAAGGGTGTAGCTGCCGTCATCCCGTGAAACAGGGCCGAGATCTTCCCCCATGGCCGTTAGCCGTCCCCCGGCCACCCGGCAACCCAGGAAATTCATGGCGGGGCTTCCTATGAAACCCCCCACGAAGCGGTTTACCGGGTTGTCATAAACCTCAAGGGGCGGGGCCACCTGCTGGATCCAGCCGTCCTTGAGGACCACGATGCGGTCGCCCAGGGTCATTGCCTCGGCCTGATCGTGGGTTACATAGATCATGGTTGCCTTAAGCCTTGAATGGAGCCTTGAGAGCTCGTTGCGCATCTGAACCCTCAGCTTGGCGTCGAGGTTGGAGAGGGGCTCGTCAAAGAGGAAAACCTTCGGGTGCCTTACTATGGCCCTGCCAACCGCCACCCTCTGTCTCTGGCCGCCGGAAAGCTCCCTGGGTTTCCTGGTGAGATAGTCTGAAATGCCCAGTATCTCCGCCGCCTCCTCCACCGATTCCAGTACTTTCTCCCTGGGAGCCTTCTTCATTTTCAGGGAAAGGCCATGTTGTCAAAAACCGACATGTGGGGATAGAGGGCATAGTTCTGGAAGACCATGGCTATGTCCCTTTTCGAAGGTTCGGTTTCCGTTATGTCGTTGCCGTCGATGAAAACCCTTCCCTCGGTTGGCTCTTCCAGCCCGGCCAGTATTCGCAGGGTGGTGGATTTTCCGCAGCCGCTGGGCCCAACCAGCACCACGAACTCGCCGTCTTCAATATCAAGAGTGAAATCACAGAGAGCCCTGGAACCGGCGCCATATACCTTGCCGACAGAGTCAAACCTCACGGAAGCCAAGAGTTACCCCTTTCAGTAGATACTGCGAGTCCTTCAGTCAATTATCAGAAGAGATACCCGGCTGCCCCTGAACTCGGTGGTCCTGGGATTCATGGGATCCCGATGAAGCTCATGGCCGTTTACCAGAAAGGCGTATCTGTACCTTCCCCGTGCCAGGTCTTCCGGTGGAGAACCCCGCCAGAGACCCTCTTTGGACTCCATGAGGCCCAGGTTGGGATCAACTATGCCCGCCGGGCCGGTGATCCCCCCCATTCGTTCCAGTCGCCCACCAGCTGAACCGATGCCGCCGCGGGATAATGGAAGACCATCCCTCCGGCGTCGTCCCTTGCCGCGGGAACGAAAAGGCTGCAGGAACACAGCAGCAAAGATAATGCAATCAGTCTATCCATGCGGATACCCCCAGTCGAAGCTCCGTTATGCCCTCTTCCCATTCCACGGTGAATCCGGCCATTCCCCTGCTGCCCCGGCCATGGACGCTGAAAAGACATCTGGGGTCCGGGGAACCGGTGGAAAGGTCCGCGGTAACCGAAAGAACGGAACTGACACCCCGGAGGGGCGAATAAAGAGCGGAAAGGGTTAACGCGAGGCTGTCGTCCACAAGGGAAAGGCTTCCGCCGCAACCTGCGGGGGCCGCCCTGTAGTGGCCGGACAGACTTCCCGAGAAGTCCTCCATGCGGTGGAGGGCGGTGATCAGTGACCAGTCCACACCGGCCCTGGAGAGCATGTCGAAACCGGCCTTGAGCGAAGTCTCCTCAGGCTTGCCGGTGTTGGCGGAACCGGTGAGATAGCCGCTGTAAACTCCGGTTCTTCCCCTGAGATACCCGCCAAGGGATACCCTGGTGGAATCGTCGCACCAGCTGAGGGAGGGTACCAGCTCGATGGAACTGGAGGTCATGGAGAAGGGCTTGAAGCCCCGGAGCTCGATGTCGGTGGCCCAGAGGTCCCCCCTCCCGGTCATTATGAACCAGGGCTGCACCCTCCTGAGGTCCAGGAAACCGGACACCGTTTCCACATCCTCCACCGGGTTCTCAAGCCTGTTCCAGGAAACCATGCCGAAACCCATCCAGGGAGATCTTACTCCATACCAGGAGAGGGAATCGCCGTACTGGTTCCAGAACCCGTCGAACCCAAGAACTCCCCCGGCCTCGGCGGCAACCCCGGTGAGTTCCAGTGCTTCGGTGGAATTCCACTGAACAACCGGGGTTTCCAGACCCTGTATGAATGGTTCATTCATCCCCCTGAAGACCCCGGCTGCCAGCCAGGGTGAACCTGGCCACCGGAAGAAGCCCCCGGCGGAGACCGGTCTGAAGACCACAGTGGAGGTGTCAGCCTGAAGATCCGCTGAGAACCTGGCGTGCAGCTTGAAGAGCCTGTCTTCGTAATTTGCCACGGGAAAGGCGGTGAGGGTGTCGCAGAGCAGGGTGGAAAGACCCTGGCGGATGTCGGCGGATCCGGTACCCCTGATGAGCACGCCGAATGAGGGGCCCGGGGGTTCGGCTTCCTGGCACACCAGGCACATGAGCAGCATGGCTATCATGGGAACCCCCTGGATATTCCCGCGCCGTGGTCTATGGTGTTCTCCACCAGCCTGGCTCCGTAGGAAAGGGTCCATTCCCCCGGGAGAGGGAGGCGCCGCAGTTGAGCCCCCGGCCGTCGGTCCCCGAGAAGAGCTTGAAGGACGGCTTCACCGTGAGCTCGGCTCCCGCCTGCCAGGTTTCGTCGCGGTAGTTCACATGGATAAGCAGATTACGGTTGAATACATGGCTGAAGCCCGTGCTGAAGACTCGGCTGCCTGAAACATCGGAACAGTTCACCCCCAGTGCGAAGGAGGGAAAAAGGGAGAACTGAAGGCCCAGGTCAAAATAGGACTCGGTTGATCCCGTGCTGTCCGTAAGGACACCAGCCGAGGCTCCGGTGGTCACGCTGGGGCCGAAAAGCCCCTCCATGAACCCTATGGGATCCCCGGTGAGAACATAGCAGCCGGAAAGCTGAAAGAAACCGGTGCCGGGGGCCCCGTTCCATCCGCCCCCGGCACCGGCTGAAAGACCTTCCGGACCAAGGGGCATCACAGCGGCGGCGGCGAAGGAGTGTTCGTGGTCTTCGTATCCCCAGGCTGTTTCAGCCTGAAGCTCTCCCATCCTCCCCAGACCCGCCGGGGCGGACATTGCCGAGACGGGGCTTCTGCTCCATGAGGCCGGGTGAACACCCAGCCCCCTCTCCAGCGGTCCGGAAAAGCTCCAGACCGAGGCAAGGGCTGCAAGGATCAATGTCGGGATCAGTATGCTCCCCTTCCCTTCAGAACGGTTACCACCGTTCTGGCAAGTATGGCCATGTCAAGCATGAGTGACTGGTTCCGCATGTAGTAGAAATCGTATTCCAGATTCTCGTGGAGTGGGAGGTCCTTCCTGCCCATTATCTGCCAAAGTCCGGTTATCCCCGGCTTTACTTCCAGCCGTCTCCTCTGCCAGGCGTTGTAGTCGCGAACTATGAAATCCATCTCCGGTCTGGGGCCCACCATGCTCATGCTTCCGGTGAGAACATTAAAAAGCTGGGGCAGTTCATCAAGGCTGGTCCTTCTCAGTATCCTTCCGGCGAAGGTTACCCTGGGGTCGTCCTTCCGCATGGGAGCCACCTCGTACTCGTTGGCCTCGGGTTTCATGGTCCTGAACTTGTACAGGGTAAAGGGCTGTCCGTGCCTCCCCATCCTTCTCTGCCTGAAGATCGGGGATCCCTTCCCGGTGAGTAGAAGGACCACCCAGATGAAAGCCATGAGGGGAAAAAGAAGGACTATAAGGGCTGAGGAAACTGCGATGTCCGTGGTTCTCTTCACGAAGGAGTGGAAACCTCCCCTTTCCGAAGGGCCTATCTCAACCACCGGTATTCGGCTGATGCTGCTGAGGTCGGCAATTCCAGTGGCTATCTCGAAGAGGTCGGTGACAAGCATGAAAACCGTTTCCTGGCTCTCCACGGAGTTCACCAGTTTCAGCATTTCCGTTCTGCTCATTGAGCCGCTGGCAAAGAAAACCTCATCTATGGAAAGGCTCTTGCACAGCCTTGGAAGGTCGCTGGCGGTTCCGATCACATCTATGCCGCAGATACTCCCATGGGAAACGGGGGTCTCGGTGAGAACCCCCAGTATCCTGTGCCTGGGTTCAGGCAGCTTCCCCAGTGAATTGATCACCCGTTCAGCGAACTCCCCGGAACCTATTATAAGCGTGGCAGGGGCCTCTTTGCAGGGCGAGGCCAGCCCGGCGGTCCTTCGGAAGGCCCAGCGGAGGAATCCGTTGACCGGTATGGAGGTGAGTATGAAGATGAACACCATTATCCTGGAATAGTCGATCTTGGTAAGGTAGCTGACCGCCATGATGGATACCGCCAGATATACCGTGGCGCGGATCCTTTTCGTAAGGCCGGAGAAGGCGCTGGTCTGGGTGGAGACCGAGTACATCCCGGCGGACCACCAGGAGATCACCATGATGGCGCAGAGGGCGGGAATTGTCCTGAGATAGGTTTCCAGTGTGTGGGCAAACTGGGGAAGGAATCTCCTCAGGGGTTCCGTTCGCAGGAACCATGTGAGCAGAAGGGCCGAGGGAACCGTGATGATATCCGCCAGGGCCAGGAAGGATATGAGTACCCTCTGCTGCTTCCTTATCGGGGCGAACAATGCCGCCTCCCTTCCAGAATTCCTGATATCGCCCCGGCGGTGAGGGCGACCCCCCGCCAGAGGGCGAAGGGGGGAACCAGTGGAACCATTCCGGGATCGGTTTTAAGGGCGGTCCATGCAAGGGGAAGGCAGGAAAGGAGGAAGAGAACCGCGAGAACCATGAAAACCGCCGGCAGGGCGGAGATAAGTAGCAGGGAAAGGACAAGGGGACCGCAGAGGATCATCTGCAGCTTCATGGCATGGGGGGTATAGCCGTCGTCAACGGCCATCTCCGGGAATCCTCTAACAAGCATCACCCTCCATTTGCCCCTTCTCAGCTTCAGGTCGAAGTACTCCCGCCAGGTCCTTCGGTGGGTGTGGGCAACCCTGGCCCGGGGTATGAAGCCTATTTTTCCGCCCTGTCTTATCAGTCGCCAGGACAGGTCCACGTCTTCGTGTTCCGGAAAGGGAAAGCCCTGGTCGAAACCTCCCAGTTCTTCAAGGGAAGACTTCCTGAACCCCGCGGAGTAGGTATCCGCGAGGAAGATCGATTCCCTTTTGCCATGATCAGGTATCTTTCCTCGAACTCCACCTGGGCCAGCCTTTGTATCGCCCTGGTCCCACCACGGGAATATACCCCCTTTACTCCCTGGTACTCACCCCCGAGCCCATGGATCAGCTCCTCCGCCCATCGGGGTTCCGGTACGCAGTCGCCGTCGGTGAAAAGGATAAGGGGTGCATCCGCCCGGCGCCATCCCCGGTTCCTGGCGGCGGCGGGGCCGGCCTGCTCACCTGTGACCACGAGATCGGTGAGAGAAGCAATTTCCGCCGGGGGCTTTTCGGTACCGTCGACACTGAGTATCACGCTGAGCCGCTGGCGAACCGTCTGAAGGGCCAGGGCTTCAAGGAGGGGCAGCAGGGTGCTCCACCGTCCGCGAAAGGGAATCACAACGGCGGCGTCAGCCATTTTTCCGCCGGAAAAGGTATTTTCTGAAGGTACTGAAGGCCAGAAGGGTCCTGTGGCGTTCACCGGGGTCGAAAAGGCTCCGCCAGAACTTCTTCAGTATGTAACCGGGTCTGAGATAGAACTTCCTTCGGGAATGGTCGCAGAACTCCACCAGCTCGTCGGGGGTCATGTCCCCTGTGCGTACGACACAGGCGTGGGTGCCGTCCTCCTTCAGCCAGTCCCGCCAGCTGTCCGCCGCCAGCATGCCGGCCTTGACCACCTGAGCATAGGCATCGGTGCCGGGATAGACCATTAGGGGATAGAACTGGGCGGTGTCGGGGTTCAGCTTCAGGGCGAATTTCAGTGTTTCACCGGCGGTCTGCCTGGTTTCCCCGGGAATCCCGTAGAGGAAGCAGCCGTGGACCAGGATACCGGCCCTTGCGGCGTCCCCGGCGAACTTTTTCATCCTGGAGGTGGACAGCCCCTTCTTCATGGCAAGCAGGATCTCGTCGGAACCGCTTTCAAAACCCACGCAGACCGATCTCAGACCTGCCCTTTTGCAGAGCTTCAGGGTTTCCAGGTCCACCGATGCCCTCATGTTGCAGGTCCAGGAAATGGTAACCCCCCTGTCCATCATTTCCATGGCAAGTTCCCGAAGCCTGGCGGAATCCGCCGCTATGGTGTCGTCCTCAAAGAACACCGCCTTCACCCGGGGCATGTTCTCCTGAACCCACAGCATCTCCCTGACCACATTTGAGGCGGACCTGCTTCTGTAGGCCCTGCCGGTGAGGGTCTGGGGAAACACGCAGAAAGTGCACCTGTTGGGACAGCCCCTTCCACCCATGATCATCACCTGGGGATGCAGGGCATTGGGGTTGTTGTACCTCTCCACCGGAAGATGTTCGGCGTAAACGGAACTCACGAAGGGCAGGGAATCCAGGTCTTCCAGATAGCCCATGGGAGGTGTAACCACAACGGCGTCCCTGTCCCTCAGGGCCGTGCCTGGTATGCCACGGGGTCCCCCGCCGGAGGCAATGGACCAGGCCAGCTGCAGCAGGGGTTTCTCGTACTCGCCGATAACCACGCCGTGGAACCGGTTCCCAAGGAGGACCGTTTCACGGGGAAGGGCCGATGGGTGGGTTCCCGCAAGGAAAACGAATGCGCCGGTCTCGGTGAGGAGGTCGGCTGTACGGGCGTCGCTTATGATGGAGGGAGTGGATGTCTCGATGACGATCAGCTCCGGGGCGAACTCCCCTATCCTTCTCAGGGTTTCCTTGAGATCCAGCTCCATGGCCGGGGAATCGATGAACTGAACCCTGTGGCCGGCCTGTTCCAGGGCCCCAACCGCGTAGGCAAGCCAGATGGGGTAGTAGAGCGTGCCGCTCCTTGTGACCGCCGGGCTTCTCTGTCCCCGGCTGAACTGTGGAAGGAAGGGAGGGTTAAGGGCGGTGATCCTCATATGATCCCCCTGATGGTTTCGATAACTTCTTCCTGGTTGATGGACGACATGCATTCACCATTTCCACTGCACCCCTTAAAAACACTGTTGTAGTAGCAGGGAGCGCAGGACGAACCTGAACGAAGGGGTACTATGCTTCCCGGGGGATAGAGGGCGTCGGGATCCGTGGGGCCGAAAAGCACAAGTGCCGTGGTGCCTGCGGATACCGCCAGATGAGCCGGTCCGCTGTCATTCCCGGCGAAGAGGGCTGCCCCTGATACAAGGGCCGCGGTCTGTCCCCAGGTCAGCTTTCCCGCAAGGCAGGTTCCGGGAACCCCGGATATGTCACTGACGTCATCGGCTCCCCCTGCAAGGAAGACCCTGAAGCCCAGGTTCTTCAGGAAGAGGGACACGGCGCTCCAGCCTCCATTGACCACCTTTTCCAGGGGACGAACTCCCTGGGGTTCCTTCCGCCTCCGGGGGCTATGACCACATAGGGAACCCCACCGGTTAAACCCCTTACCATGTCCCTTTCCCCGGCGGACACGGGAAAGATCGGACGGAGATCGGGGCACTCGACCCCGGCGATCCTGCAGAAATCCGCCGCAGCGGGTTTCACAAGGCCAAATCCTGTTTCGTGGTCGGCACCGCTTGTAACAGGGCAGCGGGAGAGGAACCTCACCCAGTTCCGGGCACCGGTGGAAGAGCCGAAATGGATCGCCCTCCGGTAGCCCCTCTGCCGGTTGCGCAGGGTCCACCGCAAAAGCTTCAGGGCTCCGCAGGGAACCGGGGAGGGAACAACTCCCTCAAGCCCGGGAAGCCTGCCCCAAACCGGCAGGGACGAGGGGCCGGCCACCGCGGTCACCCTGTGTCCGGAATCGATCAGGGCCTTTACCGCAGGGGTCGCCATGAGGGCATCGCCGAAGGCGTGGGTTTTCACCGCAAGGATGTTCATCAGCGGCCTTTCGCTGCTCTGTATCTGTCCCGACAGAACTTTACCCCTATCAGGGCTGCAATGAAAAGCGGCACATCCAGGGCCACCCGGTGGGGTGTCCCCGACGCCGTCAGCAGGTGCATCAGTATGTATCCGGCTATCACACCCGCCAGGTAGACCCCCGGGGAACCCTTGAAAACGAGAAGAAGTGTCCCCGGGGCAAAGAACAGACCGACCCAGAAGAACGAGAGCACCCCGAGAAAGGTATGAGCAAAGGAAAAGTCGTTAAGGGGGAAGGGTTTGAAGAATTCAGCGAACCTGCAGGCTGAAAGCTCCAGGAACAGAACCGGGTTCGCCCTGAGAAATGCGATCTGTGTGTGGTTGAGTATGCTGTCCCTCTCAAACTCGGTTTCATCGGTGAAATCCGGGAATTCCGCCAGTTCAGGTCTGTTCAGACGATGGATCCACCTGGCCCGCACAGGACCGTAGAGAAGCTTCGCCCCTTCCTGTTCCTCGCTGAAGGCGTCGGTAAAGATCCTGCCGTTGAACTCCCACAGCTGAACACCTCCCTGGAGGGGAAGAAGCTGATAGCGCCCCATGGTGGACTTGTTACGGATCATCCAGGGCAGAAGTGCCGCGAAGAAAACCGCCAGGAGAAGCACAGCGGGAACAAGGCGTTTCACCGACAGCCTGTGAGAGAACAGAAAGACCACCGCAAGCCAGAAGATCATGGGAAGGGCCACGGGCCTTACAAGAAAGGCGGCGGCCCAGAGGAGGCCGGTGAAGACCCCCTTCATGGGGGACGGTTTTTCAAGGAACTTCACAGAAAGAAGGAGCCCCGCGGTAAAGAGCAGGGAAAAAAGCGCCTGGGTGGCGGGTATGGCCTGATAATAGAGCTCGAAGGGATCAAGGGCCATGAAAAGCCCCGCCGCCGCATACCAGCCGCCGGAAAGGAACCGCGATGCCAGGCGCATGCCAAGGAACACCGTAAGGATACCCAGTATCAGCTGAGCGCCTATGACAGCAAGGAGGTTCCCCGGGGAAAAGAGCATGAAAATGAAGGCCTCGAAAAGGGTAAAACCGGGAACCAGGAAGGTGGTAGGCCTCTCCGGTATCAGTGCACCGTAGAACCCCCCGGCCTCCCGGAAGAACTCCAGGTGGGCATCACGCCTGGGATCATCGTCGTGAAACATCGATTCGGAGAGCATGAAGCCCCTGCCGGAAAGGATGTTCTCCGCCAGATTGGCCTGGACCTCACCCTCCCCCACCAGGAAAAACCACTGGCGGCAAGGAAGAACACCGCCACCCTGGCAAGGAGGGCCACGAAAAGGATGAGTCCCTCTAGTTTATACCTTCGCACCACTCACCAAATTCCCGGGACAGTATAAGTTCCAGTTCTCCGGTCTGCCCCGCTGACCATACCTCTTCCGTGGCCGGGTGCATGACCAGTTCAGTGGTTCCCTCGGCGCAATCCCCGGCGTGTTTCTGCAGGTATTTCATGGTAATCCTCCCCGCCCTGCCAAAGCCGAGCATCCTGTCGGCGGTGACGAAACCTTCCCCCCGGAGCCTTTCCTGGAGATCCTTTCCCAGGGAGTTCAGTTTCAGCCCGGCGGGGAAACGGGAGAACCTGTCCGGCAGCACCGCCGACCGGACGGTCCTGATGCCGTATTCCCCGGCCAGGGAGATCATGACGTCCTGCAGGGCCGGTATGTGGTGCATGTGCCGGTGGCTGTCAAGGGCGGTGATCAACCCCCCGGTGGACAGGATCTTCTCGATCTGGGCGGACCACTCTTTCCTTACCCTTGCCGAAAGGGCTTCGGCGGACTTCAGCCAGGCGGCGAAGGACTGGGGAAAATCGCTTTCAGGAAGAAGGAATGGTCCCTGGCAGCAGTCGAGGTGGGCTCCCAGTCTGACACCTCCCGCCATGGTGCTCATTATGGCTTCGGCATAACAGGGACCGGTTGCCATGATGCTCACCCTTCCGATGTTTCCCGAGGGTATGCACCTGTCTATGGCGGCGTTCACCGCCGGATGCATCCCGCCGTCGTCGATGGTAACCGTTACTTCTCTCATACTCTCCTCACCTTGAGCAATGTCCTTCTGAAGTTCCTGGGGCCCAGAACAGTGCGCAATGTTCTCAGTATTCTGGCCGGGTGGGCGTAGAATTTCCAGAACGCGTTCCTCTTCAGCTTCTCTATCTCCTCAGGTGATATTCCGTCAAGTCTGTAGACGCTTTTGTGAAAGCAGTCGAAATCGGAATAATCCGCGTCGATCAGGTCCTTGGACATTTCCCACAGGCCGGTGTGGGGAAATGGGGTGGTGATGTCGAAAAGAGCGTCGTCAAAGGGCTCCCTTGCTGCGAAGGCAATGGTTTTCTTCATCTCCTCCACGGTTTCCCCCGGGGCACCCAGCATGAAGTAGCCCTGTACGAAAACCCCCCTTGAACGGCACATTCGAAGTGCCCTCCTTACGCCCTCCACGGTGATGCCCTTTTGGTAGATATCGTCCAGGACCCTCTGTGAAGCGGATTCCACGCCCATGTTAACCTTTGACAGACCGGCCTCCACCATTGTGTCAAGGAGTTCTTCGGTGAGGAGGTCCGCCCTGACATTGCAGCACCACCTGAGGTTCAGCTTTCTATCAAGCATTCCCCTGCATATCTCCCCCACCCACTCATGATCCACGATGAAGGTGGAATCCTCGAACATGAAGGCGTTGATGGAATACTTCCGGACAAGGTACTGAAGCTCGTCAAGTATGGACTGGGGCGAACGCTTCCGCAGTTTCTTTCCGAATATCTCAGACAGGGTCGGCTGGCAGAAGGTACAGTGGTAGGGACATCCCCGTGTTGCCATTATGGTGGTGCCCGCAGCGACGGGTCCACGCGGTCCATGGAATACCATGTCTGGAAATACTTCTTCATGTCAAAATGGTTCTGTCCGGCATGGGAAGGGTGTCGAGATCATCCACAAGAAGCCTTCCGGGAACCAGTACCGGAGAGCCGTCCCTGATGAAGCAGGCTCCGGGTATGTCGCCGGGATCTACGCCATCAATGATCATCCTGAATGCCCGCTCTCCCTCTCCGGCGTAGACAAGGTCAGCGCCTGTTGTCTCAAGGGTTTCCTCGGGAAGCACAGTGGCATGGGGTCCGCCTATCATAAGAAAGGCACCCGGTGCGGTTTTCCTGACAACTTCGCAGGCGGAGAGGGCTGCCCGTATCTGTGGCGTTACAAGGGTAATGGAAACGGCGTCGGGCTTGAATTCAAGAAGCTGTTTTTCAAGTGTATCGAAGGGATCCCCGGCGAAGGACATGTCGCACAGGGCGGTTTCGACTCCCGCCTCCCGGGCAACGGCGGAAAGCATTGCTATCCCAAGACTTGGCTGCCCGGATGGATACCTGGTTTCTGGAAATACGAAGAGGATCCTTTTCAGGCGCCGCATGAATCACCACCCCTGCATCTTCCGCACATGGCTATTCCCGCCAGGAAAACGGCATCCACCGGCAGTCTGTATCTCACACCGCCGTGGGCCCCAGCATGGAGGAGAAGATACAAAATGAACACCGCCACGAGGAACCTTGTTTCCCGCCGGCCCCTGTTCCGCCAGAGCCCCAGGCGCCGAAGAGCATCAGAGGTAGATAAGAAGGCCCGCGATCCTGCCCCGGCCCCCCAGGGTGCTTCCTCCGGGACCCAGGAACTCCAGGGCCCTGGTCCCTGAAAGCCACAGCATAAGTCTGGGGTTAGCGAACATGTATTTCCTTGCGGCGGTGCCCAGGGCAGCGCTTCTCTCCAGTTCCCCGGGCAGAGAGTCGGTGGAGGGATAAGCAAGGAGTTCCGGTGAATTCACCGGTATGTCCTGGGGAACATGTATCCCCTCGAGGGCAAGCACATCGGGGTTGTTCCTCATCCAGAGATTAAGGGCGCCTTGGTGGGCATGAGAACCGGTGAGCCCAGAACCGCGGCGTTCCTGATGACCCATGGCGAAACCGCCAGGGCAAAGCCCAGGGAAATGAAGGCAAACTGCTTCCACCTCTTCCTCAGGGCAAGGTAGAGCATTTCAAGGGGAAGGAGGAAAATGGAGGTGGCCCTTATAAGGAAGAAGGCACCCAGGGAAATCCCGGCCATCATGCCTGTTCCCTTTCCCCTTCCGGCTGAGAACAGGAACATCAGTGAGATCATCAGCAGGGCGAAGTGGGCGGTTTCCGTCATGGCGTAGGCCGAATAGTACACATAGGGAGGGTAAAGGGCCCAGAGAACCGCCGCCATGAAACCGGAAAGGGGTCCCCATGCTTCAGCGGCCAGCCTTCTCAGGGCGAATGCCCCGGCCACGGAGAAGATCATGTTCAGCGCGAAAACGGAACCGGTCACAGCGCCGAAGACTCGAAAGAAAACAGCAAGCAGGACCGGGTAGCCCGGCTCCATCACCGCGGTGGGCGTATTAACCGGAGCAAGGCCGAACATGTACTCCGGATCCTCGGTCCAAACCCTCTGGGCGTTATCGCCTGTATTCCGAAGATTCTTGGCCAGACCAAGCTCCCCCGAGAAGGAAAACCCCTCGCCGGAGACTATCTGCCCGGCGGTATGTATGTAGAGGGCCTGGTCACGGGTGGGCATGGGCAGCTGTCCCCCAAGGAAGAAAAACCAGAAAAGCCTGGGAAGCACCACCGCCGCCAGAATGATTGCCGAGGATCGGGGCAGAAGTCTTTCCATGGTTCCCATTGGATTCCAGGAGGTCATGGGCTTGACCTTCCCCTGGAGAACACGGAACGAAAAAAGGCCCTCGCGTCGTGGGCAAGGCCCCTGAACCCCCTCAGGGTGAAGTGCTTCCAGAGAAGGGCGGGAATCCTTTTCAGGGGCTTTCTCAGCAGGTAGCTCCTGCCTATAACCCCCTGGGCCCAGTCCCTCAGGTGGATGAGTTCCCCGTCGGTGAAGTCGGTGAGGTTAACAAGAAGCTCGTCTGCGGCGTTCATGGAACACAGAAAACCCTCTGTATCCTGGATGAGCCCCTTTTCAACAGCCTCCTTGAAGATCGCCGTACCGGGATAGGGTGTAACGAAAAGCATGGGAGCGGTGATGTCCGCCTCCCTGCAGAAGTCAACCGTCTGGCGAACCGATTCCCTGGTCTCCCCGAACATTCCTATTATGAAGCTGCCGTCGGCGTGTATTCCAACAGATTCAGTGAGGCGTATGGCTTCCAGGCACTGTTTCGCCGTGACGCCCCTTTTCATCCTGCAAAGCATCTCATCGCTGCCGGACTCTATTCCATATGCGATCCAGTCGCATCCGGCGTCATGCATGGTCTCAAGCATTTCCCTGTCAACGGTGTTCACCCTTCCCAGGCATGACCACCTCAGACCTGGAAGCTCCTGTTTGATGAGACTGCAGGTTTCCATAACGAAATCCCTGTCGCTGGTGAAAAGGTCATCGGGAAAACCGGTGTACTCGATCCTGAAACGCCTTACCAGCTCCTTCAGTTCCGCCACGATGGATTCCGGCGAGCGCCTTCTCACCTTCCTGCCGTAGATCCTGTAGCAGTAGACGCAGTTGTAGGGGCAGCCCCTGCTTGCCAGGACTTCCATGTGCCTGACCCTCTGCTGGCGGTGGTCCATGCTGGATACATAGTTTTCCGTGGGAAAGAGATCCCAGGCGGGCCAGGGGAGCAGGTCGAGGTCGGCGATGGGTTCCCTGGGGGGTGATTTGGCAAGGGTTCCATCCTCCATAAGCCAGGCAAGGCCGGCAACTGCTCTGAAGTCCATCCCCATGGAAACCGCGTCGGCGAGTTCCACCGCCGTGGCTTCGCCCTCGCCGAGGACCACGCAGTCCAGTCCGCATGACCGGAGGTATATCTCAGGAACGGTGGTGGCTCCGCTGTTGCCGGCGGTGAGGAACACATCCGGCAGTTCCCGGCGGACCATCAGGGCCATCTCCTTCACATATCTGAAGCGGGTTACCATTCCACCGAAGGCGACCATTTCAGGGGATGAATCCACTATCCGCCCCAGGGCCTCGTCCCTGGAAAGGAAGTCCCCCTCCATGTCAACCACCGTAACCCTATGACCGGCGTTCTGAAGCGATGAGGCAACATAGGCCAGGCCGAACGGGAAATACAGGGAATGGCTTCCCTCGGAATACTTCGGGTACACAAGCGTTACCCTCATTGGAACCCCCTCCTGAACATGCTGGACGATCCTGCAATAATCGTCAATTTTACCCCTCAGGTCAAAGCCGTTCCCGCCGGGGCAAATATGGCCATAATAGAAACACCGGAGGTGAACCATGCCTGCATTCCTGATCCGTGCGGCGGCCCTCTCCGTGGCATTCCTGTCAGGAGACTCCCTCAGCGTATACTGCAGACCGGATTCCGCCTCCACCATCTACGGGATGCTTCTGCCCGGGGAATCCGTTGAACTCACCGTAATTGCACCGAACGGGTGGTTGGGGTTCATTCCTGGAACCGCACAGGCAGCCGCCACCGGCAGCTTCCGCTACAGATGGCTTCCCCCGGGAAGCGCCCCGGTGGATACCACCGGCCTTGAAAGGGTATGGGCCCCGGCGGCGGGGATCACCTACGCCATAACAGTTGCGGATACCCCGGTCCACTCAAGCGCTGACACATCCTCGGCGGTTCTCTTCACCCTGGAGGGGGTACCGCCTCGGAGGTGGTTGAACAGAACAGCAACTGGCTGAGGATCACCGGAGGTCCAGAGGGAGTTTCCGGATGGATCCAATCAGCGCACATAAGCCTCAGCCGGGACTGACAGCGGGAAACACCCATTAATCCACTGGAACTTCCGCTCCAGCACAGGCAATACAAGGAAAGGAGGCAGGATAAATGGTTAAGTATGCGATAACTGGGGTATTCCTCCTTCTGTTCCTCTCATGCGATTCATCCACGGGCCTAGTGTAGCCGGTACTGCCCCACAGCCCGGTTAACCCGGGAAGGCTGGGCCAGGACCGGTGTGACCATCATATGCTGCAGGCCGGACAGTTCCGGCGCCTGGCTCGTGACATGGATACATGACATACCAGACCGGTGAACTGAAAGCCAAACTGAACCATTGTGCATTTCAATCTTATTGCGTATATTTACAACAATCCGTTGTTGTAACACTAAGGAGTTGAAATGCGAAAAAGGACTATGGTGATACTGAACTACGGGGCCCTGCTTCTGATGAATGCCGCCTTCTACTACGCATTCATAAAGGATCCGGCACATCTGGTTGATCTCTTTGGCATCTTCTGCCTCATCGTCACAGCGGTGACCTTCCGTCCTCTGTTCTGGAAAAGCGGCATCTGGAAGCTGACCCACGAGAACGGTGAAAACCTGGATGAACGGGAGGTGTCAGTTACACGGGAGGCTCTAGGCGATTCCTACGGATGGTTCGCGGTTATCTGCCTTCTGATAATGCTTGTCCAGTCCATCATCTCCAGAATGGACATCTGTCCCAGGTACTCCATCACGGTACCCCTGGTGGTCAGCCTTCTATACCTTGCCCACACAATGCCCGGCGCCTTCATCGCCTGGAGGGACCAGGCATGAAGACAAGGAAACTCTTCAACAGGATAGCGGCACTCAGGGTGGAAAGGGGAGTAACAAGGAGGGAACTGGCGGATGCCATCGGCGTTAACTTCCAGACCGTTGGCTACCTTGAACGGCAGGAGTACAATCCAAGCCTGGACCTGGCCTTCCGGATAAGCGAGTTCTTTGGATTCCCTGTGGAGTTCATCTTTTCAACGGTGGAAATGAAGCCCATGAGCGCGGAGCTGTTCAGCAGTTCCCGTGAAAAGCCACTGTGAAGGAACACCATTCAAGGAAATCCGTTATGGATGGGCAGTTCCATATATTTGTCGCCGAATCCCTTCCGTCCTGGCCAGTACATGAGGTCCCTGTTATATCTATCAATGAAAAAGGTCTTACCGCATGCAGGTGAGAGTGGGTTCTGCTATGCTTAAAGGACTTTACTGCACACTAGTGCAGTTTCAGTTCTGGTTGGGGAAAGGTAATGAAACTGTTAGCGGTATTGGATGATACCACCTCCGATTGAAGTTCCGGGAGCAGGTATGGAGTTCGAAAAACCAGCTTTCCCATTATTTCTGACAGTTTTGCAGGAGGGGAGGGTTTTCTTCTGAATATGGCTTTGAGGAGGTGCAGAAACTGTGTTCTGCCTGAAAACTATCCGGGTTTGCGCTTTGACGATACTGGTTTGTGCAATGAGTGCATAGCCCATCAGAGGCGTTACGTTGATGTTGACCTTAATGGTCGCGAAGCGGCATTAAGGGGTATCCTGGACAGGTACAGGGGGCGGGGCAATGGAGAACATGACTGCCTTGTACCTTTCAGCGGCGGAAAGGACTCCAGTTACACTCTGTATCTGCTCGTTAAAAAATACGATATGAAACCCCTTGCCTTCAATGTTGACAATGGTTTCGCAAACCCTGAGGCGCAGGAGTTCATGAAGGAGTACACAACTGGCCTTGGTGTAGACCTGGAGATATACAAACCACCTTCAGATCTGTTGAAAAGAGTTTACCGTCACGCAATGGAAAAGACTGGAGAGTTCTGCAGCGCCTGTGTCGTCCTGATTCCCAACACAATAAACAGAGTGGCCTGGGAAAAGGGTATCAGGCTTGTTGCAGGTTCATTCTGTGAAATGACCGAGAAGCCCCCGGCTTCCATGGCAAACATGGATGCAGTCAGGTTCTGGAACATCATGAAGGACGGTTTCTCCCGGAACGAGCTCGAAAGGGATTTCTTCTTTCCCGCATGGAAGCGTCTGTGGGCGATCCGCTATATAGACATACCGGATTACATCAGGTGGGATGTTCCAGAAATTCACCGGACACTTGCCAGGGAAGCTGGTTTCATTAAGGATGTTTCTGAGTTCAGATATGACTGCAGGGCTACTCCTTACTCCAATTTTCTTTTTAACAGGATAGCCGGATACAGTAAAATGGATTTTCTACTGGCCGGCATGGTTCGCTCTGGTTTCATTGAAAGAAGTCGTGCCATTGAAATACTAAGCAGCAGTGACCTGTCCCTCCCTCCTCCGGGTTTCCCTGAACTGATGGAAGAGATCGGATGCCGTGAGGATATTCTTTCGGAAACTGAAGGCCGGAGCGCGTTGGATTATCCCGGCAGACACAGTATACCCCGGCGTATCGCGGGATTGCTTAGAAAAGCCCTTCATTGAGGATGTTTCTTTGCATCTGTTCCGGTACCGGTTATTTTTAATACAGGGAGAGACTGAATGAAAGTAGTACTGGTTTACCCAAGATGGATGTGGCATGAATACAATGGTTTAGCTGAACCTCTTGGTCTTCTTCAGATCGCTGCTGCTCTCCGTATTGCTGGTCACAGCGTTGTGCTGGCGGATTACTCATTCAGCAAATCCATCGATGAGCTTGATCATTTATTCAAAGGTGCCGGTGTTTGCGGAATTTCCATTTCAGCTGCGGCAATGACCGGAAGGGCAGCTGCGGTTGCTGAACATATCAGGCGTAGGTTTCCTGAACTGTCCATTGTGGCTGGCGGTGCTTATCCCAGTATTTTCCCCAAAGCCTCGCTTGATACACTACCTGTTGACTTTGCTGTGGCCGGGGAGGCCGAAGAGGTCATGGTTGAGCTTGTGGATCTGATCGAAAAGGGAGAAGACCTTACCACAGTAATGAACCTCACGTGGAGGGACCACTCCGGAGCAGCTGTTTCAAACCCCCGAAGACCAGTGAATGCCGATCTTGATTCTCTTCCCTTCCCGTCAAGAGATCTTGTTGACTACGATGCCTATCTCAAGAATGGAATGTACGAGTACGGTGTGATAACATCAAGAGGATGTCCGTACAACTGCATGTATTGCAAGCCCAGCACCGATCTGATATTCGGAGGTGGAATAAGATACCGGTCAGCGGACAATGTTGTTCAGGAGCTTGCCGAGCTCTCCCGCCTTCGCGGCACATCAAAACTTCCGGTATTCTTCAAGGATGACACCATTACACTTCACCCCCTCAGTTGGTTTGAACAGTTTCGGGACGGGCTGCAGAGAAAGGGCATAAAGCTCAAGTGGCACTGCGCCACAAGGGTTGACACCGTTACCCGGGAGAAACTTAAGGTAATGGCCGACTCTGGCTGTCACTGTGTCTCTTATGGAGTCGAGAGTGGAAGCCAGAGAGTTCTGGACTTTTACCGAAAGGGCACCACGCCTGAGCAGGCCGTTTCCGCATTCAGGTGGAGCCGTGAGTTCGGTATTGAGGCAACTGCCATGCTTATGATAGGATGCCCTGTGGAGAATGATGAAGACCTTGCAGCGACCTATGCAAACCTGAAGAAGCTGAAGCCGGATGACATCGTAGTCTATTTCTCCACCGCCATACCTGGAAGAGAGATCCATGAATGGGCCATGGAGAATGGCTATCTTATGGAAAACGACGATCCTTCACTTCTTGATCCCGCCAGGAACCGGGCCTGCGAGGTTATGAACATGCGTCTGCCCTGGCTTGAGCTTTCTGATGTTGTCGGATGGAAGCATAGAATTGAGAGATACAGGAGCTGGAGAAAGATGACCAGCCCGAAGAATCTAAGGAACTGGCTGTATGAGTTGTCCCGGCATCCGGGGGTAGCTGCTAAAAAGGCAGGTGTTGTTCTCAGAGGATTTACCGGCGGAAGCGAAAAAAGCCATGGCAGGTAATGCCCTTGTAGCGGCCATTAACTGGAATGGCAGGGACTTCATTCTCCAGATGATTGACTCGTTGATCCCCCAGCTGGAAGAAACTGGCTCAAGCCTTGTTGTGTTCGATAACGGGTCTTCCGATGGCTCTGTTGATCTTGTTGAGAGCAGGTACTCTGGAAACAGTCTTGTTGAAGTTCAAAGGAATAGTGAAAACATAGGTTTCGGAAGGGCTGCCAACAGGATAATAGGCAGCTCTGGAATGCCCGTCGTGGTTCTGGTCAATACAGATACTGTTATAAGACCCGGGTGCCTGAAAACTCTTTTGAGTTGCATGGAGAAACATCCTGAAGTAGCCTTAGCGGGCCCCAGGCTTCTTTGGCCCGACGGCTCACTGCAGCCCTCAAGGAGAGATTTCCCATTTCCCTTCAAACTGGTTCAGGAAAATCTCCCCATCCTGAAGCGTTCAACAGAAAAGCATTCCAGCCATGACGAAAGCGGATACACAGACTGGCTCATTGGTGCGATGATGGCTGTCAGAACTGAACCATTCATCCGGACTGGCGGGTTTTCTGAGGATTTCTTTTTCTTTCACGAGGAAACTGACCTTCAGTACAGGCTCAGAGAGCACCGGTGGAAGGTCTGGTTCGAGTCATCCGCAGAGATCGTTCATATAGAAGGCGGTTCCTGCAGGCAGATGTTCGGCGACCTGGCCTGGCTGCAGCATATACCTGGAAAGATCATCTTCCTTCAAAGGAACGGCAGCACTATGGATGTGTTCCTTTATCGTTTGTTTATGTCCATGCTGCAGGTGCAGCGGATGATCACCGGCCTGTTTCCAGGCCGCAGAGATTTACGGTGGAACAGAAACTACTGCATGGAGGCACTTGCATTGCTATGGAAAAGAAAGACCGGATGATTCAGCTATTCAAGCCTTCCTACGATGAGAGGGAGATCGAGGCCGTTGCTGAAGTTCTTGGAACGGGCTGGACAGGACTGGGACCGAAAACCTCTCTGTTTGAAAATGCTTTCGCCGAGTTCTGTTCAACGAAGTATTGCGTGGGCCTTTCGAATGGCACCGCAGCTCTTCAGATGGCATTGAAGCTGTTGGACATAGGCCCGGGGGATGAGGTTATTGTCCCGGCAATCACCTTTGTGGCAACTGCCCATTCTGTGCTTAACTCCGGAGCAGTACCTGTGTTCTCCGACATCTGTCCCATCACACATAACATTGATCCTGCCCACGCCGGCCAGCTCGTAAACGGGAGAACCAAAGCAATAATCGCCGTTCACCTTGCTGGATACCCTGTGGATATGGATGCACTAAGATCCGTTGCGAAGGATCTTCCGCTGATAGAGGATTGTGCACATGCCTCGGGCACTATCTACAAGGGCAAACCCGCTGGTTCAATGGGGATTGCCGGTTGTTTCAGCTTTCATGCGGTGAAGAACCTGTCCATGGGTGAGGGCGGCGCTCTTGTCACTGACAGAGATGATTTTAACAGAAGGGCCCGCAGGCTGAGATGGCTTGGTATAGACCGGGAAACCTGGGACAGACAAAACATGGATCATTCCTACTGGTGGGAGTATCAGGTGGACGAGGCAGGCACCAATTGCCATATGGACGACATTCATGCCGCCATTGGTCTTGTGCAGCTGCAGAAACTGGAAGCAGCCAATAACAGACGCCGGGAGATCGCGAAAAGTTACTGCGCCGGGCTGGAGGACATTCAGGAGGTTTCTCTGCCCCCGATGGAAACCGAGGATCTCAGATCATCGATGCACATGTACCGGATCCAGGCGGAAAACAGGGATGAACTGAATCTGTATATGGGAAAGAGGGGCATTTCTACAGGAGTTCATTACAAACCCCTTCACCTTTACTCATGTTATGGTCCGCAGCCCTCACTGCCGGTGGCGGAGAAGGCGTTTGACCGAATACTGACACTTCCCATGCATGCTGAACTCACCGACGATCATGTATCAGAGGTGATCGATTCTGTGAGGAGCTTCTACCATGGCTGATTACTGCAAGTCTCCTCGCATTCTCTGCATGTGCGGAATGGATCTGGGGTATCGGGTCGCCGGTTTCATCCTTGAGTCCGGGCTGGATTGTGCATTCATCGTGAACGGGAAAGAGGTCACCGGCCAATGGTACCGAACACCAAGGGAGCTTGACATAAACGAGATGGACTGGAGGGATGTAAAGAGCTGGAACCCTGACCTGATCCTTACGGCGTTCTTTCATAAAATCCTTCCACCGGACATCTTTGAACTGCCGGTGCTGGGAGCCTGGAATATTCATCTGGGAGATACAGAGAGATACCGCGGAGCATACCCTTCCATCCGGGCCCTGATCAACGGTGATGAAACCTACGGTGTTACACTGCACAGAATCGACAGGGACATCGACACAGGTGACATTCTGGCGAAGCTCTCCTTTGCCGTTCCTCGAGGTTCCACGGGAAGGGATCTTTATGATCTTATGACAGAAAAGGGGTATGAACTTTTCCTTCAGTGCTGGAATGACCTGACAAGTGGTGTGGCTCTCAACAGCACCCGCCGGCAAAATGGTCGAGGAGCGGAATTGATGTACAAAAGTGAACTGGAGCACCGGTTATACCCCCCCGAGGCTTTTTCGAGGGCGGTGAGGGCGCTGACCTTCCCGCCTTTTCCGCCACCATATTTTGTTTCCGAAGGAGGAAATTCATCATTACCGAGGACTCAACCGGGGATGGTGAGCAGTTCACCGCAGACAAGTGCAATCCTGAAAACACGGGGAGTGAAAAAGAAGATGAACAACAATGGGATATATGATGGGTTCAATGAAGGCGCAGGCAAGAGAGCGGAGATAATCAGATCTAGTGTCTTCACAGTTCTCTGTCTTCTTCTATCCGGCACTTCTGCTGCATCAGATTATGCGACGATATCATATATGCCGTCAGAGGACCTTGAGGAGTTCATTGTTGAAAGACTGGACCTGACCACATTCCGGAATTCGCTGGGGCCTGCAAGGAGTCCCGGTATGCGCTATTTCTCCGACATGGGATTGATACCAACCGAGATATCAGAAGGCAGAATCGTCTTTGAAACAGAATCCTGGTACTACTGCATTGAACTGGTTGAACGGAGGGATGTGAATCACGACGGCATTGAAGACCTGCAGATATGTTTCACCGATGACTCAATTCATGGAACGTATTATGTCAAATATATTTACCTCCTGACCTGCCTTTCAGATGATTCTGACCTGATCGCAATTGCTTATGGCCCTTCAGGATATCATTATAGCGAAAGAGATCCTGAAATGACTGAGGAGATCGTGACCCCCTGGAGTGAGCAAGGCAGCGCTGAAACAGATGAAGAGTAATCCTGGTTTTCCACCAGGTAAATCATCTGACATTCTTCACCCTCCGGACATCTCAGAGCCATGGTATAGGGATGGGATAAGGGCAGTTACCACAACCGGACAGTTGCTCACAGATGACTGGTTTGCCTACGATGATCCCTTCGGCAAGATCAATAGTTCCCCTGATGATTCATCAGTGTACTATCAGCCGATACATTATTGGGGGGATCGATGGATGTACGGGGTTTTCCTATACCACTTCACTTCCGAAGTTCCCAGCGAGGTCTTAGCGCATATGTGGAACATGCAATGAAAATGACCCTACATAAAAGCTAAAGAACTACTCCCGGTATCCTGTATTGGATTCTCTTAGAGGCGAGAGGCAGTTATCGAATGATCTAGTCCGCTCCAGTCCAGTACTCATTCTATCTGGACAAAGCACTTCACATCAGTATGCCCAGATGCACAAAGCATTGTAAAGTAAACACCGGGAACCAGATCATCCACTTGAACGGCATTGTAACCGGCATCCCACATGGTGGGGAGACTTCTGAACACAGTACGGCCGGTAAGATCAAAGACAGTGATAGATGCCATGGAAGGCTCAGCAAGAGAGAATCTAATCAGAGGAGGTGAAGAAGATGGTGAGGGAGAAACAGGCAGGAGAGCAGTAGTGGAACCGAGACTGCCTGAATGGTCAGATACGCTGACAGGATTCCAGCTAAGTGTTAAATCATAAAAGGTTGGAGAGGTATCAGGATCGTTTCTGGTGAGAATGACCATGTATTGAAAATAGCTGTCGTTCTCAGGAAGAACGCCGCTGAGTGATGCCGGTTCATAGAGGGTATCCTGCCAGTCCGGCATGGGAAGTGCATCGGTGGATCTTACAGCCACTCCAATGCCAGTCCCCGCAGGCTCATCCGAGGTGAAATCCAGGTAATCCCAGCCTGGATCATTCCCGAGATACAGTATGCTGGAGATCAGAGAACAGGAAAAAAGATCCGATATCTCCCAGCATGAAAGACCGCACAAATCGCCTTGGAAAACAGTGGAGATGACCTCGACCACCCCATCTCCGTTCAGATCAGCAGCGGATACATCAGAGGCTCCTCTAAAGTACTTTGATACGAAGTGCCTTGTCCAGCTCAAACCCAGGCCGTCAGTGTTCTCCCACCAGTATATTACATGCCAGGAAGTGGCAACGATATCAATGTCGTTATCAAGATCGATGTCATAGGCAAATAGACCATCGTTCCAACTGTAGATATCATCAACCAGATGATAATCCCAGGAGGTGCCAAGACCGTCCAGGTTCTCCCACCACTGGATCCGGTCATTCTCGGAGCACGCAATAACATCTGGATAGCCATCCCCATTCACGTCCTTGACATCCATGCCGGATAAATAGCACCCGTCGATGAAGTGATAGTTCCATTCAATACCATCGTTGGCGGTGTTCTCAAACCACACAAGACCATCACCAACACCCCATGAGATCACATCAGGACGGCCGTCACAGTTGATATCTGAAACTGAGACCAGATTCGGTTCGTCCATTGTGCCAAGCTGAAACTCGCTCCATGTGCCTCCGGACCCATCTGAGTTCTCATACCAGAAAAGATTCCCTTCAGTGGAAGCCACCACCAGATCCACATCCATGTCATTATCGAAATCACCTGAAGCCATCGTGATAGGTGCTTCAATGATGCTGTCAACGATGGTTTCCGACCAGTTAGTCCCAGTACCGTCAAGATTCTCCCACCACATCACACAGTTACCCCAGTAACTGCCACCGCAAATGTCCAAGAAGCCATCCCCGTTCACATCAACCGGATGGTTGAAGTGGATGCCCGAAGAGCAGGCAGAGGCTATCTGGTGCTCCTGCCATTGATCACCTGACCCGCCCACGTTCTCCCACCATGCGGTGTGGTAAGCCAGGGGAGCTGCGATCACGTCGATGAAGCCGTCACCATTGATATCACCGGAACTGGGTGAATACGTGTGTTCGTACAGAGTATCCAGTTTGATCTGATGGTATTCCCCGAAAACGAGCTCCCCGGAGTTTCGAGTATAGACATCAATTGAGATCAGGTAATTCGTTAGCCATTCCGTCACTGGTCCAGGAACACCCGGATCACCATCCCAGTCAGTCTGAGAAACCGAGTCTCCCGTTGCAGACCGAACTAGAGCAAGTGATACTGCTAGGAGTAAGAGCATCCGCATGGTTCCTCCTATGTAAAGACAACACCTGTAACCCATGACCAATCCCGTCATACAGATAATCAGCAATTACACGCGCTGCCGTCAAGGTGATTCTCACCTAAAACCTGTATACACGAATCCCTTTTCCATGCTTTAGTTGCGAATGCGAAGTGTGGAGAGGTTTTAACTCTGTAAATGGCGATTCAGACCGTATGCCCTCTTGTTTGTTTGCACCCCGTACCGATTTCGAAACCTGGGGGTAAGCCAGGGCTCGGTTGACGGGAACCGGGGTGTTCGGCATGATTATCGAAAGTCTCGGCATTGTTGAGACACTGCCCAAGGGCTCTACGCTGGTGTTGCTGTCATGGAAGGTATGGTGGCCGGATGTGGTTTTTGCCGTTGCTGGTCCTGGTTCTCGCGGTGGGAGCCTTTGCCGGAGTGTCCCGCTTAAGGAGCGGGTTACCTGCCCAAAAGCAGGTGTCCCATCCGGGAACGGAGGTTCATGGAGTGGAATCCCTTTCCATGGAGCAGATCAACCTGCTTCTCGCCAGGCTGGAGAAGGAGGAGGCACCGGAGCCACGGATGGGGGCCATGTGCTACGCACCAATGGCCATTCCCGACTCCGCGGAGTACATATGTCCGGACTGCGGTGAGAAGACCGTTTACGGCGGAGCCATGTCTCCATACCTGCAGTATGAGCTTGATACGGCCAGAAGGCTCGCGGAATCAATAAACGCTTCAACTGGCTTTTCCGTGGTGCTGGATGAGAGCGCCTTCTGTGAGTTCTGTTCTGAGTTCGGCGAAGGCAGCGCTGTTCTTGTGCTCCGTGTTGCAGGCGAGCACGGTGAAGAAACGGAGAACAGCGTGTCCGTTGACGAGTTGAGAATGCTGGACAGCTTCCTGCGGGGAAGACTTTTCTGGGTGACTTCCAACGAAGGGCATGCACCCCTCAGGAATCATTCTGAGAGAGTGGCGGAGCTTCTGGGAATATAAAGGGCGACTGACTGGTATTATCCATGGTGTCCAAACTCGAAGGAAGAAAAAATATGTGGTACATTGCTGCGGCGGCGGGAATCGTTCTTGCGGGGACCCTGGCGGGGGCGGTCAGGTCCAGGGGACCGGATTCATCAAGGGAAACGATACCATTCACAGGATCATCAGCTCCGCTGCAATGAAACCCCTTTCAATGCAGCAGGTGAACTTCCTTCTGGCAAGGCTCGAGCGGGAGGAACCCCCTGAACCGGTCTTCGGTGCCATGTGCTATGAGATGATGGCCACGCCGGCCGTTGCCGAGTACATCTGCCCTGTATGCGGAGAGAAAACGATCTATGAAGACTTCAATACGGAACTCATCGAATGGGAGCTGCAGGGCGCGAGAAGGCTTGCAGAATCCATCAACGAAGCCACGGAATTCAGTGTGATCCTCGATGAGACCCTTTTCTGCGACTACTGCTCGGAGGATCCCTCCGGGGATCCGGCGCTGCTCCTTCGGGTGACCGATGAAGAGGGTGTAGAGACCGTGAACAGGGTCTTCCTCACCGATCTCCGGAAGCTTGATTCTTTCCTCCAGGGCAGGCTCTACTGGCTGACGGACAACGACAGCCAGGAACCCCTCCAGGATGACAGCCAACGGATCAGACAGCTTCTGGGGCTGTAATGTGGTACCTGGCAGCCGCGGTTGCGGCAGTTGCCCTGGCAGGAGTCCTTGCGGGGAACGCCGGCATCAGACCGGCAGCTGATAAAGCCAGACCCGTGGGTACCGCCTTATTAAAGAAGCTCTCCACGGAAGAGATCGATCTGCTCCTGTCCCGTCTTGAGAAGGAAGATCCTCCGGAAGTGGTCCGGGGGGCTATGTGCTACCAGGTTGCCGGGCCCCATCGGTATCCGAGTATACCTGCACGGTCTGCGGAGAGAAGACGATTTACCACAACATGCATACCAGGTTCATCGAGTACGAACTGGAGACAGCCAGGAGGCTGGCTGACTCCATCATATCCTCCACGGATCTCATGATTGAAGTTGATGAATCGCTTTACTGCTCCTTCTGCTCGGATGCTTCCGCTGAGGATGCCTGTCTTATGCTAAGGGTCACGACTTCAGAAGGAGAAGTGCTTAGCAATGAAGTCAGCGTAACAGACCTGAGGATGCTGGACTCCTTCCTCAGGGGAGAGCTTTTCTGGGTTACCGCCACCGATGACAGAATTCCGTTGAAGGATAACGCTGACAGATTGCGGCGGTTGCTGGGGCTTGCTGAACAATGAGGGTGCGTTCACCATCATTCCTTCCTGCCACGGCGGTGATTGAACTAACCTACAGATGCAACCACAGGTGTCTCTTCTGCTCCTGTCCCTGGGAGGCTGAAAGGTCCTTTGAGAAACTGCAGGAGATGTCCACGGAACAGTGGAAGGATGCTCTTCGCGATCTGTGCGATCTGGGGGTCTCCAGCTTTGCCTTCACCGGCGGAGAGGCCCTGCTTCGTGAAGACTGCCTGGAGCTGATTGAGTTTGCTTCGAGTCTCAAGGCGCTGAAAACCGAGACCATCCAGGGAGAGCTGGTTCAGCACAGAAGAACACCGGAGCTCTACCTGCTCACCAACGGCTCCACCCTTACTGAAGGAATAATGGATTTCCTTGCCGGGAAGGATGTAAAGCTGAGCATCAGCCTCCCGGGCTTGTCAACCTTCGAGAGGCATACAGGCTTCGACCATGCGGATACGGTTTTGAAGTGGTTCCGGAGGGCGAAGGAGGCCGGTGTGTCCACAACGGTGAACTCCACAGTTACCGCCCTTAACCTCCACGAGCTTCCCAAAACCCTTTCCGCGGCGTTCCTGGCAGGGGCCGGGCAGCTCCTGATGAACAGGTTCCTTCCCGGTGGCAGGGGGCTTCTTCATGAAGATGAACTACTGCTCGATCTGGAACAGGTAAGGAAGATGCTGGTTGCCGCCGACGACATACTGGTCCGGGCCAACAGAACGGGTCACCTGGGAACGGAGATCCCCCTATGCGCCCTTGACGGCCTTGAGCTGAAGAAGCTGGAGGTGGGAACCAGGTGCTCCGCAGCCAGGGGTTTCTTCGTGGTGGGACCTTCGGGTTATGTGAGGGTATGCAACCACTCGGAGAACAGGCTGAACCACATTACCGACTGGAAGGGGCTGAAGACGAACCCCTACTGGAAGACATTCACCGGTAAAAATACCTCCCGGCATCCTGTCGAGCCTGTTCACGAATGACGGACTGCGACGGCGGATGCAGGGAGGCTGCAAATGTCAGGCTGGGTTCGGTTGACTCACCGGACCCGCTGCTCGTCTAGCGGCGGCCCCTGCGGCCGAAGCTTCTGGAGCGGTTCCCTCCGGTGATCTTCGCCGGCATTTCCCGGGAGTTCCTGGCCGCCTCGGAGTGGTATTCGTGGTCGGTGTATACCGGCACGTCCTTGCCCAGCAGCTTCTCAATATCCCTGAGGTATGCCCTGTCGGCACCGCTGCAGAAGGATATTGCGTCCCCTGCGGCACCTGCCCTGGCGGTTCTTCCGATGCGGTGAACATAGGTTTCAGCCTCGGCGGGGAGGTCGTAGTTGATCACATGGCTTATGTGGTCCACATCCAGGCCCCTGGCCGCCACATCGGTGGCAACGAGAACGTCGAAACGGTTCTTCTTGAAACCCTCAAGGGATTTGGTTCGGGCAGCCTGGCTCTTGTTGCCGTGTATGGCCGTTCCCCTTATTCCGTCCTTCAATAGTTTCTTGGCCACCTTGTTGGCGGTGTGCTTCATCTGGGTGAAGACAATGGCCTTGCTCACAGCGGGATCCGAGAGGATCTGGCTGAGGAGGTCGTCCTTGTCATACTTGCTCACATAGAGAACCTTCTGTTCCACGGTGTCAACAGTGGCTGCTCCGGGGTTATGCGGACCTCCACCGGATCGGTTAGCATGCTGTCCGCCAGTGTCTTCATGGGACCTGCCATGGTTGCCGAAAAGAACATGGTCTGTCTGTTCTTCGGTATCTTTCCAAGCACCCGTCGGATGTCGGGTATGAAGCCCATGTCCAGCATTCTGTCAACCTCGTCGAGTATGAAGATCTCAACTGACCCGAGGTCGATGAAGCCCTGTCCCATGAGGTCCAGAAGCCTGCCCGGGGTGGCCACAAGAATGTCCACACCTCCGTTGAGGCTTCTCACCTGGGAGCCCTGCTTGACGCCGCCGAAAACGATGGTGGTCCTGACGCTGAGGAACTTGCCGTAGACATCCATGCTCTCGGCTATCTGGGCGGCGAGCTCTCTGGTGGGAGCAAGAACCAGGACCCTCGGGGTGCCCTTTCTCCTGCTTCTGGCATTCTGTGAAAGATGCTGAAGGACCGGAAGGGCGAAGGCGGCTGTTTTGCCGGTGCCTGTCTGGGCAACTCCCAGGACATCCCTGCCACGGAGGAGATGGGGAATGCATTCCCGCTGAACCGGTGTGGGTGTGACATAGCCCTGTGACTCCAGTGCCTTAACTATGCCTGGAATAAAGGATTTGAAAACCCCCCTGGGGGATCTTGACTGTTCGGTAACCTTTGTGTCTGTATTCATTTTTTTCCTGATAGTCCGGTGGGTTGTTACGAATCTCTGCCCGCCGGACACGTGGAAAAGAAAAGGCCGCTGTACCCGCGGCTGGGTATTAGATGGTCGTGATAAAACATCACGGTGGGTATAATAAACAATCGCGTGGGATTTGGCAAGTGCCCCGTTCCTTTTCAAGGAGGAAGAGCTTCATTTCCCTTCCTCCCTGGTACCCGCCGCTGCCCCTTGAGCCCACCACCCTGTGACATGGGATGAGCAGTGGAAGTGGATTACGGGCAAGGGCCGTTCCCGCAGCCCTGGCAGACCCTGGAAACCCGCTGCATCAGCGGTTTCGCCGTAGGTTGCGGTTCTTCCCGCAGGAATCTGTACCGCGGCCAGAAGAACCGCCCTTCGGAAGGGGGAAATGTCGCTTAAACAGAGTCCCGCCATGGGGATTCGGTGTTCCCTTCCCTGGAATACGCCTGAGAGCTCCCGGGAAAGACACTTGGAGAATGGGGTTCCCATTCCGGATTGAATGTCCGGAACCTCCGTTCCGGGAAGAAAGACCCTGAGAACGGCATTTCCCCTGAAGATGAAGTGCCCGGTACCGAATGGCGAGGAAAAACCGCCCAGAAGAAGACTGTCAGTCAATTGTGATCGAGCTTATCCTCAGCGGCGGTTCCTTCCGCTGGCCGAGAAGGGACAGGGGGTAGAAATAGTCCTGCCAGTGGTAGTCGGTGTCGTTACCGGTAAGGGAGATGGAAAGGAGATAGTTGCCCGGTTCGACTATTTCCGGTGTGATATTGATAGAGGCCTCGGTGGGGCCCTGGGCGGTTATCAGGGGCTGGCCGTTCTCCAGGTTGTTGGAGGCGGCAACGGTTTCACCGTCGAGCCTGTGGATTGAGAAGCCCAGGATTATTCCGTTTACCCTGGTGTTCTCCCTTGTTCCTATCTCCATCGCCACACGGATGCCCTCCCCCTGCCGGAAGGTGCGTCTGGGAGTCCCATTCCTGTCGGTTATGGAAACGGAGCTGAAATAAACCTCACGGGTGCCCCACTCCCTGGGGGCTGCGGAGGCTGCCTGGTGGCTCACCAGACCGGCGTTCTCCTCGAGGTATGAACCAAGGACATCGTCCACAGGGCCGTCCATCCTGGTTCTGCCGCAGTCCAGCCAGATGGCCCTGTCGCAGAGCCTCCTCACGGCGTCCTGGTCGTGGCTTACGAAGACGATGGTCTTCCCCGCTTCCCGGAAGCCGAATATCCTGTCGTAGCACTTGCTCTGGAAGGCGGAGTCCCCCACCGCGAGGACCTCGTCTATGAGCAGTATGTCCGGGTCTACGCTGGTTGCCAGTGCAAAGCCCAGCCTCATGAACATTCCAGATGAGAAGTACTTCACCGGTGTATCCATGAACCTCTCCAGCATGGCGAACTCGGCAATCCTGGGAAGCAGTTCCGCCATCCGGGTCCTGTCCAGCCCCAGGAGGGCGCCGTTCAGGTAAATGTTCTCAGCCCCGGTAAGCTCCGGATGGAAGCCAACTCCCAGGTCGAGAAGGGAGGCTATCCGCCCCGGGGCCTCCACCCTGCCTGAGGTGGGGCTGTAAATACCGGCGAGGAGCTTCAGAGTGGTGGATTTCCCTGCGCCGTTGGCCCCTATCAGTGCAACTGCTTCCCCGGGGGATATCTGGAACGAGGCGTGGTCCAGCGCGCGGAAAGTGTCCTTTGACGTTCCCCTGCCGAAGACGTTCAGCAGGGTCTCCATTATGCTCACCGAACGGTCACGGTAAAGGCGGTAGTCAAGACTTACATCGGTGAACCTTACAAGACCCTTCCCCATCAGAGCTCCTTGACCACAGCGGGTTCCGCCCGTCTGAAAATGAGGTAGCCCAGGGCAAGTATCGCCCCGGTCCAGGCGGAAAGTGATATCCATGCCCAGCCCCCGGGCCATGTTCCGTAGTACATCAGCGAGTGGAATATCTCAAGGGCTCCGGCAAGGGGATTGAACCTTATCACGGCCTCCATCCTCTCCGGTATCAGGCCCCGTCCCAGGGGATAGATCACCGGACTGGCGTAGAACCAGGCCAGAAGGATGACCTCCAGGAACTGGGCCACGTCCCTGTAATAGACATTTCCCACGGATATCATCATGGCGAACCCCGAAGTCATCAGGGCCAGGAGAATGACCGCCAGGGGCAGCAGCAGGAGGGAAAGTGAGGGTGTGTGCCCGAGAGGATCAGTATGACCTCCAGCACCCCCATCGCCATGAGCATGTGAACCGCGTTGGCGATCACCGCGGAAACCGGAAGGGCGGCCCTGGGGAAGTATATGGACCTTATGAGCTTCTGGTTGTCAAGCAGTGTCCTGGCCGAGGAGGACAGGGAGGCGGAGAAGAAGTTCCAGGGCAGAAGCCCGGTGAGAAGGAAAAGCGAAAATGTTCTATGGAGCCGCCGAAGCGGATGATCCTGGTAAACACGATGGTGTAGACAGCCATGCTGAACAGAGGCTTCAGCAGGAACCAGAGGAAACCCAGCATGCTGCGCTTGTACCTTACCTTAAGGTCCTTTTCCACAAGGCTCCGCATAAGGAGCAGGATGCTGGTCATTCCCTTTGTCCCAGCTTTCTCTCGGTGCCGTTCAGTATTCGAAGGATGTTGGACCTGTGTGTAACCACTATGGCCAGGGCTATGGCCCCAAGCACCCAGAGTGAAAAGGCCGGTTCACCGAAAACGAACCCCCATCCAGGAAGGGCCAGCCCACCGAGGATGCTTCCAAGGGAGATCATTCTGAAAAGGGCCACGAGAACCAGGAACATCCCCAGACTGCAGAGTACCGGCATGGGAGCCAGGACCAGAAGGCCCCCCAGGGCCGTTGCCACCCCTTTGCCTCCGCTGAAACCGAACCAGGGCATGAACACATGGCCCAGGACCGCGGAGAGGACCACCCCACCGGGCACCCAGGGATCAAGCCCGGAGAGAAGGGCGATATACACGGGAACAGCACCCTTAAGGGCATCGAGAAGGAGCCCGGCAATGCCCATGCCCTTCCCGCAGCTCCGAAGAAGGTTGGTTGCCCCGGGATTACCGGAGCCGGTTTGCCTGAGGTCCACCCCCCGGAGCCTTCCCAGGAACCAGGAAAAGGGTATCGAACCGCAGAGAAAGCCAAGGACCAGGTAAAGAAGGCCGACCATCAGTGCTCACGCTTTCTGTAGACCACCTTCAGGGGAACGCCGTTCATGTTCAGTTCCTCCCTGAGTTTGTTCTCGAAGTAGCTTTTGTAGTTGTCCGGGATGAGGTCCGGCCTTGAAACGAAGACCACCAGTACCGGCGGCGCCTCTTTCACCTGTGTAATGTAGAAGAACTTCAGCATCTTTCCCCCGGGAGAGGGGGGCTGTACCTCGGCCACCGCCGAGCGCATCACACGGTTAAGGGCTGACGTGGTGAGTTTTGCCTTCCTTCTCAGGGCCACGGAATGGACCATGGGAAGCAGTTTGCCCATTCCCTGCCCGTCCAGGCGCTTGTGAAGAAAATGGGGATCCACCTTGCAAGGGGGAACCTCTGCTTCACGCTCCGTATCCAGAGGGGGCGGTCTATGCCCAGATCGGTCTTGTTCACGCAGATGAGGAGCCCCTTCCCCATTTCCCATGCCCTTGTGGCCAGCCTGAGGTCCTGGGTAGTGGGATACTCCCTGCCGTCGAGGACCAGGACCACCACATCGGCGCTGCCAACGCTCTTCCAGGAGCGGAGGGTGCTGTAGAACTCGATGTCCTCCATTTTCTTTGACCGTTTCCTGAGGCCGGCGGTGTCTATGAGCCTGAAACGGTTCTCCTGCCAGGATACATAGGAGTCGATGGAATCCCGGGTGGTTCCAGCCACTGGGGTTACAATGTTGCGTTCAGCGTTTAGAAGCCTGTTGGCAAGTGAGCTTTTCCCGACATTGGGCCTGCCTATGATGGCCACTGAAACCCCGTCGAAGGCAACCGGTTCCACATTCGGGAAGTTCTTCACCACCTCGTCGAGGAGGTCAGCCACTCCAAGGCCGTGGGCGGCGCTCACAGGCCAGGGGTCGCCCATTCCCAGGGCTGTGAATTCATGCACATAATCAAGTCTCTGGGCGGTGTCTATCTTGTTGACCGCCAGATACGCCGGCAGACCGCTCTTTCGGACCAGCTCCACCGCAGCCTCGTCGAAGGGGTGGATGCCCTGGCTGCCGTCCACCATGAGAATGATGGAGGTAGCCTCCTCAACCGCCAGGCGCACCTGCTTTACGATGGCTTCCTGGAAGGGATCGTCGCTGCCAGGGGATAGGCCCCCGGTATCAACGGCGATGTAACTGATGCCGTTCCAGTCCCCGGTTCCTATCTTCCTGTCTCTGGTTACACCGGCTTCATTGTCCACAATGGCGGCTCTTCCGCCTGTAAGCCTGTTGAAAAGTGAAGATTTCCCCACATTTACGCGGCCCACTATCGCTACAACGGGTAGGTCCAAAGGGATTCTCCTCCCAATTTGAGTTCTTTCAGCCGTAAAATATACTTCCCCTGCGGTGTTCCGCGCTAACCGCAGGGTTATATTATCCCACATGAAAAGGCAGATCTATATAATCGCCCTGGCCGCGGCGGCACTGGCCCTGCTCCTTACAGCTGCTGGGCTGGACAGGGAGCTTGAGCACCTCACCCTCGACCTGAGGTTCAGAATGTTTCCTGACACCGTCTCAGCCGGGGAGAACATGGTGATAATCGGTGTGGACAACGCCTCCCTGGAGACCATGAACTGGCTTGGCTGGCCATGGCCCCGGCAGATATGGTCCGATCTCACCGGTTTCCTCTTCGACTCCGGCGCCGAGGTGGTATACTTCGACATTACCTTCCAGACGAGCTCCACCTTTTCCGCCGCCGAAGACAGCGTCTTCGGCCATGAGGCGGCACAGGGGAAAACTGTCTTCATAACCGGCCTGGGGCAGAACACCGGCATGCCCATCCCAGAGAACGCCCTTATCGACCCGGGGCTTCCCGTGGACTCAACGGCGTACATGTTTGCCTCACCCCCGGTCCGGGACATAGCCCGTGGGGCCGCCATGCTGGCCGCCCCCTATGCGAACCCAGACCCCGACGGCATCTTCAGGAAGGTGCCCCTGCTCTTCCCCGCGGAAGGGGGGCCGTTCCTTCCCCGGCACTGGCCCTGGCAATGCTTTTCCTTAACGAACATGAACCTGAATTCCACCGGGGCAGACTGGTCCTGGGCACAAGTGAAATACCCCTGAATCAACGCTACGAGATGCAGGTCCGCTACTCAGGCCCCGTGGGAACCTATGAAACCGTTGGCATTTCCTCTGTGCTCGGGGCCATGATGGGCGACACCTCGGCGGTGGATCCTGAAATCTTCAGGGGAAAGATAGTGCTTATCGGTTACACCGCGTCGGACCTCATGGACCTCAAGCCCATGCCCTATTCCCCCAGGTGCCCCGGTGTGGAGGTAATAGCCAGCGCCACCGACAACATCATACAGAACAGGTATGTGCGCACCCCGGGCACCGCCGCAACGGTTCTTCTCACCATTCTGCTGGCCCTTGGAGTGGCCTCGGCCCTGGTCTTCATTCCCGGGGTCATCCCCGCTTCCCTTTCCGGTCTGGCGGCGGTGGCTTTCTACGGAGCTCTTTCCCTTCTATCCTTCAGGAACGCCGATCTGTGGCTGGAAACCGTTCCACCCCTCACCGCCGGGCTACTCACCCTTCTTGCCGGTTCAGTGGTGGCCTACCGTTTCGCCACAAGGGAAAAGAGGTTCCTGAAGACCGCCTTTTCCCAGTATCTCTCCCCCGAGGTGGTTTCCCGGGTGGCATCCAATCCTGAAATGCTCAGGCTGGGCGGCGAAAAAGGGTAATGACGGCGTTCTTCAGCGATGTGGCGGGATTCACCACCATAAGCGAGAAGCTGGACCCGTCGGACCTGGTCAGGCTTCTCAACATCTACCTCACAGAAATGACGGACATAATCCTTGATTCCGGTGGAACGGTGGACAAGTTCGAGGGCGATGCCATAATCGCCTTCTGGGGCGCTCCGGTGGAGTATGGCGACCACGCCGTCAGGGCGGTGAGGGCGGCCCTGCAGTGCCAGCGCCGGCACGAATCCCTCAACCGGGAACTGGCGGAGCAGGGGTTCCCGGAACTCCACACCAGGATAGGCCTCGCCAGTGGCCCCATGGTGGTGGGCAACATGGGCAGCCTGAAGAGGTTCGACTACACCATGATGGGAAGCGATGTGAACCTGGCCAGCAGGCTGGAGGGTGTGAACAAGGTCTACGGAACCGAAATACTCATCGCCGGAGGCACCAGGTCCGAACTCCCCGGTGACATCTTATGCAGGGAGATAGACACTGTGATGGTCGTCGGCCAGAAAACCCCGGTAACAATATGGGAGCCATACATAGAGGGCCGCGGTGTCCCTGCCGCCTACCAGGAAGCACTGGCACTGTACCGCAGGGGGGACTTCAGCGGGGCCGGGGCCATCTTCGCGGAATACCCCTCCGACAAGCCCTCGGCGGTAATGGCTGCCAGGTGCGAAGCATTCATTGAAAAAGGCGCTCCTGAAAACTGGAGCGGAGTATGGATCCTCAGTTCAAAGTAACGAAAGGAAGTAACATGCGCATTCGAGCAACAGCCATCGCGGTGCTGCTTTTCCTGTTTTCACCGCCATAGGTGATGAAACCCCGGTGGAACCCGGGGGCAGCGCCACGGTGAAAATACAGGAACAGCACATCTTCCCCGCCCCGGTCTTCTATGCACAGCCGGTGGGGGAGCTTGTTTTCGGTGAGGTGGTCAGCGTAACGGGAGCCCAGGGGGACTGGTTCAGCATAGAGAACTCCTCGGGCCTTTCCGGCTGGGTCCACGGAACGGCCCTCACCGGTGCCCTGCTTTCCCAGGGGTCGCAGTCCACCGACGACAGCGACATGATAATGCTTGCGGGCCGGGGTTTCAACAGCGATGTGGAAGACGCCTATGCCCAGGGCAAATCCCTTCCATGGGACCTCGTGGACCGCATAGAGGCCATCGAGGTTGATCCCGCGGCGATAGAGGCCTTCCTCAGCGATGGCCTGCTGATAGAGGGGGGCGGAAGATGAGCACCATTATTATCCTTTCCCTGCTGGCCTTCGGCCTGGGAGACATCGTAGACATCGTGGAGAGCGACGAGGTCGCCAGCGCCGTAACGGTTTACCAGGCCTTCGACGAGGCAAACCGTGAGATAACCGAAACCGAGGAGTATTACATCGGAAGGGCTGTAGCCGCCAATATCCTGTCCTCATCAACCCCCATGTTCGACTGGGAGGCAACGGGCTATGTGAACGAGATAGGCGCTGTGATCGCCGGCTTCTCCCCCAGGCCCTCCACCTACGGCGGCTGGCACTTCATGATACTGGACGACGGCGGCATAAACGCCCTCTCATGTCCCGGCGGAATAGTCCTGCTCAACCGGGGTCTCTGCGACCTGGCACAGAACGAGGACGAACTTGCGGCGATAATCGCCCATGAAGCGGCCCACATCGTTCTCAGCCACGGAATCCGTTCCGTTGAGAAGGCCAAGCTCACCTCCGCCTGGACCACCCTAGGTCACGAGGGGGCAAGGCATCTGGCAGCCAGGAGGTTCAGGAACTCTCAAACACCTATGGCGATGTGGTGGACGATATTACCATGAACCTGGTCACCAGGGGCTACAGCCGGGATTCCGAGGAGCAGGCGGACAGTCTGGCAGTCCACATACTTCACAGGGCCGGATACGACCCCATGGCCCTGGCAACGGTGCTGGACAGGATGGCCGGGCTCACGAACAGAAGCGGCCCGGGATTCTGGCAGACACACCCCGAACCGTCAATGAGGGCCCAGTGGGTCCGCGGTGAAATAGCCAGGGCATCACTGACCTCACCCCCGGCGGAGAAAACCGCAGTCCGCAGGGAAAGGTTCACCAACAGGTACACCAACGCAGGAACCACCGCCCAGGGCCCCTCAAATCCGCCCAGGGGCGGCGATACCGGCGGCAGGGGTTCATCCGGGGGCAGGTCCGACGGCGACACCGGCGGCCGGACAGATAACACACAGGGAGGAAGAAGGTAGCTCCGGCTCTTCTATTACTGGCCCTGACCCTTGCCCCGGTGGTGACAAATGTCATGCCCCATGATCCAGATGCCTTCACACAGGGGCTTGAGGTAAGGAACGGATATCTCTGGGAAACCACTGGCCTCTACGGAGGTTCCACCTTCAGGAAAACCTCGCTGGAAACAGGAGAGGTACTGGAGATATTCCATTTCCCCGACTCGGTCTTCGCCGAGGGTTTCACCTTCCTGAACGACACCACGGTGTGCGTTCTCACGTGGCGGGAGAGAACGGCGTTCCTCATGGACCCACGGAGCATGGAGATAACCGGCGAATTCACTTTCTCCGGCGAGGGATGGGGCCTTTGCCTTGCTGAGGACACCCTCTACCAGAGCAACGGTACCGCCACCCTCACTCTGCGCTCCCCGGAAACATTTGAACCAATCGGGGAGATTGAGGTTACACTCAATGGAGAGTCCCAGCCCTTTCTCAATGAGCTGGAGTACCACGGGGAGTTCATTCTGGCCAACCAGTGGAGAACCTCCAGGATCCTGTTCATAGAAAGGGGAACCGGCATTGTCCGCCGGGTGGTCAGCCTCCGGGGCTCCGTTCCCGCCGGCGTTATGAACGGCATAGCCCGAAGGGAAGACGGCGCCCTGCTGTGCACCGGAAAGAACTGGAGCATAACCCTGATACTGGAGATGACGGACCCCCGTTGACCGGTTTCGGGAAACATATTAGTATTGCAGTATGTTATGATTCAGAGTACTATTAAGAAGGAGGTAACATGAGAAAAGTACTGCTTCTGCTGCTGGTGGTCGCAGCGGCCGCTTCGGCGAAGGCCATAATTTCCACCATCGACGCTCCAGATACCAACATCACCGGCCTTGCCTGGGGAAACGGTACACTGTGGGCCATGGACGCGGTCTCCGACTATGTCTTCGAGCTCGATCCTGAAACCGGAGAGGTCCTGAGCAGCTTCTACTTCAGCCACCCTACCACCATTTCACCCACCGGCCTGGCCTACTCGGATACCTACAACATGCTCTACCTCGGCGGCTGGTACAGCACCACAGGATATGTTTACAAGTTCACCACCGCCGGGGCATACCAGGGTATGGTGGACATGTGCGGTGGTTGAGGCAACCCTGTCTCGTCGGTGACGGGACTAAGCGCCTACGGTAACTACCTCTACCTCGGAAGCAGGAATCAGAACCGCGTTTACCGCTACACACTTCCCAACATCACGACCAGAACCGATTTCACCTATATGGCGGGTTACAGCATGACATGCGACATAGCCATGGACGGAGCCAACAACCTGGCCTGGGTTGCCTCCGAAAGCACAAGCCTCGCCGTAAGATGCTATGACAACAGCAACACCATGGTTGACTACATCGACATAAGCCTCATCCCCAACGCCAGGGGCCTTGCCCTCGATCCCAACGGGCACCTCTGGGTAAGCGATGTTGAGTCCGATGTGATCCATCAGGTGGACCTCACCGAGGGGATAGAGGAAAGCTTCAGCGGTGTCCAGGCTGTCAGCATAACACCCTCAGCCAACCCCTTCAACGGCCCCCTCACACTGCAGGCCCCTGGAGTTTCCGCCACTGTATCTGTCTTTGACGTTTACGGCAGACAGGTAGTTTCCGATTCCTTCCAGGAATCATGGACCTGGAACTCCTCAGCCCCCGCCGGCAGGTATGTTTTCGTGATTGCCGATGACGACGGCAACGTGGAAACCCTGGACCTCATCAAGCTCTAACGGCGGCAAGTCCAAGGAAGACCCGGGGTCACGGCTCCGGGTCTTTCATTATCTCAGACCCACCTCGAAAGGACCTTCTTCAACTCGTCGATGGAGAAGGGTTTGGTCACAACATCGTTCATTCCCGACGCAAGGCACATTTCCCGGTGGCTGCTCATGGCATGGGCGGTTGCAGCGATTATGGGCATCTCAAATCCTCCGGAGCGTATTCTCTTAGTAGTTTCGATCCCGTCTATGCCAGGCATCTGAAGATCCATCAGTATGATGTCCGGGGAATGGTCCTCAAGGAGTTCCAGGGCTTTGAAACCGCTCTCAGCCTCCAGGACCCGGGCTCCCAGGCTTTCCAGGAACAATCTGGCCACCTCCCTGCCTGTTTCCATGTCCTCCACCACCATGATCTTTATCCCATGGATGCTTCTGGGAGAATCCAACGGAGCGCCCTCGGGAGAAGAGCCCCCTGAGACCCTGAAGAACGGTGCGGATACGGTGAAGACCGACCCCTTCCCCTGGGCGCTCTCAACGGATATGCTCCCCCCCATGCCCTCCATGAGCCTGCTGCATATGGCAAGGCCCAGACCGGAGCCGCCGTGGGTCCTGGCGATGGAGCTGCTGGCCTGAACGAATGGTCTGAAAAGCTCGCTCTGCTTTTCCGGGGAAATGCCCGGGCCTGTGTCGGTCACGGTGAATGTGAGAACATTGTTAACCCTTGAGCAACCCGCCAGCTCCACGTAACCGTTTTCGGTGAACTTCAGGGCGTTGGACAGGAGATTCCTGAGAACCTGGCCCAGCCGGCCGGGGTCTCCCCTTACCAGTTCCGGCAGCCCCGACGAGGAGACCCTGAGTTCCAGCATTTTGTCCCGGGCGGTCTGCTCGAAAATGGATGCGGTTTCCAAAAGCAACTCACCCGGGGAAAAGGGGATTGACTCGAACTCTATCTTCCCCGCCTCTATCCTGGAGTAGTCCAGAATGTCGTTGATAAGGTCCAGCAGGGAACGGGAGGCAACATTGCTCTTTTCAGATAGTTCTCGATCTCGGGATCGGGACCGGAGCGGAGGGCCATCTCCACCATTCCCATCACCACGTTCATGGGTGTCCTGATCTCATGGCTCATCATTGCAAGGAAGTCGCTCTTGGCCCTGTCCGCGGCCTCCGCCGCATCCCTGGCCCTGACCAGTTCCACATTCTTCAGCCTGTATATCTCCGCTTCCTTTTCCTTCTGCAGGAACTCGAACTCCTTTTCCAGCTTGGCCACGGCAAGCATCTTCTCATAGCCCAGCACCTCCTCCCGGAGGGCGGTGTATTCACGGTGGGCCTTCAGGGCCCCGGCGAAGTCCCCGGTCTGCTCCAGGCAGTCGGCCATTGTCTCGCAGGTCCTGCTGAGGAAGTCCTTGTCATCGATGGCCCGGGCCCGGGCATGGCGTTTCCAGCAGCCCCCTGATCCTGAAAGAATCCCGGGACTGCCCGGCATAAAGCTTGGCCAGCTCCAGGGAGGCCGCGGCGGAAGCGAAATCCAGACCATTCTCCTCTGCGGCGTCCAGGGCCATCTTCATGTATTTTTCAGCCTCTTCCGCCCTGTTCCTGATGCAGTACTGTCTGCCGATGTTCACAAGGGTCATGGCATACTGTTCCACAGGGCCTGTCTCCCCCAGTATCCGGGCCGACTCAAGGAAGCAGCTAAGGGCCTTGTCCGGATCCGAGGCGTTCTCGCAGGCAACTCCCAGGTTATTGATGGCCAGGGCCAGCCTGTGGCTGTTGTCCCCCTTCTTTGCCTCTTCAACCGCCATTTCGGCATACCTGACGGCGTTTTCGAACTCGGAGAGCCGTCCGTACAGAATGCTTATGTTAGCGTACCTTACCGAGAGGGTTTCCGAAGAGGGATCCTCCTTCTCGGACCTGACCACCTCAAGGGCATACTGCAGCGCCCTGTGGTAGTCGCCGGTAACTCCGTAATAAATGGAAAAGATGTTGTTGCACTTGCTCTGAAGCCCTGTGTGCCCCCCCTGCTCTATCAGGGAGGAGGCCTTCTCCAGAAGAGAAAGCATTCCCGCGGGATTCGATGAATGCAGCTGATAGGCTTCCTTTAGAATGGAATCAATAACCTCGACCTGTGAAGACAACTCCCGGTCTTCTCCGGCTTCCGCTTCAGCCATATAATCCCCCTTCAAGGGTTATATGTGCCATCTGAACACAGTGGTCAACCTGAGAAACCCAGGCAGTCCATCCATTGACAGAAACAGGCACAGGGCAGATATTACCGCTCGCGGAACGGTGCCTCGTTAGCTCAGTTGGTAGAGCGGGTGGCTGTTAACCACTAGGTCGAAGGTTCGAGTCCTCCACGAGGCGCCAAAGCCCCATGATCAGCTCATGGGGCTTTTTCTATCCACAGAACTTACGTAGGGCATACTGAGGAATGTGACGGCGGTTCATTCCGCTTCCCTTACCAGCCGCAGGCCGCAACTGATGCTCCTTGTCTCCTCGTTCAAGCTGCTGCGGCTGGCACAACGGAGGAACTGCGCATTGTTGCTCCAGCTGCCTCCCCTGACGATCCGACTACCCTGGTTCCCCCCTGATATCCAGGCGCTGCCATCGGAAGGTGCGCCGGTGTAGTCATCGTGATCCACATCCTGGCACCACTCGAATACATTGCCCAGCATGTCGTACAGCCCCCACTGGTTCGGCTCAAGGGATCCGATCACATGGGTTGAGTTGCCTGAGTTGGGATTGTACCAGCCGTACTGTCCCACAACTGCCGGAGTGTTGTCGTCGCCCCAGTAGAAACAGGTCTCGGTTCCGGCCCGGGCGGCATACTCCCATTCAGCTTCCGTGGGAAGTCTGTAGTCGTAATCCGGATCGATGGCACTCAAACCCTCAATGAAATCCTGGCAATCGTTCCAGTTCACATACTCTACTGGAAGGCTGTCTCCCAGAAATTCTGAGGGATTGAAGCCCACCACATTCACCCAGATTCGCTGGGAACCTCGGTGGTCATCATCTCGAAGGGTGAACTGAATGTTACGGTATGAACCGGGGATTCATCCGGCTGATGGAACCATTCGGTGCTGTCCGAACCCATCTGAAATGAACCGGCGGGTATTTCTGCGAAATCTCCGATCTCATAACCCTGTATGGAGAACTCAGCGCTTACTCCGGTGTCCCCCTCCGCGGTGTACAGCCTTATCCTGAAGTCATCCCCCATCCAGCAGACGGTGGGGATCTGATCGGGTATGGAAATGCTGCCCGTGTTCCTCAACTTGGCGATAGGAATAACGGTGGAATCGCTCTTCAGCACTTCAACCCAGATCCAGTACGATTCAGCTATGGGTTGCAGATCGTATTCAACCGGAGCCTCGATCTGCCACAAATGCCACACAGTATTACTGTCGGGCAGGAACACCTCAAAATCGCTCTCAGGCTCCGGGGAACCGGTGGGGTTGTCACCACATGAAAGAACTACAAACAGAGCTGTCAGAACAGCACATCCCAGTGGAAAAAGCGCGCTTCTACTCAAAGTAAACACACCTCCTTACAACACTGGTCCCGGGTGTTGAAAGCCTCACGAGGTAACACCCTGAAGGCACTCCTTCAGGAACCCACTGTGCTGAATGTTCCCCAGCCGGGAACACATCATGCTCAACCGTATCCGTCAGTCTTCCGGAAAGGTCGTAAACACTCAGATCAATCTGTGTGATTTCAGGTACAGAGAACTGAACCTCAAGAACAGAGGAGAAGGGATTGGGGAAAAGGGAGGTGATAGTTACCCCACCAGTGATGCTCTCCCCTTCAATCCCGGTCTCAGGAGCATAACGGAGAAGCGTCCCTTTGTTGCCTTGAGCACCGCAGGCAATGTAGCCGCCGGATGAAAGCTGCCGTATGCAGAACAGGTCAATACATTCATAAACATAGTCCCGCCAGTGTTCGTTGCCCTCGGAATCGAATTTAACAACCATACCAGAATAGTTGGAACCTGGATCATCCGGCTGCTCAGTGTTAATGCCTCCATAGATGTAGCCGCCATCCATTGTATTGCTGATTGAAGAGCTGAAAGGACACGACCAGTAGGGAACTTCATAATACCAGAGAACATTCCCCAGTTCATCTGTATGCACGATATTGGGATAGAAGGCAGTAACGAGAGTATAACCGCCATCTGTGGTCGAGCAGGTCATGTCTCCATAGTCATCGTCATAAGAAGGATAGGCACTCGGGAAATCGTCTGCCTCCCACAGCAGCTGCCCGTCGTCTACCGATAGTGCCACTATTCTAGGATTGATGCCGGTTATGTATGTAACTAGAGCATCATCTACAAGAAGAATCCTTCTCGCGTTAAGATAGTGTGGATCTGAAACTCGAACAGACCATAGAGAATCCCCCTGCAGATCAGTACGCATTATCCACGCTTCATCGCCCCAGTCTCCCGCAATGGCATATCCATCATCGAGCGCTATTACACAGTTCCCCTGGTCGTTGGTTGCCGGGGCATCATATGCCTTAACCCACACAATGTTTCCGTTGCCGTCAACCTTGCATAACAGCAAAGCTCTTGTCGGTGCATTCAGAATGCGGCATCTGCCTGTGACAATGTAGGTCTGGTCTTGAAGTTCTTCATTCCAGTACGCGGAAAACGATGAGTACTCCTCTAGGTTAAGGCCAGTGTTCCATACAAGTTCGCCATTCTCATTAAATCTGAATATGCAGTATGGAGGGTCTTGCCCCTCTGCAAGACAGAATCCAGATGCAATATACCCGCCATCGGAGGTTTCACGAACATGGTAGAATCTTCCAAGGGACTCTTCAAAGAAATACTTCACCCAAACAATTCCCGGCGCATCCATTGCCAGGCTGAATGACTAAGAAGGAGCAGCGGAATGATCATTGTCTTTCTCATAGCTCACTCCTATTCTGTAAGCTTGATCCACCCGATTCGGACATACCTGGGAACATTCCCTGCGCAGTTGAACTCAAGCCAGAGTTTGATCGCATCCTTGTTCGCCCAGCCGGAAGACCCGGCCGTCAGATCCACCGGTTCCATTTCTGTCCAATCAGGGCCTATGGCCTCGCCTAACACTATACTATGACTCTGAAGGTCAACATCCTGCCAGTGGAGGGTTACAG